>Ga0308175_100000710_pt1 | contig 22178 bp, 28 predicted proteins | sample PhyCR1_3_FD_203893 | JGI IMG/M metagenome (GOLD analysis project Ga0308175, IMG submission 203893) | Soil microbial communities from UC Gill Tract Community Farm, Albany, California, United States - DLSLS.C.R1 | ecosystem: Environmental > Terrestrial > Soil > Agricultural land | place: USA...
ACGGCCCGGCTGCGGTCGCGCAGGTCAGCCAGCCCATCCCGGCGGCAACGGACGCGGTGGCCTGCGCCCGCCGGAACCGGCGGAACTTGTTGTTGCCCCCGGCGACGTGCCAGGTCACGGCCGCCAGGGCCATGCCGCTGACTCCGAGGCCGGCGGACGCCAGCCCCGCGGACAGCGCCTCGCCGCCCCACATCTGGTTCGTCGCGAACCCAGCGGCCGGGGGCAGCGTCGCCGCGCCGATCCACGGGGTGGCGTAGGGGACGGCCTTGCCAGCCAGGTGGCCGACGACCTGCCCGACCAGACCGCCCTTGCCGAAGGTGACGGGCACGACGTCGGTGGTGTTGACCTGCGTTGCCCCGTTGGTGCGGGAGGTGACCTTCGCCATCACGCGTCTCCGATCGTGAACTCGCGGCGCGCAGGCTTCCCGCTGCGCTTGCGCTGGGCTTCCTGCTCGGGCTTGATGAAGTGCCGGTCGAAGGCGTGGGCCATCTTCAGGGCGCCGACCCCGAGGGCCTTGGCGGCCTCCGCGGACACCTTGAGGTGCATGGACACCAGACGGGCCTTGACCCGGGACTGGGCGCCGAACGTGTACCAGCGGCCCTTGTACGTGGACAGGACAGCGTTGATCTCCTCGGCGCGCATGCTGAGGATGAAATGCAGCTCGCGGCCCAGCCGGTTCACCGCGGCGGCCAGCGCCAGGATGTCCTTCTCGTCGCGGAACTCGATCCGCTCGATCGCGGCGATCATCCCGTCGCCCTTGCGGTTGCCTCCCCCACCGGACGCGCCCTGACCTGCACCGTTACCGCCCTGACCGCCACGGCCACCGCCGTTGCCGCCGGTGTTGATGGTGACGTTCGGGGTGAACGAGCTGCCCAGCCCGCCGACGAAACCGCCGGCTGCGGCACCGGCCGCGCCCGCGGCACGGGCCGCACGGCCGGAGCCGTTGTTCACGGACTGCGGCGGGACGTTGGGCTGCGGCGGCGCCTGCCGGGTCTGCGTCATCCCGGAGTCGTTGTCGTCGGCCCAGTTGTACGGGTTGCTGCCGGCCATCTCAGTTCTCCTCGTGCAGGGTGGTGGAGCCGAACCAGAGGGGGGTGCGGACCTGGTCCAGGACGACGTCGTCACCGTCTGCGACCTGGGCTTCCGCGTGGTCGATGAGCTCGTGGGCGGCCAAGAACTTCGCGGTGGCCGCGGCCGCGTACAGGTCGGTCAGTCCCCAGCGGGAGCGGCCGGCGGCGAGACGGACGAACAGCCGTCCGGTGCGGGCGACGCCCTCGGTGAACCGGGCGATCCGGTCGATCAGGGTGGTGCGGCGGGAGCCGTACACGGCCGCCCCCTTCCAGGTCAGTGGGTCTCGGTGTCGGGCAGGACCGCGGCGAGCGCGGTGTAGGCGCGGGAGGTGTCGGCCCACAGGGCGCCGGACGCTGCAAGGCGGTCCACGGGGCCGCTGGCGTGGGCGGCACGCTCGGCCGATACGGCGAGGAGGGCGGCCTTCTCAGCGGCATCGGCAGCGAGGGTGAGAGCGGTCTGGCGGTCCATGCTCAGTTCTCCTTCTGGGTGAGGTGTCCGTCGGCGATGAGCGCGGCGGCTTCCTTGCGGTACTCGGAGGCGGTGGAGTCGGTGACGCCGAACGCTTCGGCGATGGCCGACAGCGGCAGCGCGGTGTGGTCGCCGGCGTGCTGGGTGAGGATGATCCGGGCGACCTTGCGGGCGGTCCGCTCGCGGGGCGACAGCTTCAGCTGGTCCTCGGCTTCGACCGCGCGGAGCTCCATTTCGGCGGCGGCACGGCGCGCTTCGGTGGCAGCCTTCTTCGCTTCGGCGGTGGCCTTCTCCGCTTCGGCCGCGCGGGCCTCGGAGATACCCCGTCGGGCGTCGGCATCCGCCTTGCGGGCGGCGGCTTCGGCGACGGCCTGCTCGACTTCGGCCGAGTCCCGGTTCACTTCGGCCGCGCGGGCCCGCGCTTCGGCGGCGGCCTTCTCCGCTTCGGCCGCGCGGCGGTCGGCTTCGGCAGCGTCCGCCGACTCAATCGCCTGAGCGGCTTTCTGGGCGATCCGGGCCTGAGCCTCGGCGGCCGCCTGCGCCTCCGTCACGGACGCCTGAGCCTGCGCGGTGGCCGCCGTCTCGTCGGCAGCGGCAGAGATCTCAGCGGCCCGGATCTCACTCTGGGTACGGATGCTGGCCTTGCGCCGTTCGGCGGCCCTCTTCTCGGTACGCGCCTGCGCCTCCAGCTCCAGTGCCTCGTTCTCCTCGGCGCGCAGCTGCTCGGCTTCCTTGGCCTGGCGGGGCAGGGCGAGGGCCTGGTCGACTGTCAGGCCGAAGCGGGCCATTGTCAGGGGCAGCATCTCGTCGGCCTGCGCCCGCCGCCGCCAGCCCCGCCCGTACTTCCGCTGAAGCATCGCCGCGTACACGGTCCGCTCCTGCTCGATCTCCACCGTCTCCTGGTAGGAGCTGGTGCTCCACAGCTTCATGCGGCGCCACAGGGCGGCTGTGCGGGCCGGAGAGAGCAGCCAGCGGGCGAGGGGCACGCCCTGACTGTCACGGCCCGCCTCGGTGTCAGACGCCTTGACGAAGGCACGGCGGGCCGCTTCGACGGCGACGATGAACAGGAGCGGGATCACGCCGTGCATGGCCGTGCCGATCGGGTCCGCGGTCACCGGACCGGGCGCGGCGGCCGCGTTGAACACGATCGTGGCCACGGTCAGCAGGTGGGCCACGGTCCGCACGATCGGCCACGGAGTGTGACGGCGGATCAGGTACAGGTCCAAGGCGTACAGGACGACGATCCCCGCGTCGATCCCGACGGGGAAGGCGTAGGAGAAGTCGCCGAACCCGCGGTCGAAGGCGAGGGCCCGAAGGGTGTTGTAGGAGCCGGTGAAGCCGATGCCGGCGAGGACGATTCCGCCGACGATGGCGACGACCGTGAGGGCGCGGTCGGAGCGGCCGGCGGTCGTGGCCGAAGCGTCGGCGGGCGTTCCCGGAATGGACGGGGCCGCGTCCGAAGCGAGGGCCTGCGCGTCCGAAGCCGTGTCCGGCGCGGCCGGAACGGGCCCGGCCGGGGCCGAAGCGCGGTGCAGGGTGGCGAGCGACATCGGGTGACTCCTGGGTCAAGTCGGAGGGTGGAGGCGGACTGACGGCTCCCCGCGCTCCCGCCCGACCGGAATGCGGTTCGGGCGGGAGAGGCAGCGGTCAGGCGTTGCCGAAGTGGGCTTCGAGGGAGGCGTTGCGGCCGTCGCTGGTCGTGTAGGCGATCCACTCGTCGCCCGTGACCGGCATCCGCCCGCCGGGCTTGGTCATCGCCACGGCGTAGGGCAGACCGTCGTGGAGGTCGTTCAGGAACATCCGGATGGAGACGGCCACGGCGCGGGACTCGCCGGGCACCGAGTGCGGCCACGTCTGCTCCGCGATCGCGTCCTGGAGACGCTCACGGCGCGGGCGGGTCGCCCGGCCGATCAGCCTGTCGACGAACCTGGCGGTGGCGTAACCGACGGCGAGGGCGGCCGCGATCGACAGGAACCCGCCGAGGGTGAGCGGCGACTCCAGGTCGACGTTGGACAGCTCCAGCACGGTGATGGACACGGCGGCCGCCGCGAAGATCGTGGTGAGGGTCTGGGCGGCGTAGATCAGGTGGAGGGTGCGGGCGGGGTTCTTCATGACGTCCTCTTCTCGGTGTTGGTGATCAGGCGAAGGCGGGGCGTGCCGGTCGGGGCGGGGTCGGCGTGGCGCATGCTGTCCCGGCTCCCGCCACGGCGGGCGGCGTACTCGGCGAGGGCCCACAGGTTCGTCACGTCGATGTCGACGTGGCCCAGCGAGTCGCCGTCGACCACGGCCAGGGAGACCCGGATGGTGCGGCCGCCGGGGTGGGGCAGGGAGACGGCCAGTTCCGAGGTGGCCTTGATGAACAGGCGGGCGGCCTGCTCCATCAGCGCGTGGTCGATGTCGAAGGCGCTCACCGGTTCTGGCCCTTCTTCAGGGCACGGCGCTCACCGGCGGTCAGCCCGCCGAAGATGCCGTGCTGGCCGACCTGGCCGCGCGTCATGGCGGTGTCGAGGCAGACCTGGCGCAGCGGGCAGACCGAGCAGAGCTTCTTGGCCTCAGCGACCGTCGCGGCCAGTTCCGTCTGCGCGAAGAACATGTCGGCGAGCCCGGTGCACGGCGGTCGGCCGGCCGTCTTCGCGCACTCGCCGCGCTGGGTGGCCCGGGTGTGCTGGGCGTGGGCAATGGCCACGTCGCTGATCGCGTAGAGGTGCTCCCGGTGGTTCAGCGGGTTGTACCAGTGCGGCAGATCGTGGGTGGAGGCCAGGCGACGCAGCGTCGTCATGGCCACCGGCAAGCCGGTCTCGGTGAAGAACTTCACCAGCCAGCGCAGCGGCCGCGCGTCCTTCGGGATCCGGTCCGGGTCGCTGCGGCGGATCTCCATGACCTTGCCGGGGCCGACGAACGCCAGCTCCCGGAACGCCCAACGGCGCTGCATCCCGGCGCGGGCGCAGTGCCGGTTGATGCAGAACGCGCGGCCGTTCTTGGGCAGCAGGGTCAGGCACCCGCAGGCCGGGCAGCCCATCTGCCGGACCCGGTAGTGCGTGCCGATGATGGCCTCGGACTTCATCGCCTGGGCCTCGCGCAGGGCGAGGGCCTCCCGTTCGGCGAGTGTCGTTCCCTCCTTGGCCAGCTTGGCCGCACGCGCGAGGGCGTCGTGCCCTTCGGCGATGTGGTCCAGCACGTTGAGGTTCACTGCGGCCTGTCCTTCCGTCCGTTTCGCGGTGGGCCCCTCGGGGCGCCGGCTGGTGGAGCCGGGCTGCTTCCAGTGCGGGGCTTCGAGCAGTGCGAGGAGCTGTTCGGGTGTTGCGGGCATGGCGGTCCCCCGGGCGGTGCGTACTGCGGTGGTGATGCGCGAGTGCGCGGGGCCCGGCAGAGGGGGGTGCGTGGGGCGCTGCCGGGCCGACCCGGGGTCAGCCGAAGAAGGGCTCGACCCTGCTGATCTGCACGTAGTTGGCGCGGGGGTCGTCGAGCTCCGCGTCGCCCTGGAAAGGCCGGCGGACGATGCCGTGGAGGGTGACCTCCAGGCCGTCGACCAGACACATGGAGTACTCGGTGAGGGTCTCGGTGTCGGCGGCCGCGTAGGCGGACTGCCCGAACTCGTTGACGACGACGAGGGTGGCGCGGGGGGAGTCGACGGTGCCGTGCTCGCGGATCTGGTCGAGCACGCCGGCGACGATGACGGGGGTGCCGTCGGTCAGCTTGTTCAGGGGGGTGGCGTAGCGGCCGGCGCCCTTGTCACCGGCGAAGGCGACGATCGACGCGTCGGGCGTGCCGTAGGCGATGGGGTGGGTACTGCTCGGCTCGGGGTTGTGGCTACTGTGGTCCATGTGGATCGCTCCCTGGTTGCTCAGGCGGTGCGGCTCACGCGAGGGTCCGGTCTCATCCACCGGGCCCTCTTTCGTGTCTCCTGCGGGCTTGATCGCTGGCACACTTCCCGTAGGAAGCGGTCCGGCGAGTTCCCGAAGAAGTAGCCTTCCTGTAGGAAGTTAGGCCCTTCGTCATGTAGAGTCAAGCCGCATCCGATAGGAAGTTGATGGAGGAGGCGAAATGGCAGGGACGGTGTCCGGAATGACCGCCTATCTGAAGGCGCGCATCGACAGGGGCACCCTGAAGGCGGGCGACAAGCTGCCGCCGACCAGGGCCCTCATGCACCAGTTCAATCTCAGTGACAACGCGGTCTACCGCGGCATTGCCCTGTTGAAGGCGGAGGGCTACGTCCACTCCCAGCAGGGGAAGGGCGTGTTCGTCTCGGTCCGCCGGAAGCTCCTCGTGGGCAACGCACGGATCCGAGGCATCACGCACGCCGGCGAGACGATCCACCACAAGCGCAGCGAGCGCGTCCAGGCCCCGGACTGGGTGGCTGAACGGCTCGGTGAGGGCGAGTGCGTCCACCGCGTCCGGACCGTGCAGCAGGGCGACCTCGTTGTGGAGGCCTCCCAGTCGTGGGTGCACGTGGACGTTACGGAGGTCGTGCCCGAGGTGGATCTCCCGCAGGCGTGTGACCCGACTTGGCAGAAGGTCTACGAGAAGCGGTCCGGGAAGGCCGTGCAGTCGATCGCCAGGGCGGCGGAGGCGCGTATCACGACGCCCGAGGACCGCGAGGCCCTCGGCCTGGACGACGACTACGCCGTCCTGGTGGTGCGCAGCGTCTACGCCAGCGAGGACAAGGTGCTCGGTGTGGGCGAGGCCATCTACCCGCCCGGTCATCCGCTCTCGATGGACTAGCCGCAGGTCAGACCGATGGTCGGATGAGCGCACAGGGAGCGGGGGGAATGCCTTCCCCAATCTGTGCGAGTGTCTGTCTACGACTTCAACCGCGTTCCCTGGAGGGGACCATGCCGTACAGCACACCGCCTCACATCCAGGCTGAGTGGATGAAGGTCACTGAGGCTGCCGCCATCATCGGCGTCGACCCCCGGACCCTCAAGACCATGATCCGGGATGGTCGGCTGAAGGTGCGCACCATGCAGTTCGACCTGGCCACGCGGATCCACCGCGGGGACTGGGAGACCGAGCTGGCGAAGCGGATCACCCCGCCCGTCAGCGCGTAGCAGCACCCCCAGAACGCGCTGAAGCCCGGCGCTACCAACGCCGGGCCCCGGATGCGTTTGCACTGGCTGGCCGGGAAGTCCGCCAGTGCTGAGAGTTCCAACCTTCATAAGCAAGGAAGCTCGAAGCCCACGTTACCTGGCACGGGGATTTGCCGGTAGTCGGGGGCCGTGTCGGCACCGCCACACAGCTTCCGCAGACTCCACAGGAGCACTACCTATGGCGTCCCCCGCCACTCACGCATCACCCGCAGCGTCGGCATCCAGGCCTGTCGTTGTCGCTCACTGGCTCGCCAGCCAGGGCATCCATGTTCACCCCCTAATCCCCGGGCGGAAGTTTCCGCCGCGCAGCTGCAACCGGTGCTCCCCCGGACCGCGGGACGACAGGAACCCCCTGTACATCGAGCACACCCCCGAGGACTGCAAGTGCATCGCCGCCGGCCGGTACTGCCACGGCGTCCGGGCTGCCACTACGGACCCTGACCGCATCAGCACCTGGTGGGCGGCCATGCCGAAGGCTGGCGTAGGCATCGCCGCAGGCCCCTCGAACCTGGTCATCATCGACGTCGATCGCCACGAGGGAGTAGCGCCGCCCACCGACAGCACGTTGCTGCCCGGCCTCACCCCGCCCGCGGACTTGAACCTCTCCACGATCGCGGATGGCATGGATGCCCTCGGCATCCTGTGCGAGATGCGCCAACAGCCGCTGCTGGGCGTCGCCCCGGAGACCATGACCGTGCAGACCCCCAGCGGTGGGATGCAGTTCTGGTACCGGGTGAGCAACGGCTTCGAGTGGAAGCCGGACAGCAAGAAGCTCGGCTGGCAGATCGACGTGAAAGCAGCATGGGGGTACGGCATCGCGCCGGGAACGTGGACTCCAAAGGGCACGTACACCGCACTCGGCGACTGTCGCAGCATCGCCCCTCTCCCTCAGTGGCTGGCTGAGGATCTTGAGCGGACCGGTCACCGCCGCCGCCCAGCTGCTTCCCGCCCAGCTGCTGGTACCTGGAAGCCGCAGGTCACCGCTGAAGGAAACAGGCTGGTCGCCGAGGCGTTCCGCAAGACCCTGGAGAACGTGGCCAACGCCCCCGACAAGGCAGTCAGCGACACCCTCAACGGGGCGGCGTACTACCTCGGCCGGTTTGTCGGGGGCGGCTACCTCCGGCAGGAGGCTGTGCACGACGCCATCACTGAGGCTGCTGCCCACCGAGGGGTCGACCGTTCGGAGCGCAAAGCTCAGGACACCATCCGGCGCGGCATCGAAGCCGGTATGCGCCGCCCACGTGTGATCGGAGCGGGCGCATGAGCGACGGCCTGAACATCGACGCACTGCTTGGTGACGCCCTCACCGACGACGCCCAGGCCGCCGCTGTGGATGGCGCGGCTACGGACTTCCTGAAGTACAAGCGGGAGAAGGACAAGAAGGAAAAGGCCCAGCAGGAGCTGGAGAAGCTCTCGGCCGAGGAGCGCGAAGACTTCGAGAAATGGCGCGAGGCCCAGGCGCAGAAGGCCACCGAGATCCCCGCCGCCCGGATCCCCCAGCCGTCCTACCCGTATGCCGAGGTCTTCGGCATGGACCCCAGGACGACCACTCCCGAGGGCTACAAGGTGACCTACGACGGAGTCTTCACAAAGACCCCCGGGCATGACAGCGAGGGCTGGGTGCGGATCTGCCTTGCCCCGCTGGTTGTCACCTCCGCCTTCATCGACGCCCGGGGGGAGCAGAGCGTCGAACTGGCGTGGCGGAGCCGCGGGGCCATCGTCCGGAAGCTGGTCCCCCGCAGCCTCATCCGGCGGGGGCGAAAGCTGGTTGAGACGCTGGGCGACGCGGGCCTTCCCGTGATGGAAGCGGACGCTCGATTCGTCGAACGCTGGCTCGGAGAATTCGAGGTCGCCAACGTCTCCGTCCTGCCGCATGAGTACGTCGCCCGCAACCTTGGATGGCAGCCTGACGGCACGTTCATCTCAGGCCCTGAGGATGGCGCGCACCTCTCCCCTCTGTACGACGACCAGCAGCGTGCCGTGAACGCCTACCACCCGGCTGGTTCTCTGGAGAAGTGGCGCACCGCCATCGCAGGCCTAGAGCCCTACCACGCGGCACGAGCTATCGTCTCCGCTGCGTTCGCACCCGTCTTGCTCAACGAGTTCCGCGAGCCGTCGTTCATGGTCGACATCTCGTTCCGGTCCACAAGCGGCAAGACCACCTGCCTGCGCTGTTCCATGTCCGTATGGGCCGACCCCACCGAGCGGGCCGGGGCCATCACCTCGTGGAACACCACGCCAATGGCGATGGAAACCAAGCTGAACCTGGTTCGGGGCCTCCCCAGTGCGTTGGACGACACGATGCTGGCCCGGTACCCGGAGCTGGTCGGCGAAGCCCCGTACACCCTCAGCATGGACCGGGGTAAGTCCCGCGGTGGCCAGTACGTCTCGGGACTTGAGTGGCAGACCGTCCTGCTGTCGACTGGGGAGCGGTCGGTGCTCTCCCACACCAAGGGCCAGGGCGCTTCAGTACGTGCTCTCGCCTTGCAGCGGCGCCCCCTCGGGGAGGGTGCCGCAGACCTGGCCGAGAACCTGACCGAGGTCACAGCGAAGAACTTCGGGCACGCCGGCCCCGAGTTCGCCCGGCGATACCGCCAGCTCCTGGCTGACGACGAGACCCGGCAGCGTCTGCACGCTCGGCGTGACGAACTCGTCGGAGCCCTACGCGGCGACACCGCCATGACCGGACGCCGGGCACCGAAGATCGCACTGCTGGCTCTCGCCGAGGAACTGGCCTGCGGCTGGGGGCTCCTGCCGTACCGGGCTATGGACGTCTCCGACTGGCAAGCCCTCTTCATCGAGGACGTCGACACGACGGACGACCGACCCGAGCAGGCCATGGAAGTCGTCAGAGCCCACGTTGCAGCGAACTTCGCATCCCTGTACGACTCCCAGGCCATGCAGACGTGGAGTGCTGGCGAGCAGCGAGTCCCCAACGGCGGTTGGCTGGGAGTCATTCGCAGGCAGCGCAAGACCGGACTGGTGCGCGTCGCGCTCACCCCCGAGCGGGTCCGCGAGATCCTCAAGCGGGCCGAGATCGAGTACGAGGCGATCCTCCAGGGCTGGCTGGAGTCCGGCTACCTTGAGCGTTCCGCCAAGAGCGGCAAGGACTACCTGATCGCGGTCAAGGTAGGGAAGGTCGCCGCGAAGCACCTCGTCTTCACCGAACAGGGGATCCCGCTCGGTGGGGCAGAGGATGAGGACGACTAGCCGAGTTACCCGCGAGGCTCAGTTACCCGGACTGAGGGCCCCCAGTTACCACCGTCAGGTAACTGGGGGCCCTCTTGTTTGTGCTGGTCAAGAAGCTACGCGCTCGTGAGTTACCCAGTTACCCAGTTTCCGGCAGACACAGATCATGCGCATGTGCGCGAGCGTGCGCGCGTACTTAGCACCTCTCTTCATTTTCTTGGGTAACTGGGTAACTAAGAGAAGAGAAGAGGTCATAACAGCAGGTCAGAGGCGTGATAGCCAGTTACCCAGCCAGTTACCCACCCGGGTAACCCGGGTGACTGGGCGGGTAACTGAAGCCGCTGGGGGATGAGCGGGGGGAACAACAGCCGCGAATCGTGCCAGCCTGTGTATAGGCGCGGGGCCGACCCGGGTCCGGACACCCAGTCCGGGCCCGGGAACGGACGACCCCACGAGTGATCGGACCCCCGATGACAACTCGCACCGCCCACGCCATAGCCCGCCATTGGGACGGCTGCCGCAAGCACCGAGCCCCGGCCGTCCTCCGCGAGGACATCGCCGAACAGGTACAGCGCCACCTCGGCCACGGAGCCGACCCGGACTACCTCCGCCGCATCTGCTGGTGGATGGCCACCGAACGCCCCGCCTGGTTCGACCTCGAGCTGGCGATGTCGATGTCCGCCGCTCCGCAGCCCGACCCGTCCACGGCCCCTGTCGGCCGGAACCACCGCTGCCGCTGCCGCGCCGTTCTCGCCGCGGCCTGACCCAGGGGGATCAGTGAGCACCGAAGACCTCAGCCGTGAAGACGTCGCCGCCCTGCGCCGCGAGGGAGACTTCCGGGCCTTCCTGCGCCAGGGCATCCGCCAGGGGCAGGGCGTCCACGAAGCGGGCGTCCAGCGGTTCCGGCGGCGCACCAGCCAGCCTCCGGCCGATCTGCCCGACGCCACCGGACACGTCCCCGGCGCCTGGCCCACCGGATCGGCCGGCGCCAGCACCACGTGCAGCTGCACCCGCTGCCAGTCCTACGCCACAGACCAGCCGGCGGCCGACGAACTGATGCGCCGCACGCACGCCTACCTGAACGACCCCGAGGGAACCGAGTGAACACCTGCACCACCTGCGGGCGCGGCCTGCACGACGACCGCGCCCTGTGGTCCACCTGCCAGACCTGCCAGGACCGCATCAACACTCTGTTGACCGCCATCGAAGCGGACTGGCCCCGCCTGTCCGACGCCCTCGAACCCACCCGCGGGCACTCCGGGCCGCGCGTCTCCGGCACGGCCGACCGGGCCCTGCCGATCGGCGGCCGCATCCTCGACCTCATCGGCCCGATGGGCGTCGCCACCCGGCTCTACTACCGGTACGCGTCCCTGGCCCTGGCCCGACGTATCCAGCCCGCCACGATGCCGCCCGGCGCCGACCACCGCGTCCGCCTCGCCCTGTACGGCATCCGCAAGCACCTGCCCTGGGCGGTCCAGGGCGCCGACCTCGCCGAGCTGGCCGCCGAGCTGGAGAAGATCGCCCACGACCTTGCCGCGGTCACCGGGGGCGCCCCGGCGGCGCCGGCCGTGCCTTGCCCCGCAGAGCTCCCCGACGACGGCGGCCGCTGCACCGGCCGGATGCGCTACGACCGGGCCCGCGGCACCGCGCACTGCCCGGCCTGCCGCACCAGCCTCGACCCGGGGGAGTGGCTGGAGACCTGGGTGAAGCTCGGCCAGCCCACCGTCTGAGTCCGGACATGCCGAAGGCCCCGCCCTGGGAAGTTAGGGCGGGGCCTTCGTGGTGAGCGGCGACCCCCGCGTGCTCACCATCAGTATCTCGCCGAATGGGGTGGCCGTTCCCCCTGCTTCCCGGCGCCGGAACGCCGCTCTGCGAGACTCACGGAACCTCGGGTTCGGTGAACCACCGAACCCGTAGACCTGCGAATCAGCGAATCCGTGATCAAGGAGAGCCATGGCCTACCGCATCGCCATCGGGAACAACAAGGGCGGAACCGGCAAAACCACCACAACCGTTCAACTTGCCGCAGGGCTCGCCGAGCACGGCCGTCGCGTCCTCGTCGTCGACATGGACCCCCAGGCCAACGCCTCCCGCCGCCTCGGCTTCCGCTTCCAGGAGAGCGACCCAGTCCCCACCGTCTCCGAAGCCATCAAGGCCGACACCGAAGGCATCGCCGCCGACGTCATCACCGCAACTGGATGGACCGAGCCCTACAGCGATCGCATCGACCTCATCCCCGCCCGCTTCGACCTTGAGAACAGGCTCAGCGAAGCCGCCGTCCTCGGGGCCATCTCCCGCCTCCGCAAGGCACTCGCCGGCGTGGACGACGACTACGACTTCACCCTCATCGACTGCCCGCCCTCCCTCGGCCACCTCACCCAGATGTCCCTGTGCGCCGCCACCGCCGCGGTCTGCACCCTCGAACCCGAATACGACGCAGTCGAAGGTGCCGTCCGCTTCCGCGACTTCATCCGCTTCCAGGCCGACGAGCTGAAGAACCCCGACCTGACCGTCATCGGCTACATCGTCAACCGCGTCCGCGCCAACCTCGGCGCCCACGAGTTCCAGCTCGATGGACTGGCCGACCTCTTCGGTGACCGCGTCTGGTGCCGTCTGGACGAACGGACCGTCATCAAGGACGCCGCCGACGCCGCCGTCCCCCTCGCGCAGGTCAAGAACCAGAGCGCCCGCGTCCAGGCCGCCGCCTACCAGGAGCTGGCCGCACGCGTCATCAAGGAAGCGGCCGCGTGAGCAACAAGCCTGAACGCCAGCGCCCCGGCGGCACGTCCCCACTGGCCCGTCGGCCCCTCGCCCCGGCCGTGGAGCAGCTGCACATCGGCGGCAAGGCGGCTGAACCGGTAACCCCAGAACCCGCGAACCCCAGAACACCGGAAACACAGAACCAGCGGACCAGCGAACCCGCGAATCCGGAGACACCGGAATCTGTGGACCCCGGAGTCAGCGAACCCCGGGCTGAGCCGCGGTACACCCAGTACGTGCGCAAGGAAGCCCGCGTCCGCGACGACCAGGCAGCCGCCCTCGTGGTTCTCCGCAAGAAGGTCGCCGCCCAGCGCACCGCGAAGGTCGAGCCGATCACCGACAACGTCCTCATCCGGCTAGCCATCGATCTGCTGCTGGCCAACAGTGACCGGCTGACCGGCGACACCGAGGACCAGCTGAGAGCCGCACTCCTGGCATCCCGCGATTCACCGAACCACTGAACCACCGAACCACTGAACCACCGAATCCGCGAATCACAGATTCATGTAGGGTGGCGTCGCGCCGTTCGCAGCCGGCACACGGGTAGGCGGACGTCTGAGCACCAATCGACGGTGCAGGGCGTCCGCCGGACCCCGTGGGACCGCGGAGAAAGGGCCCCGCCGAGGGAGGAAGGTCCGGCCGGGCGAGCAGCGCCGGCCCCGGCGTCCCCCTCGCAGCACAGTCGGCGGCCACGGAACCCCTGGCGGTCCTGCGACAACGCCAGGGGTTCCGGCGCGTCCGGGGTACACCTCAGAACAGCCCGACTGCCTCAGGAAGCTCCGGCACGGTGGCCGACGCCTCGGGCGACACGAACAACAGCAGCGCACCGGCCGGTGCGGTCACGGGCTTGAGCGATCCGGGACAGCTCATCAGTTCCGGGGTACGGCCCGACGCCGGATCATGCCGCCACGTCCTGCCGGTCGTACTGATCGCCACGTCTCGCCCACACACGGGGCAGCCGGTCCGGGGAAGGGAAGCCATGCGCGCAATGCTCCCCTTGATCCCTCCGAGGGCCAAACGGTTCCGGGGGAAGCGTTCACCCGGGCCGCGTAAGTCACGGGTAACCTCACATATGCGGGTTAAAGATGCGACGAACCTTGGTACGGAATAACGGGCCTGACGGACTATGAGGGAGCGACAGTGACAGGATCGGACATTGCGCGCACGGATCACGGGGGCGTTGTCCCGGTGACCGCAACCGGCGCCCTCGCCTCCCCCGAGGCCTTCACGCCCGACGTCCTCGCCCGCCTCGCCGAGATGGAAGCCCGGTCCAAGCAGCACGAGCAGAACAAGCGACCCGAGAACACCCGCGACGGCTACGCCGCTGACTGGAAGGTGTGGGAACAGTTCTGCGCCCAGCTCGGCATCCCCGCCGCCGCCATCACCCCCGGCAGCCTCACCGCGTTCGTGGAATGGCTCTGGATCCAGCCCGGCTGGCGCCCCGGCACCTTCACCGCGCCCTCCACCATCGACCGCCGGCTGTCCGGCGTCGTCGTCACCGGCCGCACCAAGCTGGATCTGGTCCTGGACAAGACCGTCGCCTCGAGGGCCCGCCGCGTCCTCAAGGCCAAGGTGAAGGAGCTGGAGAAGACCGAGGAGACCCGCGGCCGCGGCCAGGCACCCGGACTGCTCATCGAGCACCTGCGCCAGGCCGTCGTCGCCGTCCCGGACAACCTCCTCGGCGTCCGCAACCGCTCCATCGCCTGCACCCAGTTCGCCATCATGGGTCGCGAGCACGAGGTGGCCTTCCTGCGGCAACGCCACTTCACCGAGCACGAGAACGGCCTCCGGATCGACGTCCGTGTCTCCAAGGTCAAGCCGCGCATCGTCAACGTGCCCCGCGGCACCCGCCCCTCCACCTGCCCGGTCCGCGCCTGGCACGCCTGGAAGGAAGCCGCAGGGCTCGACGACCCCGACGACTTCGCCTACAAGCCGCTTCACCCGCGCTGGCACACCGTCATGTCCGGCGGCCTGGACCCGGAGACCATCGGTGACGTCATCACGAAGCTGGGGGAGTGGGGCGGCCTCGACTTCCGGCCCACAGGCCACTCCCCGCGCCGGGGAGCGGCCACCAGCAGCAAGCGCGTGGGCAACGACCGCAGCGAGATCGCCCGGCAAGGCGGGTGGGCCAAGGGCTCCAAGGCCATGGAGGAATACTTCGAAGAGGTCGACGGCTGGGAAGACAACGCCATGAACGGGCTGCTGTGATCACCCGCAGGGGAGCGGGGGGAACAGTCGACCGAAATGTGATCACACTGGGGTGTATGGCCAGACTGCTTCCCGCCGACCTCGCCGCCCGCGCCCTGGGCATCAGTACCAGCACCCTGCGCGTATGGCGGTACCGCGGCCTCATCCAGCCCGCCGGCGGCACCCAACGACACCCCCTGTACGCCCTCGAAGACCTCCACGCCGCCCGCCAGGCACCCAAGCCCCGCCTGAGCAGCGAGAACAACGTCCCTTGCGGGGTAACGATGCGTGGGTAACGATCAGTTGCAGGCAGAACAACTCTGCCCAAAGCTCGGAGCCTCGTACTCACACCCCGCCGACTACGAGGCTCCGGATGCACCACAGGCCCGCCAGCCCTCGTACTGGCGGGCCTCCCACGTTCACGGAGCCAGCGCCGGCCGGGAAGCAGGGCGCCCCGTGAACCCCCGGCCCCCGTACCGGACACGGCCGCCTGCCAGGTAAGGCCAACTCCGTACGGGGGCCCACAACGTCACAGCACGAACACACCAGCATCACCACACCCCCACATGCCGGATCATGGCCCCGCCAGCACCAGCCATCCCTGGGGGGACCATGCACGCCCGCACCACAACCGCCGCCACCCTCGCCGTACTCGCCCTCACGCTCACCGCGTGCAGCAGCAGCGACGACAGCGACCAGGCCGCCACCAAGCCCAACACGCCAGCAGCCAGCGCAGCCGCAGCAGACGACCACCGCTACGACACCGCGCAGGACATCGCCGACGCCCTCACAGACGCAGGCTTCAAGGTCACCAAGCCGCAGAAGAAGGCTGGCGAGTCCTACATCACCAAGGTCGGCGGCTCCGGCTACGCCCTCACCATCACCGACCAGAGCCAGCCGGCCGGGCAGGCGGGCATCAACATGTTCCCCAACCCGCAAGCCCTGGACGGCTGGGTCGTCCTGTCCAAGCAGTTCGGCGGCGTCGCCGTCACCCGCGACGCCTGGGCCATCACCCTGCCGACACGCGACGAGCCCGCTCTCGCCGACAGCAAGCGCATGGCCCCGAAGATCGCCGAAGCGCTGGACGGCACCGTGCAGCAGTAGCCGGCACCCACACCGAGGCCCTGCCCAACGGCGGGGCCTCCGTCATGCCAGGGGGACGCGTGGCCACCGACCGCAGCGAGCTCGTCTCCTACGAGTTCCGGCAGATCCGCGGCCGCGTCCTCGCCGAGTCCGACGTGTGCATCGTCTGTGGCCACGGCCACGCCACCGCCGTCGACCACATCCAGCCCGTCAGCAAGGGCGGCGCCCGCCTCGACCCCGACAACCTCGCCCCGATCCACGGCAACCGCGGCTGCCCCGTCTGCCTCCGCAAGTGCAACGCCGAGAAGGGCGACCGACCCCTGGCCACCGTCGTCCAGCTCCGCACCAGCGTCGACTGGTTCGCCGGCCCCTGAAGACCCCACCCCCCCTTGGACCCCCACCCCCCCCTCTGCCAGGGGGCACCCCTCCACCCCGGGCGGCGGGCCGACACGAGAGGACAGCAGCACCATGACCGACACCACCGAGCAGCCCTGGACCCTCGACCACGACCTCGTCGTCCTCAACCAGACCGAGGCCCGACCCGGGGAGGCAGACACAGACGGTAACCAGTGGCTGGACTGCCGTACCACCGGCAAGGTCATCGCCGTCTGCACGTGCGGCTACACCAGCGGACTGGTGGACCCCACCACCCTCACCGACAGGGCAACGCTCCTCGCCGCTCACCCATCGGCCATGAGCGTCCTCGGCCGCGCCACCAAGCCCGCCGAAGCAGGCCGTAACCGCAGGTCAGAGCTGTGATCAGTCCGAGTCGGCTCCGGACGGCCGCCGGTCTTTAGCCAGACGGCCGATCCCTACCCCGCGCCCCCCTGCCATTTTTCTCCCCCCGGCGCGATCACGGCCGGACGATCATGGAAGGGGGCGCCGTGGCGAGGCAGCCGAAGCGCGAGCCGGGCCCGGTGGAGCGTACGGTGCGTGACGACGTGGAGCAGCTCGGGGACCTGGTCGGCGTCGAGCCGTCCCTGTCCGAGATGGCCTACGCCCTGGCCCGGGAGATCGACGCCGGCGGCGGGGAGGACGGCAAGCAGCTCCCCTCACTGAACCGCGAGCTCCGGCAGACGCTCGCCCAGCTGCTGGAGGGGCGGGCCGCTGACGATGACGACGACCTCGGAGACCTGGGCTCCCCCGACTGAGTTCGCGGAGGATCTGCGGGAGCGGTACGGGCTGGAGTGCCCGCCGCGCTGGGGGACGCCGCGGCACCCGGACCGGCCGTCGCTGGGCCCGAAGCTGTGGAAGGTCATGGCCAAGCTCGGGGCGCCGCCGATGCCGTGGCAGAAGTACGTGTCCGACGTGGCCCTGGAGATCGACCCGGACACGGGCCTGTTCGCGCACCGCGAGGTGGGCCTGTCGGTGTCGCGGCAGCAGGGCAAGACCGAGCTGTGCCTGGGGGCGCAGGTCCATCGGGCGCTGGCCTGGCCGCGGCAGAACATCGTGTACGCAGCGCAGGACCGGAACATGGCGCGGCAGCGCTGGGAGGACGAGTTCTGGGAGAAGATCGCCGCGTCCGCGCTGGCGTCCCGGGCCCGGATCCGTAAGACGAACGGGAACGAGAAGATCCTGTGGCCGGGGACCCGGTCGCGGATGGGCATCACCGCGAACACGGAGACCGCCGGCCACGGTCCCGCTCTGGACCTGGGGTTCATCGACGAGGCGTTCAAGCACGAGGACGATCGCCTCGAGCAGGCGTTCTCCCCGGCGATGACGACGCGTCCGATGGCTCAGTTGTGGTGGGCGTCGGCGGGCGGCACGACCAAGAGCGTGTGGCTGAACAAGAAACGGGCCCGCGGCCGGGAGGTCATCGAGGCGCTGTGGAAGGCGCTCGCCGAGGACCCGCTCGCAGCGCGGCCGCGGGTCGCCTACTTCGAGTGGTTCGCTCCGGAGGACATGCCCCGCGACGACCCGGCGACCTGGTACGCGACGCTGCCAGCGCTGGGGCACACGGTGACGGAGGACGTCATCCGTGCGGAGCTGGAGAAGATGGCGCCTGCGGAGTTCGACCGGGCCTACCTGAACCGCACCAGGAAGCCGACGCCGCCGGTGGATCCGAACGTGCCGAAGGCGGCGTGGCCGGGCCTGGCCGACGTCGGCTCCAAGCCGGTGCCGTCGTCGGTGGCGCTGGCGGTGGACGTGTCCAAGGACCGGTCGCACGCGTCGATCGGTGCGGCCTCGGTGCGCGCGGACGGCAGGGTGCACCTGGAGGTGGTGGCCCGCAGGCCGGGCACGGACTGGGTGGTGCCCGCGCTGGTGAAGCTGCGTGCTCTGTGGTCGCCGGTCGCGGTGGCGATCGCGTCGTCGGGTGCGCCGGCCGGTTCGCTCATCGACGACCTGTCGGGTGCGGGGATTGAGTCGCCGAAGGACAGGGCCCACCCGCAGCGCGGCGACCTGGCCGTCATGCGGGCGGGGGACATCACGGAGGCGTGCGGGCAGCTGGCCGACGCCATGAACCAGGGCACGGTCCGGCACACGGACCAGGTGCCGTTGACGGCCGCGGTGAACGGGGCCCGCACGCGCCGTAACGGGGACGCCTGGCAGCTGGACCGCACGGCCTCGCCGGTGGATATCAGTCCGTTGTGCGCGGTCACGTTCGCCCGCTGGGCGCTGCTGGTGCGGGGCCCGCAGGTCGAAGAGGACTACGACGTCAGCGACTCGTTCGCGTAGGGAGGCACGTATGGGCGCCTGGTCGAAGGTGCGGCGCGTCTTCACTCGGGACGCGAACCTGGCGACGCCGGAGGAGCTGCTGGCCGCGCAGCGCGAGGAGCGCGCGGGGCAGGGCGGGGTGCACGTCACGAAGGAGACAGCGCTGCGGCAGTCCGCGGTGTGGGCGTGCCTGCGCCTGCGGGCCGACCTCATGTCGTCGTTCCCCATCGACGTGTACCGCAGGGTCCAGGGTCTCCAGGTGGAGGTGCCCAAGCCGCCTGTGCTGGTCTCTCCGGGCGGAACGGAGATGGGTGTCAAGGAGTGGGTGTGGTCCACCGAGTTCGACCTGGACCGGGGCGGGAACTGCTTCGGCATCATCACCGAACGGTCCGGCGTGATCGGCCCGGACGGGCGGGGCCTGCCCGGCAGGATCGACCTGGTGGAACTGGGCTCGGTCAGCGTCCGGGCCACAGGCTCCCGGATCACGAAGTACGTCATCGACGGCAAGGACTACGAGCCGTGGGACGTGTGGCACGAGAAGCAGTACACGGTCGCCGGCCTGCCGCTCGGTCTGTCGCCGGTGGCGTTCGCCGCCTGGTCCATCGAGCAGTCCCTGAACGCGATGCAGTTCGCCCGGGACTGGTTCGCCGCGGGCATCGTCCCGTCGGGCACGCTGAAGAACAACGCGAAGACCATCGACAAGCGGCAGGCCGGAGAGGCCCGCTCCGCGTTCCGGGCTGCGGTCTCCAACGGTGACGTGTTCGTCCACGGCCAGGACTGGGAGTACAAGCCGGTCGCCGCCGTCGCCCAGCAGTCCCAGTTCCTTGAGGCGCAGCAGGTCAGCAACAGCGACATTGCCCGGTTCTTCGGCTGCCCCGGCGACCTCATCGACGCCGCGGTGTCCGGGTCCAGCGTCACCTACGCCAACCTGACCCAGCGCAACCTCCAGTTCCTCATCATGAATCTCGGGCCTGCGGTGGGCCGCCGCGAGGAGGCGTTCAGCCGGCGCCTCGTGTCCGGCCCCCGGATCGTGAAGCTGAACACCGACGCGCTGCTGCGCATGGACCCGCAGACGCGGGCGCTGGCGCTGAAGACCCAGGTCGACTCGCGTGTGCTCGCCCCCTCCGAGGCCCGCGCCATTGAGGACCGGCCGCCGTTCACCGAAGACCAGCTCGCCGAGTTCGACCGGCTGTTCGGCTCGCGCACCGCACCGACCCCGCCCACGACCGCCGTACCGGGAGCCCCGTCATGACCTCATCCGCGCTCGCCGCCGCTGCGGCGGAACGGGCCCAGAACATCCGCCAGCGTGCTGACCGCCCGTCGCAGCGCCGCAGCTCTGAGCAGGCCGGCGCCCGCGCTGTGGTCCGCGCGGCGCTGTCCGGCGTCCAGGTCCGTGAGACCGGCGACGCCACCACGCTGGAGTTCACCGGGCACGCCTCGGTGTACGAGCGGGGCTATGAGATGTGGGACGCGTTCGGCCCGTACACGGAGGTCGTCGCGGCGGGCGCGGGCGCCGACTCCCTGGTCCGCTCCGACCTGGACGTGCCCCTCGTGCTCGGCCACGACCAGCTGCGCCGCCTGGCCCGCACGTCGACCGGCACCCTGTTCCTCACCGAGGACGCCAACGGGCTGCACGTCCACGCCCCGGCGCTGGACCCGAACGACCACGACGTGGCGTACATCGCGCCGAAGCTGAAGGCCGGCCTCATCGACGAGATGAGCTTCGCCTTCCGAATCGAGTCGGGCCAGTGGTCCCCGGACTACAGCGAGTACCGCATCAACCGGTACGACATCCACCGCGGCGACGTTGCGATCGTCGGCTACGGCGCCAACCCCCACACCGGGGCGAGCATGCGCCAGCCCGCGGCCGCGCCGCAGACGGGCCGGGCCCGCGCGCTGCTGGAACTGGGCATCGCCCGCGCCTGACCCTCATGAACTTCCCCGCCGACCGGCGGGGTTCTGCCCTGCGCTCTGCGCGCACGAGACCACCTGGCGCACTGCCTCGGGTGGCCGTCTGACCTGGACACGGGGCGTCTGGTATCCACACCGATCAAGGAGACGAGCATGACGCTCGAGCAGCTGATCGCCCAGGCGCGCACCGCGCTGGACACGGCGATCACCACCCGCAGGCAGGAGCAGGACGCCCTCGTGGCGCTGCGCTCCGAAGAGGACCTGACCGAGGACGCGGTCCGCGACCAGGTCGCCCGCCGCGACACCGCCGACGCGGAGGTCACCCGCCGTCAGGAGGCGCTGGCCGAACTGGAGTCGGAGCAGGCCCGTGAGGAGGAGCTGGCGGCTCTGGCCTCCCGCACCGTCCCCGCCGCGACCCGCGCCCCGGCCTACGACCGGGTTGCCCGCGTCGGCGCGGAGGAGCGCACCTACCGGCCCGACCTGGACCGGCGTGGCGCGATGTTCCAGAGCGACGTCGTCGCTTCGGCCCTCGGGGCGGAAGGGAACTTCGAGGCGCGGGAGCGTCTCGCCCGGCACATGCAGGAAGAGCGCGTGGAGCGCGGGGACCAGCTCCAGCGTGCGGCGGGCACCGGTGCGTTCGCCGGCCTGGTCGTGCCGCAGTACCTGACCGACATGTACGCCCCGGCGGCGCAGGCCAACCGGCCGTTCGCCGACGCCATCCGCCGGCACGTCCTGCCGTCGCAGGGCATGCAGGTCAACATCTCCCGTGTCACCACCGGCTCCGAGGTCGACAACCAGTCGGCGGAGAACGCGCCGGTCGACGAGCAGGACATGGACGACACGAACCTGGCCATCGCGGTGCAGACCGCGGCCGGCCAGCAGACCCTGTCCCGCCAGGCCATCGAGCGTGGCGCCGGTGTGGAGGCCGTCGTCCTGGACGACCTGTTCCGCCGGTACAACACGAACCTGGACGGCAAGCTGCTGAACCAGGCGACGACCGGCCTGTCCGCCGTGGCGACCGCGGTGACGTACACGGACGCCGACCCGTCCGCGGTGGAGCTGTACCCGAAGCTCATCGAGGGCCTGGCCGGCGTCGAGGCCGCACTGCTTGACATGGCGTCCGGCGAGAACATCGCGGTCATGCACTCGCGCCGCTGGTACTGGCTTCAGAACGCGATGGCGTCCACGTGGCCGCTCATCACCCAGCCCGGCGTCGTCGCGCAGACCCTCGGCGCGAACTACGCCCAGGCCTACGGGCGCGGCGTGCGCGGCATGCTGCCGAACGGCACCCCGGTCATCGTCGACAACAACGTGGCGACGAACCTCGGCACCGGCACCAACGAGGACGAGGTCTACCTCGTGGACCGGCAGGAGTGCCACCTGTGGGAGGACCCGGACGCCCCGATGTACATCAGGGCTGAGCAGGCCAAGGCCGCCAGCCTCGGTGTGCTGCTGGTCGTGTACGGCTACTACGCCTACACCCACGCCCGCTACCCGCAGGCGCGGAAGATCAGCGGCACCGGTCTGGTCACGCCGACCTTCGCCTGATCCCTCGCCGCGCTGGGCCCGCCCCGCAGCCGGGCGGGCCCTCGTGGCCCCACCCTCCGATCCTTCCGGGAGACAGCCATGACCGAAGACCCGATGGTCGCTGCGCTGCTGCGTGAGCGTGAGGGCTGCGTCCAGCGCGGCCTGGACGCCCGCGTCGCGGCGATCGACGAACAGCTCAAGGCGCGCGGTCACACCCCGCCGAAGACCGACGCCAAGCCC
>Ga0308175_100000713_pt1 | contig 22108 bp, 18 predicted proteins | sample PhyCR1_3_FD_203893 | JGI IMG/M metagenome (GOLD analysis project Ga0308175, IMG submission 203893) | Soil microbial communities from UC Gill Tract Community Farm, Albany, California, United States - DLSLS.C.R1 | ecosystem: Environmental > Terrestrial > Soil > Agricultural land | place: USA...
CGCGCAGGTGATCGGCAACGACCAGGCGATCGCGGTCGGCGGCCTGCAGGGGCACTTCGAGCTGAACGTCTTCGTGCCGCTGATGGCGCGGAACCTGTTGCAGTCGATCTCGCTACTCGCCGCTTCGTGTCGGCTGCTGGACGAGAAATGCGTCCAGGGTATCGAGGCGAACCGGGAGCAGTGCGAGCGCTACGCGGAGCTGACCCTGTCGGCGGCGACGGCGCTCAACCCGTACATCGGCTACGACAAGGCGACCGAGATCGTCAAGGAGGCTTCTGCCTCGGGCCGGTCGCTGCGCGAGGTTGCGCGGGAGCAGGGTGTCTCGGACGACGTGCTCGACGAGGCGCTCGACTACCGCAAGATGGCAAGGCCGCACTCCTGACGCGCCTCTGTGCAGCGTTTTCGGCTCTCCCGACACCACAGCTCCTGATCTCCACCCGTAGATGTTGGTTTCTCGATTACTCTGCGACGGTCACGGGTGTGACACCGGCCTCGAAAGAATCGGGGTCCTGATGAAAGGGGGAGAACGTGAAGAATCGGAAGCGACTGGCAGTCGCTGCGATGCTCGCCGGGGCGGTTCTCGGCCTGGCTGTCGTCGTCGCGCTCGCCAGTAAGCCTGCGGCTGCGGCCTCGACGAAGGCGGCATCGGCAGCGAGACTCACCTACCACGGGACGACGTCGATGGCCGGTGCCGGCAGCGGCTCCAGCGCCGACGGGACGTCGATCGAGAGCTCGCCCGCTTCGCAGGAGGTCGACGAAGACGTCCCGAACTCGGGGAACAGTGCCGCGCGTGTGCCGTCGAGCGGCGTCCCGCGGCCGGCGGACAACGGGCTCGCCGCAACCGGTGCCGAGCAGCTTGGCACGTTCACCGGGCTGAACCACGTTGATTCGCGGACGGCTGGCACCGGCGCCTACGCGAACACGAACTTCAGCCTCGAGCCTCCCGATCAGGCGCTCTGCGTGGGTGGGACCTACGTGGTCGAGTCGGTCAACGACGCCGTCGCGGTGTTTTCCAAGGCAGGGGGTCACCTGTCGAGTGCCATGGCACTGAACCAGTTCTTCGGTCTCACACCGTCGATCAACCGGACCACCGGTGTCTACGGCGACTTCACGAGCGACCCGAAGTGCATGTACGACAGCGCAACCGGCCACTTCTTCCTCTCGATCCTCCAGGCCGGCCAGGTTTCGACCAACGGCCACTTCGACGGCACCGGGCACGTCTACCTGGCGGTCAGCCAGACCGGTGATCCGACCGGCGCCTGGAACGTCTACTCCTTCGACACCGCGAGCGACGGCGGCAACTGCCCCTGCCTCGGCGACCAGCCGCTGATCGGGGCAGATGCGAACGGCGTGTACATCACGACGAACTCGTTCCCGTTCTTCGCGGACGGCTTCAACGGCGCGCAGGTCTATGCGATCTCGAAGTCGCAGCTCGAGAGCGGATCCTCGACGGTCGACGTCGTCAAGGTCGCGGTTCCCACGCCGGCTGACTTCCAGGGCGGCCTTCCGTACTCCCTGCAGCCGGCGAAGACCGTTCCCGGAGCGTCGGAGGCACCCAACACGGAGTACTTCCTGTCGGCGCTCGACTTCAACGCGACGCTCGACAACCGGATCGCCGTCTGGAAGCTGACAGGCACGAACACCCTCGGCACCTCGTCGCCGGCTCTCAGCCTCACCGAGGCCACGCTCGCGAGCGAGGTGTACGGTCAGCCGCCGGCGGCGGAGCAGTCGTCCGCGGGCCTGTTCCCGCTCCGCGACGGCCTCGCCGGCCTGACCGTGCAGCAGGCGTTGTACGGCATCCAGTTCGACAACGGCACCTACCACACCGAGCTCCTGAACACGAACGACGACCGCATGAACGAGGTCGTCTTCGACGGGAGCAAGCTCTACGGTGCCGTGAACACGGTCGTGAAGCCGGCGAACGGCGCGACCCAGACCGGCATCGCCTGGTTCGTGGTCGATCCTTCCAAGAACACGATCGCGAATCAGGGATACCTGTCGGTGGGTCGCGACAGCCTCATGTACCCGGCCTTCGGCGTCAATAAGGACGGCAAGGGGGCGATCGGCGTCACGATTGTCGGCACCGACATGCACCCGTCGACTGCGTATGCCACGTACGACGGCTCGAAGTTCGGGCCGCTGCACATCTCGTTCTCCGGGCCTGTCGCGGACGACGGCTTCACGGGGTACGAGGCGCTGCTTCCGAACGCGGACGTCGGCCGCAAGCCCGGTACGCAGAAGGGCGTCGGGCGCTGGGGCGACTACGGAGCGACCGCGGTCGACTCCGACGGCTCGATCTGGCTCGCGAACGAAACCACGTCCGCGACGCGGACGCTTCTCGCGAACTGGGGGACGCAGATCACTCACGTCCAGCCGTAAGAGGCAGGACAGGACGCAGGACGAGGGCCGCCTTCGGGCGGCCCTCGTCGCTCCGCGCTACCGTTCCCTCACGGTGGTCGCTGCGATCGTCGCTCTCACGCTGGTGCACGGAACGGTGCGCATCGGGCCGACAACGCCCGTGTGCCGCGCGGAGGTTCCATGCTCGAAGCCCGCCGCGCACGTCTTGCTGTCGTTCGCCCAAGGCCGGACACACGTCCAGGTTCGGACGGACACGATCGGGCGCTATCGCGTGCACCTCGCGCCGGGGACGTGGACGCTCACGACGCGATACGGCATCCGGCCCACGCCGATCCGCTTCGTCGTTCCGCGGGCAGTGTCCGCGAAGCGCGACTTCTCGATCGATACCGGAATTCGCTAGTAGGAGACGGCGCCGCGGCCGGTCTCGGCCGCGTGCCGCTGCTCGTCGGCGCGGTAACTCGAGCGCACGAGCGGCCCCGAGAACACCGAGCCGAACCCCAGTGCCTCGCCCTGCTCGCGGAACCACCGGAACTCGTCCGGATGCACCCAGCGGTCGATGGTCGCGTGCTTCGGGCTCGGCTGGAGGTACTGGCCGATCGTGACGACGTCGACGCCGTGCGCGCGCAAGTCGCGCAGCGTGTCGACGACCTCGTCGTTTCGCTCGCCGAGGCCGACGATGATCCCGCTCTTCGTCAGCACGTTGTAGTCGGCGATCTCCTTCGCACGCTGCAGGAGCCAGAGCGCGCCGTCGTAGCTCGCCTTGCCGCCGCGCATCTTGCGATGCAGGCGGCGTACGGTCTCGATGTTGTGGTTGAAGACGTTCGGGCGCGCGCCGATCACCGTCTTCAGCGCGTCTTCCTCGACGCCGAGGAAGTCGGGCGTCAGCACCTCGATCGACGCCTCCGGCAGCTTCGCGCGGATCGCACGAATCGTCGCGGCGTAGTGACCTGCGCCCTTGTCGGGAACATCGTCGCGATCGACGGACGTCACGACGACGTGCTTCAGCCCCATCTGCTTCGCCGTCTGCGCGAGTCGCAGCGGCTCGAGCGCGTCGACCGGCTCTGATGGCTTGCCCGAGTTGACGTAGCAGTAGCGGCACGCACGCGTGCATGTCTCGCCGAGGATCTGGAACGTGGCGGTTCCGCGGCCCCAGCACTCGGCGATGTTCGGGCAGCGCGCCTCCTCGCAGATCGTGTGGAGCTGCGCACCGTGGATCAGCTTCTTCACGTCGAAGTAGCTGCCGTTCTGCGACGGCGCGCGCACCTTCATCCACTCCGGGCGCCGCGGGCGATCGCCGACGGGAAGCGAGGTCTCCATCGGCCGCAATCTAGCCGCTCGCCGCCGCCCGACCGTCTAGCCTCGGGTCATCCGTCGCTCCTCGATCGTCGCAGCAGTCGCCCTGGCCGCGGTAGCGGCAATCGGCGCCTTCGTGCTTCAGCACAGGCAACCGCGTGCACACCTGGTGCGAGGCTCGACGGTCACGCAGTTCACGCTCACTGCGCCGGTCTCCACCCCACCTGCGCCCGGCGCTGCGTGGCCGACGTACGGCTACGACGGTGCTCGCCTGCGCACCGCGGCGGAGCCCCTGCGCCCGCCCTTCCGCCGAGTGTGGACGTTCCACGGCCGGGCGCTGCTCGAGTTCCCGCCGGCGGTCGCGTACGGGCGCGTGTTCCTGCCGACGTTCGACGGGCGGTTCTACGCACTCGACACGGCGACCGGCCACGTGGTGTGGCGCCGGCGTGCCGGGCGGTGCGGGTGGGCGTCGCCGGCGGTCGCTGCGCGCGTCGTCTACATCACGTTCATCGGCAGCCGTGAGTGCCACCACCCGCGGCGCGGGGGCGAGGTCGACGCCTTCGCAGCAGCGAACGGTGCGCTCCGCTGGCGGCGGGAGCTCGGGCCGGTCGAGTCGTCTCCGCTCGTCGAGAAGGGGGCGGTGCTCGTGGGTGACTGGAACGGAGATGTGTGGTCGCTCGATGCCCGCGACGGGCGCACACGCTGGCGGACTCATCTCGACGGAGCCGTCAAGGGATCACTTGCAGTCTCGGGCCGACGCATCTTCATCGGCACCTACGCCGGCAGCGTCTACGCCCTCGCCGGAAACACCGGCGCCGTCCTGTGGCGCTCGACGGGGCATGGGAGGTTCTATTCGTCGCCGGCCGCAGCGTACGGCCGTGTCTTCATCGGCTCGTTGGACGACGGCGTCTACGCCTTCGGGCAGGCGACCGGCGACGTCCTCTGGGAACGCCCGACGGGCGGATACGTCTACGCGTCGCCGGCCGTTGCGCGCGGCCTCGTGCTCGTCGGCTCGTACGATCACCGCTTCTATGCACTCGACGTCGGCACGGGAGCCGTCCGCTGGCGCTTCGATGCGAACGGTGCGATCTCCGGCGCGGCCAGCGTCGTCGGAGGCGTCGTCTACTTCTCGACGTTCGCGGAACGCACCTATGCACTGCGCGCCGCCGACGGCCACGTCCTCCAGACGTGGCCCGACGGCAAATACTCGCCGGTCGTCGCCGACCGTGAGCAGTTGTATCTCGTAGGGCTCGGGCGTCTCTATGCGCTCAGGGAACGCTGAGATACGCCCAGAGGTTCGCGACCATCGTTCGGATCGGCGGCCAGAGCGCCGAGCCGCCGAAGTTCATCACGCCGGCGGAGAACACCTTTGCGCCGCGCGGGGTGGCGTAGTACGTCATCTCCGCGGACTTGCCAGGGCCGAACTCGTCCTGGATCCGCGCAAGGACCTTCGTTCCGGAGGGTGACGACGCCGTTACCGCGTCGATCTCGATCCCGTAGACGCCGAATGTGCTGCCGTCGCGCAGGCCCGTTCCGCGGAACAGCCAGGGAGCCGCGGCCGTGTCGGTGACGTGATATGGACGGTTCGGATACCGGTCGTGATTCCAGTCGACGTACTGGGCGCCGAGGAGCGACGCCTCGGGGCGGCCCATGTCGCGCCAACGCGAGCGGCCGTCCATCCGGTCGCCGTGCTTCGTCACTGCGTAGAAGAAGTTGTTGGACGAGAGGAACGCGAGGTTTCCGCCGAGATCGCGGTAACGCTGGACGACGTCGAACTCGTGCTTCGTCACGTACTCCTCGTGGCCGGAGAACACGATGAGGTCGTAGCGCGCGAGCTGCCTCGGGCTCGCCGCGTCCAGGTCGTCGTCGGAAAGGAGGTCGGCCTGGACGTGGTGCAGGGCGAGCCAGCGGATGAATCCGTGGTCGTAGCCGCGATAGTGAGGCGGGACGCCGGCGTCGAGATACGGGCGCGAGAGATCGATCGTGTGCACGCTCGAGTTCAAGTACCACGAGTCGCCGTCCTCGTAGTTGTAGGCCTGCCATGTGTTGGTCGGGAGAACCACTGCGGCGCGATGCATGCCGAGCCGCTTCGGGCGAAGCACGAACGGTGCGTACCACGTGCCGCGGCCCGGCGTGTCGACGCGCGCGTAGTAGAAGCCGGTCGGCCAGTCGCCGACCGAGATCGGGATCGACGTCGTGGGACGGACCACGCGGCGCGACGCCGACACCGCCAAGCCTTCCAGGGGGCCGTCGCCGCCCGCGCCGGCGCGGAAGACCTGCACGCGCAACGTCGTGGCGGTGCCGCGGAGTGCAAGCGTCGCAGACGCCCCGGGCCCGTAGCTCCGATCGGTGAACGCCGCCTGGACGGCGTCGTTGGGCGGGCGGGTCGAAAGGCCGGCGGACGCGTTGCCGCAGTCGTCGTCGTCGCACGAGGCGGCGACATGTGGTGCTGCCGAAACGAGCGCCAGGCTGAACGCCAGCGCGACCAGAATGTGAACGGTGCGTGTCATGGCCGCACCGTCCGAGGGGCGGCCAATCGCGCACTAACGACCTGCTAACGGCGCTCTGCGCCTAGTGGCAGTAGCTCCACGTCGGCGGAGGCGAGCCCGGCTTGAATGTGGCGACGCGGGCGTAAAGCGCCTTCGCCGCCGGGTGGATGCGCGCAAGCGCGAGCAGGCCCTGCCCCCGATCCCACAGCGCGTGTGCGTGCGGGAGCTGGGTCACGTAACCGGTGACCGGCCGGCCGAGCCGGGTCGCGAGGTCGGCGAGCCACTGCGCACTCGCGAGCCGCGAGCAGGTGGCGCCGGCGAACTCGCGCTTCTCCTCCGGTGACGTGCTCCACACGTCGACGAACTCCATGCCCTGGCGGATCGCAGTCGCGAGCCCGGCAAGGTGGTGGCTCGGTGAGCGCGCCGCATACTCGGCCGGACGCTCTGCCGCCGTGCCTCCGAGCACGGCCTCGATCTCCGCTCGCGTCTCGTGTGTCGCCGGGAGTGCGTCGAACCGGGCGGTGAGGTCGAGATACGAGTCGACCACGATGAGCGCCGACGCCCCGATCTCCGGGTGGGTGGCAACCAGCTCGGCGTTCGCATACCCCGAGTACGACACTCCGACGAGTACGAGCTTCGAGACCTGCACGCCTTCGGCCCGGAGCATCGCCGGCAGGTGGGCGATTGCCGCGAGATAGCGCGGATCGCCCCAGTCCTCACGCCGCCCGGCGCGGCCGCCTGGACCCTCGTACCGGTTCGGCCCGTAGTCCGCGCAGACGAGCGAGGCGTCGACGTTCCGAGCGAGCGCCTTCAGCTGGCCGCAGTACACCGGGCCGCCGAGCGTCATCAGCAGCAGATGGGGGCTCGACTTCGCACCCGTGACGAGGTGCTCCTCGACCCGGAAGAGCGGCGTCGAGGCACGTGCAGGGACTTCGACGACGACCGTCGCAAGCACCATCGCCAGCAGGACGGCGAGTCGTCGTTGGCGAGCCGTTAGGCGCTCGTGAATGAGCGGTTTGGCGCCCCCTCGAGCGTGAGTGCCATGAAGACTTTCGCCTCTCATACCACCCCCAGGAGCCGGTGCATCGGCGCCGCCCTCCTCGCCACTGCGCTCTTCGCGCTGGCGCTCGGCGCTCCGAGCATTCGCACCGCCAGGGCGACCGGGACTTCGGTCGGCTCGTACGGCTGGCCCGTCGCTCCCTTCAACCGGCAGCATCCTATCCGCGGCGGTTTCGGCGACCCGCGGACGCTGTTCCACGCACCGCCGACACTCGCCGGGCTCTACCACGGCTCCGGCTCCTTCTCGTTCCACCAGGGCGTCGACATCTCCGCCCCGGACGGGACGGCGGTCTATCCCGTCTCCGAAGGCGTCGTCTCGAGCCTCAACAGCGAGCGCGTCTTCGTCGACTCCGGCAACGGCAATCGCTTCGAGTACTGGCACATCACGGCGACCGTTCGCGTCGGCGACCACGTGACGACCGGGAAGACCGTCCTCGGGCACATCATCCGCGGTTGCGGGCACGTGCACCTGACCGAGGTCGACGGTGGCCACGTCACCGATCCGCTGCTCCCCGGCCACCTGACGCCGTACCGCGACACGACCACGCCGTACGTCCGCACGATCCAGCTGCGCACGAGCGACGAGAGCGTGCCGTTGATGACGAACTTCGTCCGCGGCTCGGTTCAGATGTACGCCGAGGCGTACGACACGCCGACGCTGCCGGTTCCGACTCCCTGGGCCGACATGCCGATCACTCCGGCGGCCATCAGTTATCGCCTCGAGACCTGGAACGGCAAGGTGAGGATCCGGGAGACGACGGTCTGGGACACGCGCCGGACGATCCCGTCGAACAGCACATTCTGGGCGCATTACGCACGCGGCACGTTCCAGAACATGTCGGTCTTCGACAAGCACTACTCGTGGGGCCAGCCCGGCAGCTTCGTCTTCCGCCTGGGCGTGTTGAACACCCGTCGTCTGGCGGACAGCGTCTACCGGCTGGTGGTCACCGCGAAGGACGTGCGCGGCAACCGGTCGTCGTCGTCGATCCGGTTCTCGGTCCACAACAAGGCGGGATGGGTCGGCGTCTGAGCCGACCTATCCACTGCGTAAGCAGGGGTTTATGGTGACGACGATGACACAGTTTCGGATCCTCGGGCCCCTCGAGCTTGAGGCCGAGGGAGGAGGAGTGGAGCTTCCCGGCAATCCGCGCCGGATCCTGCTCGCACTCCTCCTCCGAGCGAACGAGGTCGTCCCGACCGACGCGCTGGTCGACGACGTCTGGGGCGAGGCGCCGCCGAAGAACGCGGTCACCTCTCTGCACAACGGCTTGTCGACACTTCGGAAGGTCCTCGGCGATGCGCTCGTCACGCGCTCACCGGGATACATCCTGCGCGTCGAGCGTGATCAGGTGGATGCGCTCCGCTTCGAGGACCTGTTGGCGCAGGCTCGCGGGCAGGAGCCTGGAGGTCGCGCGGCGACGCTCCGAGAGGCGCTCGGGCTCTGGCGCGGCGCGCCGCTCGTCGATGTCATGTACGAGCCGTTTGCCGCCCAAGCCGTACTTCGCCTCGAGGAGCTCCGAGTCGCCGCACGGGAGGAGCTCGTCGCGGCGGAGCTGGAGCTCGGCGGCCACGACGCACTCGTGCCGGAGCTCGAACGGCTCGTGGCGGAGCACCCGATGCGCGAACGGCTCTGGGGGCTGCTCATGCTGGCGCTGTACCGCTCCGGGCGGCAGGCCGACGCGCTCGAGGCGTACCAGAACGCGCGTCATACGCTCGTCGAGGAGCTCGGCATCGAACCGGGCCCCGCGCTGCGCGAGCTGCACGGCGCGATCATCCGCCAGGAGGTCGACGTGCCTTCGCCGCGCGGGCTGGGCACACGGTCGAGCGCGGGAGACATCAGCGACGTCGTCGCCGCCCTCCTCGCCGGACGCGTCGTCCCGGTCTTCGGGGAGGACAGCGAGGCTCTGGCGGTTCGTCTCGCCGAGCGATTCCGTTACCCGCGGACACACCCACCGGAGCTGCCGCGCGTGTCGCAATTCGCCGCTGCGCTCCGCGGCTATGGACCGCTGTACGACGAGCTGCGCACTCTGGTCGCAGGTGAGCCGGAGCCGACGACGGTGCACGAGTTCTTTGCGTCACTGTCGCCGATCCTCCGCGAGCGTGGCGTTCCTCAGCAACTGCTCGTCACGACCTCGTACGGCACCGCGCTCGAGCATGCATTCCGGGCGGCGGGCGAGGAGGTCGACGTCGTCTCGTACATCGCAACGGGTCGCAACCGTGGCAGGTTCTGCCATATCCCGCCGGACGGCGACGTGCGCGTGATCGACGTCCCGAACACGTATGCCATGGAGCTATCGCTCGAGCGGCGGCCGGTCGTCCTGAAGATGCGCGGCCAGGCGGATCAGTCGGCGAACCCGACGCTCGACAGCTTCGTGATCACCGAGGACGACTACATCGACTATCTCGGCCGCGCCGACGTCGCAAGCGGGCTGCCCGTGGCGCTCGCGGCTGCGCTTCGGCGCAGCCATTTCTTGTTCCTCGGCTACACCGTCCGCGACTGGAACCTGCGTCTCGTCCTCGGCCGCATGTGGGGGGACGATCCGGTGGCCTACCGCTCCTGGGCCGTGCATCCGAGCCCGGGCCCGGCGGAGAACGAGCTCTGGCGACGGCTCGACGTCGACCTGGCCGAGACACCCCTCGACGTGTACGTGAAAGCGCTCGCGGACGCGATCGGCTCACCCCAGGCGTCCGCGGCATGACGAGCACGACCGGCATCCCACTCGCCGCCCCGTTCCGCGGGCTCCTCCCGTTCGACGAGAGCGAGCTCGACGCGCTCCTCTTCTTCGGGCGCGAGCGCGAGACCGAGGTGACGGTCGCGAACCTGCTCGCGTCCCGGCTGACGATCCTCTACGGCCCGAGCGGCGTGGGGAAAAGCTCGCTCCTCCGGGCAGGCGTCGTGCGACGGGTTCGCGAGCTCGCCGGCAAACGCGCGATCGGCCGCGGTCCGGACGGCGCGATCGTGGTCGTCTCGGCCTGGGCCGACGACCCGGTGGCCGCGGTCGTCGACGCAATCGCAGCCGAGGTGCGGGCGCTCGTCAAGCGGTCGGTTCCCGCACCGCCCGAAGGGTCGTCCCTCGCCGACGTGGTCGCCCATTGGTCGACCGTCCTCGACGGCGACATCTACCTCGTGCTCGACCAGCTCGAAGAGCATTTCGTCTACCACGAGACCCACGGTCCCGGAACCCTCGTCGGGGACCTGCCGGAAGTCGTGCTCCGCCCGCGACTGCGAGCGAACGTGTTGCTGTCGCTCCGCGACGACGCCCTCGCACAACTCGACGTGTTCAAAGCGAGCCTCCCGAACCTGTTCGCGAACTACCTTCGGCTCGACCGCCTCGACCGTGCTGCCGCGACAGCGGCCATCCTCGGGCCGCTGTCGCGCTGGAACGACCTCGTCCCCGGGCCCGACCGCGTCGAGATCGAACCGGCGCTCGTCGACGCGGTCCTCGCGCAGGCTGCTGCGGCGGGTGAGCCGGACCGGGTCGAGGCGCCGTACCTCCAGCTCGTCATGGAGCGCCTCTGGCACGAGGAGCGTGCCCGCGGCTCCAGCGCCCTCCGGGCATCGACGCTCGTCGAGCTCGGTGGCGCCGGCGCGATCGTCCGCGACCATCTCGACCGTGCGCTTGCGGAGCTGGACGAGCCCGGCCAGGACGCCGCGGCCCGGATGTTCGAGCATCTCGTCACGCCCTCGGGGACGAAGGTCGCTCATCGCGCGTCCGACCTGGCGGAGTTCGCGCGCACACCGGTCGCGAACGTGACACCGGTGCTCGCCTCGCTCGGCCGTGACCGCATCCTGCGACCCCTCGACGACGGAAGCGACCGCTACGAAATCTTCCACGACGTCCTCGCCGAGGCGGTCCTCGGCTGGCGCCGCCGCCGCGAGCTCGAGCGCGAGCGCGTCGTCGCCCGGCGCAGGCAGCGCCGCCTCGCCGTGGTCGCCGGAGCAGCGCTCGCACTCGCGGCCGTCATGGTCGGGATCGCGCTGTACGCGCTGTCGGCCCGGAGCGACGCGCGACACCAGCAGTCGCTCGCGGACGCGAGCAAGGCCGGCCTCGCCACCTCCTTGCACGCCCAGCAGCAGCTGACGGCGAAGTGGCAGAAGGCGACGAAGCGCGCCAACCTGCTGAAGCACGAGGCCGACGTGGCGAGGAATCATGCGAGGGCACTGGCGATCAGCGCCGACAAAGCAAGGAAGCTCGCGCAGGAGAAGGAGCGGGACGCGACGACTTCCGCGGCGGCGCTGAAGGTCGCGCTGGCGAACGTGACGCGCGAAGAGCGTCTCGCGAAGGCTGCGCAGGCCGACGCCGACGGCAAGCGCAAGGAGGCCGACAAGCTCCGTGGTCAGGCTGACGCAGCCAAGGCGGACGCACTCCGGCAGAAGCAGGAAGCAATCCGCCAGGCCAAGATCGCGGTTGCGCGCGGGCAGGCGTCCGACGCGCTGACTCAGCTTTCGGTCGACCCGCAGAGGAGCCTCGAGCTGGCGGTCGCCGCCGCGGAGGTCGATCGCTCGCCGCTCGTCGAGAGAGTGCTTCGCAGCGGCCTGTTCGCCTCGCACGAGCTCCGATCGCTCCCGCTCGCGGCTCCGGCGCGCTCGATGGCGGTATCGGCGTCCGGATCGCGTGTGGTGGTCGCGACCACGAGCAAGTCGGCGACTCTCGTCGACCTCGCGACCTCGCGCAGCGTCGCGACGCTGTCTGCGCCGGCCGCGCTGCGGTCGGCGGCGATCACCTCCGACGGCTCGGTGATCGCGACCGGCGATGCCGCCGGCAACGTCGTGCTGTGGTCATCCGCGGGGACGCGCTTGCGCTCCCTGTCGGCCAGCGGCGCGGTCAACGCGCTCGCGTTCAGCCCGGACGGCCGCACGCTCGCCGCGTCGGGGCAGGACCGCCGCGTCGTCCTCTGGGACGTCGCGTCCGGCAACGTGGAGCACGACGTCGTCGCGGGCGAGGTCGTCCAGGCGATCGTCTTCAGCCCGGCCGGCGACCGTCTGCTCGCCTACGGCCGCGTGAAGACGATCCAGGCGTTCGCGACCGCGACCGGTGCACCGCTCTACACCCTGACGCAGACCGGCGGTGCTCTCGCGGCCGCATTCTCGCCCGACGGGGCGATGATCGTCAGCGGCGGCCGCGACACCGACGCCTACGAGTGGTCGGCGGCGAGCGGCTCGCTGATCCGGCGGCTGACGAACGCAGGGAACGTCGACGCGATCGCGTTTGCACCCGACGACGGTTTCGTCGGGACTGCGAGTACCGACGGGACGGCACGGCTGTGGGACGTCAAGACCGGGGATCTCCGTGAGGTGCTCACCGGTCACACTGCTCCGGTCGTCGGCCTCGATTTCAGCCAGGACAGCCGCTATGTGCTGACGGCGAGCGCCGACAAGACGGCCCGCATCTGGGCTGCCGGCGACGGGTTTCAGCGGGAGGCGCTCGTCGGTCACGGCGCGACGGTCGTCGCCGCACGGTTCGTGAACGGGCGGACGAAGGTCGTCACCGCGAGCGGGGACGGAACCGTTCGCTTCTGGGACGCGCAGTTCGAGCCGCCGATGACGACGATCGGCCGGCATGCCGGCAAGGCGCTCGGTGTCGCCTTCGTGACGACGACCAGCGCAGTCAGCGCGGGAGCCGACGGGACGGTGCGTCTCTGGGATGTCCGGCATCGCCGTCTCACGCGGACGTTCACGGCGGGCGTTCCATTGACGGACGTGGCAGCGACGAGCACGACGATCGCCGCCTCGGCGACGGACGGACGCGTGTTTCTCTGGCACGTGAACGGTGGCTCGGCCGGGACGGTCAGCGGGCCCGCGCCGGCTCGCTCCGTGGCGTTCTCGGCCGACGGCCGCGAGCTGGTGGTCGCCGGGGGAGACAAGAGCGTGCGCGTCTATCGCGTCGCCGGGGCCACCGTCGCCGCCACGCTGGCCCATCCGGCCGTGGTCAACGACGCAGTCTTCTCACCCGACGGCAAGCTCGTCGCGACTGCGGGGTCGGACGACGTGGCACGGATCTGGCGGGTCGCGGACCAGAAGGTGCTGCACGCGCTCGCCGGTCATGACGATCAGGTGCTCGGAGTTGCCTTCAGCCACGACGGGAAGCTGCTCGTCACTGCGTCCCGCGATCACGATCTGCGGATCTGGAGCGTCGCGTCGGGCGTGACGGTGCGGGTGCTGCGCGGCCATGCGGCGCTCGTGAGTGGCGCTGCGTTCAGCCCGGACGACGCCTTCATCGCGAGCGCCGGGCCGACGAAGGTCGGTGTGTGGGCCGTCACGGGTGACGACTTCCGGGACGACCGGCTCTACTTCCTCGGCAGCACCGCCGGGCAGCTGACCTCGGTCGCGTTCGCGCCCACCGGCCACCTCCTGGCGAGCGCGGGAGTCGACGGTGTCGTCCGGACATACAACTGCACGCTGTGCGGTGGTCTGGACGAGCTCGTCGCACTCGCGAAGGCCAGGATCGCGGAGCTCGGCTAGAGGTCGAGGGCGGGCTCCCGGTCGGCGCGGCCCACGAGCTCCGCGTACCGGCCGCCGACTGCGAGCAGCTCGTCGTGCCGCCCGCGCTCGACGACCTGACCACGGTCGAGCACGAGGATCTGGTCGGCGTCGGCGATCGTCGATATGCGGTGTGCGATCGCGATCGTCGTGCGTCCTTCGGCGAGCCGGTCGAGCGCCTCCTGCACCTGACGCTCGGTCTCGTTGTCGAGCGAGCTCGTCGCCTCGTCGAGGACGAGGATCGGTGGGTTGCGCAGGATCGTGCGCGCGATCGCGATGCGCTGCTTCTCACCGCCGGAGAAGCGGTAGCCGCGCTCGCCCACGACGGTGTCATAGCCCTCGGGGAGCGACGCGATCAGCTCATGGATCTGCGCGGCGTCCGCGGCAGCAGACAGCTCGTCCTCGCTTGCATCGGGCTTCGCGAAGCGCAGGTTGGCGCGAACCGACGCGTGGAAGAGATATGTCTCCTGCGAGACGACGCCGACGAGGGAAGCGAGCGACGCGAACGTGAGGTCGCGCAGGTCGACCCCGTCGATGGAGATCCCGCCCCGGTCGACGTCGTAGAGCCGCGCCGCGAGGTAGCCGACCGTCGTCTTCCCCGAACCGGTCTCGCCGACGAGTGCAGTCTTCGAGCCCGCAGGCACGGTGAAGGAGACGTCGCGAAGCGTCCACGTGTCGCTTCCGTAGCGAAACCAGACGTCGCGGAAGACGACGTCGCCGGCTGCCGTGAGCGTCCTCGCGTCCGGCCGTTCCTCGATGTCGACCGGCTGGTCGAGGTAGTCGAAGATCCGGTCGAAGAGCGCGAGCGAGGTCTGCACGTCCAGCCCGACTCCAAGGAGCGACCCGACCGGGAAGAAGAGCCGCGTCTGCAGTGTCGTGAAGGCGACGAGCGTCGGCACGGTGACGGCGTGCGAGCCGTGTGCGAGGGCGAGCCCGCCGAACCAGTACACCGCAGCGGGCATGACTGCGAACGTCGTCTGGATCGATGCCATCATCCAGCGGCCTGCCATGCGCTGCCGCACCTCGAGGTCGGCGAGCAGGCGCGATTCGCCCTCGAAGCGGTCGGCGAGCTCATCGGAGCGGCCCATCGTCTTCCCGAGCAGCACGCCCGACACCGAGAGCGACTCCTGGACGAGGCTCGAGATGTCGGCGAGCGTCTCCTGCGTCGACGTTGCGATCCTCCGGCGTTCGTCACCGACGCGGCGCGTGAGAAGCACGAACACGGGGACGAGCGCGAACGCGAACAGCGACAGCTCCCAGGAGAGGGCGATCATTCCGACCATCGACGCGATCACGGTGGTCACGTTCGACACGATCGAGGTCGCAGTGCTCGTGACGACGCTCTGCACGCCGCCGATGTCGTTCGAGATGCGCGACTGCACTTCACCGGTGCGCGTGCGCGTGAAGAACGCGAGCGACAGTCGCTGCAGGTGCCGGAACACCGCGGTGCGCAGGTCGTGCATCACGCGCTGCCCGACCTGATTCGACAGAAGCGTCTGCCAGACGCCGAGCACTCCGGTGACGACTGCGATCGCGATCATCCCGCCCGCGTACGTCGAGAGCTTCGTCGTGTCGTGCGCGACGATCGTCTGCAGGACGCCGCGCAGCAGGAACGCGGGCACGACTCCGAGCGCCGCCGAGACGAGGATGAGGCCGAGCACCGCCGACAGCCGCCCGCGGTAGTCGCCGAACAGTCGCGCGATCCGGCGCAGGTTCGCGCGGCGCACGGCGGGGTCGGCCGGGCGTTCGGGCTTCTCGCGCACTCCTCGGAACCCGCGGTGCATGCGGGCACGGTAGAGAACGCCGGTACGCTCGTGCCGTGCGCCGGGTCTGCGTTTTCTGCGGTGCTGCCGGCGGACGCGCCGCGGCGTACGCCGCGTCTGCGCGCGCGTTCGGCGCGGCCGCTCCGGCCCGCGGGCTCGGTGTCGTCTACGGCGGCGGCAAGGTCGGCCTGATGGGCGCGGTTGCCGACGCCGCGCTCGCGGCCGGCGGCGAGGTGATCGGCGTCATCCCGCAGGCGCTCGTCGAGCGCGAGCTCGCGCACGACCGCCTGACGGAGCTCCGCATCGTCGCGTCGCTGCACGAACGCAAGGCGCTGATGGCGGAGCTCGCCGACGCGTTCGTCGCGCTGCCCGGCGGGTTCGGGACGCTCGACGAGCTGATGGAGCAGCTGACCTGGTCACAGCTCGGCCTGCACGCGAAGCCCGTCGGTCTCCTCGACGTCGAGGGCTACTGGCGGCCGCTCGTCGCGTTCGCGCGACACGCCACCGAGGAAGGCTTCGTGCGGGAGGCGGATCTCGCATCGATCGCGATCGCCGATGATGCGGACGCGCTGCTCGATCAGCTGGCACGGCTCGAGCAGGCGGAACGGCCGTCCCCGAAGTGGACGCCGCCGAAGCCTTAGGACCCGAAGACCACGCCGAAGACAAGCGCGGTGCACACCGCGGCGGCGGCGATCAGGCCACCCCAGGCGAGGATGCGAAGCGTCGTCTCCATTTACGAAGGGTCGTCTTCGAGGCGGACGGCGCTATCCCTCGAACGAGGGACGGCTCAGACGGTGGCGGTGACGCCGAGCACATCTGCGAGCGCCTGTGCGGCGGCCGGGCGGACCTCGTCGACGGTCACGGGCCGCCCGAGCTCCTTCGCCATCGTCGTGAACGCGTAGCCGTCGAGCCCGCACGCGGTGATCCACTGGGTGAACGGCGCCGGGTCGAGGTCGACGTTCAGCGCGTACCCGTGGGTCGTGACCCACTTGTGGATGTGGATCCCGATCGACGCGATCTTCCGCGGCGGCCTGTCCAGCCAGACGCCGGTCAAGCCGTCGAAGGTGGTGCCCTCTAGCGAAAACGCTGCAAGCGTTGTTACAAGTGCCTCTTCGAGCTCGCGGCAGTAGCGCCGCACGTCCTGGCCGTGGCGCGTGAGGTCGAGGATGGGGTAGCAGACGAGCTGCCCGGGCGCGTGGTAGGTCGACTTGCCCCCGCGGTCGACCTCGACGATCGCGACGTCGGCGCCGTCCGGCAGATGGAGCTCGCCCGGCTCGGAGCGCCGTCCGAGCGTGATCGTGGGCGGATGCTCCAGGAAGAGGACCGTGTCGGGTCGCGTGCCGGCCGCGACGTCCGCGGCGATCGAACGCTGAAGATCCCACGCCTCTCGGTACTCGACGATGCCGAGATCGATGACCTCCACGCAGGCCAGCCTAGCTCTCGCCGGAGCTCTGCCCGAACATCCAGCGATGGCCTTCCGGATCCTCGGCCGTGTAGATCCGGAAGCCGACGCCGGGCTCGTTAGGCTCGCGCAGGATCGTCGCGCCTGCTGCGACGGCCGACCCATAGTGCGAGTCGACATCGCCGACCTCGACGAAGACCCCGTCGATCACCCAGGGATTGTCCAACCACCGCGCCGCGTCCTCGCACGTCTCGCGGTGGTGACGCGGAGAGCGGTAGTCGGCGTTCGGTGTCGCGAGCATCACGCGTGCGCCGTCGCGCTCGATCTCGGCGTGCGACACGACCCCGTTCGGGTCGGTGTGCCGCACGTCGCGGTCCTCGACGAAGCCGAAGGCCGCGCAGAGCCAGTCGATTGCCGCCGCGGCGTTCTCGTACGCCAGCATCGGCACGATCCGCCGGCCCGGCACGTTAGTAGTCCGTCTCGCTCCAGCCCTGCAGCCGCTCGCGCAGGTCGCGAAGGAACCGGCCGGCGTACGCGCCGTCGACGAGGCGATGGTCGTACGTGAGCGTCAGGTTCATCATCGACCGGATGGCGATCGCGTCCGCGCCGTTCCCGTCCGTGATCACCCAGGGCCGCTTCACGATTGCGTACGTGCCGAGGATGCCCGCCTGCGGCTGGCTGATCACCGGCGTGCCGTGGAAGGTGCCGTACCCGCCGGGGTTGGTGATCGTGAACGAGCCGCCGGCGACGTCGTCGGGGGTGAGCTGCTTGTCACGCGCGCGACGTGCGACGTCGGCGATCCCCTTCGCCATCCCGAGCAGGTTGAGCGTCTCCGCGTTCTTCAGGTTCGGGACGATGAGCCCCTTGCCGTCTGCGAGCTCGACCGCGAAGCCGAGGTTGACGTAGTTGCGCGTGACGATCTGGTCGCCGCGCAGCTCGCCGTTCACCCACGGGTAGTCGCGAAGCGTCTCGACGGTCGCGCGTGCGATGAACGCGAGGTACGTCGGGTTGACGCCGTAGGCCGACTGGTACTCCTTCTTCAGCTTCTCGCGGATCTGCACGACCCTCGTCATGTCGACCTCGATGGCCGACGTGACGTGCGCGGAGGTGTCGAGCGACCGGCGCATGTGCTCGGCGATCCCGCGCCGCATCGCCGACATGGGCTCCAAGGTTTCGCCCTGCGCGCCGACCGGAGTCGGGCGCGGAGCCTGCGGCTCCGCGCTCGTGCCAGCAGCCGCCGGAACAGGCGCAGCCGTTGGTGGGCTAGCGGGCGGCGGCGCCTGGGTCGGTGCGGGTTGCGGAGCCGCTGCGGGCGCCGGCGCCTGCGGTTGGGCGGCCCCGGACTCCACGAACGCGACAATGTCCTTCTTCGTCACGCGCCCACCTGTACCGGTACCGGGCACCTGCGACGGGTCGATTCCGTGCTCGGCTGCGATGCGCGCGACCACCGGTGAGACGAACGCCTTGCCGTTGCCTGGCACAGCCGGCTGCGCCGGTTGTGCGGGAGGCTCTGGCTCGGGTGTCGCTTCCTGGCCCTCGGTTGCAGCTGCTGCAGCTTCCTCGGCTGCGGGCTGGGTGGCCGGTTCGGGCGGAGGCGGTGCTGCGGCTGCGCTGTGCTCGCCGCCGATGCGAGCGAGCACGGTGCCGACCTCGACCGTCTCGCCCTCCTGGACGAGGATCTCCGAGACCACGCCGGACGCAGGCGACGGCACCTCGGTGTCGACCTTGTCGGTCGAGATCTCGAGCAGCGTCTCGTCGGCCTCGATCGTGTCGCCGACGTTCTTCGACCATTTCGTGATCGTCCCCTCGGAGACGGAGACGCCCATCTGGGGCATGACGACGTCGACTGCGGTATTCGTAGCCATCAGTACGAGATCAACTCCTTCAAGGCTTTGGCGACGCCGTCGGCCTGCGGGATGAATGCCTTCTCGAGCACGGGCGAGAACGGGACGGGCGAGTCGGGAGCGGTGACGCGCTTCACCGGCGCGTCGAGATCCTCGAACGCCTCCTCGGCGATCGTGGCCGCGATCTCGCCGCCGAAACCGCCGGTGCGGGTGTCCTCATGCAGCACGAGCACCTTCGACGTCTTTCGCACCGAATCGAGAACCGCCTGCTTGTCCCACGGCATCACCGTGCGCAGATCGACGATTTCGACCGACGCGTCGACCATCTTCGCCGCCTCTTCGGCGGTGTAGACCATCGCGCCCCACGTGATCACGCTCACGTCATCGCCCTCGGCGTGGATGCGCGCCTTGCCGATCGGCGTCGTGTAGCGCTCGTCCGGCACCTCGCCCTTGATGCGGCGATACAGGTGCTTGTGCTCGAAGAACAGAACGGGGTTCGGATCCTCGATCGCGCTGATCATCAGCCCCTTCGCGTCCTCCGGCGTTGCGGGGCACACGCACTTGAGCCCGGGGATGTGCGCGAACGACGACTCGGGGTTCTGCGAATGGAACGGCCCGCCCGAGAACCCGCCGCCCGAGGGCAGCCGCAGGACGATCGGTACCGGGGTGCCGGCGCGCCAGCGCTGCTTTGCGGCGACGGTCACGAGGTGATCCCACGCGCACGAGACGAAGTCGGCGAACTGCATCTCGGCAACGGGCCGCAGGCCCATCATCGCGGCGCCGGTCGCGCCGGCGACGATCGCGGTCTCGGAGAGCGGCGCGTCGATCACGCGCCACGAGCCGAACTCCTCCTGGAACCCGAGCGTCACCTTGAACGCGCCGCCGTACACGCCGACGTCTTCGCCGAGGACGAACACGCGGTGGTCGCGGCGCATCTCCGTCCGGAGACCGTCGCTGATCGCTTGGAGATAGGTCTTCTCGCTCATTACTTGTGGTGAGGCGTGTCGAGGTCTTCCGGCGTCGCGTAGACGCCGTCGAGCAGCGTCGCTGGATCTGGCTGGGGCGATTCCTCCGCCTTCTGCAGCGCGTCGTTCAGGAGCTTCTTCACGTACGCGCCGGTCTGATCCTCCTCGTCGTCCGACAGGCCGGCGTTCGAGCGGAGCCATGTGCGAAAGCGCTCGATCGGATCGCGCTCCGCCCAGCGCTCGAAGAGCTCTTTCGGGACGTAGAACGCGTCGTCGTGCACTGCGTGGCCTTCCATGCGGAGCGTCTGGCACTCGATCAACGTCGGCCCGCCGCCGGACCGCGCCTTGTCGATCGCGCGCTTCGCTTCGCGGTAGACGGCAAGCACGTCGGTCCCGTCCACGACGACGCCGTCGAAGCCGTAGGCGTTCGCGCGGTCGGCCAGATGCTCCACGGCGTACTCGAGGTGCGTCGGCGTCGAGTACGCCCACTGGTTGTTGTCGCAGATGAACACGACCGGCAGCCGGCGGACGCCCGCGAAGTTCATGCCCTCGTGCGCGTCGCCGCGCGCGGACGCACCCTCGCCGTACCAGGCGACTGCGACGCGCTGCTCGTCGCGGATGCGAAACGCGAGCGCGCAGCCGACCGCGACCGGCAGCATCGCCGGCAGGTGGCTGACCATCGCCAGCAGCCCGAGCCGCGCGTCGGCCATGTGGACGTTGCCGTCCCTGCCGTGGGTCGGCCCGTCCGCCCTCCCCATGTATTGGGCGAAGATCCGCCACGGCTCGACGCCGCGCGTGATGTGCACGCCCATGTCGCGGTGGAGCGGCGTGCCGACGTCGTCGGAGCCCATCGCCGTGGCGACGCCGACTGCCGACGCTTCGTTTCCGCGGCCGGTGTAGAACGAGCCGGGAATCTTCCCCTGGCGGTACAGGATGTGCCCGCGCTCCTCGACGCCGCGGGTGACGAGCATGTTGCGGTACATCTGGAGCAGGTCCTCGCGGTCGAGGCCCCACTCCTTCACCTCCTGGAGCGAGCCGCTCGGCTCCGCTACGCGCGCGATCGCCACTGCACCGTCCTCGAGTTTCGTAGGGATGAAGCCGCGTGAATGCTAACCACGGGGCCTGACCGCCCGTTCGGTTCTACGGGATCTGCTTCGAGCCCGTGATGAGCCAGATACGGGTCTTCGTGCGGACGAGCGTGTAGCGCTCTTTGAAATGGTGCGCGTTCGCGTCGTAGGTTGCGTCGACGGTTGCCTTCGTACCCGTGATCCGTTGTCGGAACGTACGGATATGCGTTGCCTTCGGCTGGATCTGCATGCCCGCCAGGCAGGGGCCGTAGTGCTTGGCGATTGCCGCTTTGTACGCGGGTGCGAGCTGCGCGCACGCATCCGCCGGGCTCTTGTTCGCGATGAAGCGGTAGACAGCGTCGTGGGGCGTCTTCGCGCCTGCGAGCAGGACAAGCGTCACCGCAGCGATCCGGATCACGGGTCGGTTCTATACGGTGGAGCGGGCATGGGCAAGGCAGCCGACTGGCTCCGGGAGGAGCGCCGCAACGTTCTCGGCCACTGGACGGCGTTCTGCCTCGACTGCGGCGCCGCCCGCCGCTGGTTCGAGGAGTTCGAGGACGAGGTGCCGGGGTCGTGCGCCTGCGGAGGGCGGATCGTTCGCAGGTGCCACGCGTGCGAGGCGCCGATCTCGTCGACGTTCGCCGTCGACTGTGACGAGTGCGGCGCGCGGCTCCGTGAGCCGGAGCTGCTCGGGATGAAAATCAGGCGTGAGGCGAAACGCTAGTGGGGCCGTTCGAGTACGACCGCTATCTCGTCGACCAGCTGATCCGGCCGATCGCCAACCTTTACCGCGTGACGCCCCTCGCCGTCGGCGAGACGCCGGCCGGGCCGCCCATCGCGTACGTGCGGCAGAAGAAGCTTGCAATCAAGGAGCACATCCGCTTCTTCGCCGACGAGAGCGAGACGGAGGAGCTCTTCCACATCCAGGCGCAGACCTGGCTCGACACCGGCGGCTCGCGGTACGACGTCGTCGACGCGCACGAAGGCAAGATCGGCCTGATCCACCACGTCTTCGGCAAGTCGCTGCTCCGGACGACCTGGAACGTGCTGAACGCGACCGACGAGGAAGTCGCCGTCGCACGGGAGCGATCGCAGGCGATGGCAATCCTTCGCCGCGGAATCGACTTCGTCCCCGACGTGGGCGGCTTGATCCCGATCCCCTACAACTTCGACATCGTGAGCGGCGACCAGGTGATCGGAAAGATGGACCGCAAGTTCCAGCTGCGTGACCGGTACGTGCTCGACCTCTCGGGCGACCCGGACAGGAAGCTCGACCGGCGGCTCGCGATCGCCCTCGCGATCGGGCTCGACACGCTCCAGAACCGCTGAGGAGCCCCGCTCCGTTGTCGACCACCCTCCGCGGGCGGTACGACCCTTCGCGGCCATG
>Ga0308175_100000715_pt1 | contig 22095 bp, 19 predicted proteins | sample PhyCR1_3_FD_203893 | JGI IMG/M metagenome (GOLD analysis project Ga0308175, IMG submission 203893) | Soil microbial communities from UC Gill Tract Community Farm, Albany, California, United States - DLSLS.C.R1 | ecosystem: Environmental > Terrestrial > Soil > Agricultural land | place: USA...
TGAGACCCCGACATTGCCCTGCGCGTCGGTATCGATCAGCAGGCAATCGTTGGCACGCTCGGCGAGGCCCGCGGCGAGGTTGACCGCGGTCGTGGTCTTGCCCGTGCCGCCCTTCTGGTTGAGGATCGCGACGCGGCGGGCGCGCCTGGCCGCGAACCCCTCGGCCCCCAGGCGGGCCTTCCGGCATTCGAGCGAGCAGAAGTGGTGATGCTCCCCTTCCGGGGTCACCGCGATCTGGAACACGAAGGCAGGCCGGAACGCTTGCCCACACGCACTGCACGGCTTTTCCATGGCCTTATCGAAGCGGCATCGTCGGAACCGGGGCAACTTTTCGGCGCTATACTATAGTCCCTGCGTGGCGGAGTCGCTCGTACGTCAAGCGTTCGTGACCGGCGGTGATTCAGGGGAGCTGGCGCGCGCGCTCACCGACCGGCTGGCGTCGCCGTCGCTGCGGATCGCGTTCGTGTTCGCCGATCGCCGGCTCGATCCGGCGATGTTTGCCGGGATCGGGCGTGCGCTCTCGGTCCCGGTGGTTGGCTGCACGACCGTCGGCGTGCTCGGGCGGGACGCCCCGGCGGGCGCCGGGCCGGCGGCGGTCGGGCTCGGGCTCTACGGCGACTGGGTGCGGGTCGGGGTCGGGATCGCGCCCGAGCTGTCGAAGGCCGCGCTGGTGCGCGGTCACGAGGCCGTGCACCAGGCGGCGGCGGCGCTCGGGACCACGGTGGAGGCGCTGGATCCGGGGCGCCATGTCGCGATCACCCTGCTCGATGGCCGGTGCAGCCACGAGGAGGCGTTCTGCATCGGCTCGGCGGCGTCCGCGCCGAAGATCCGCTTCGTCGGGGGCGGCGCCTCGAGCGATCTCGATCAGGATCTTCAGACGTACATCTGGGCCAACGGCGAGGTATTGTCCGATGCTGGTGTCGTGATCTTGCTCGACAGCGCTTATCCGTTCCACGCGGTGACCTCGTCGCACCTGGTGCCGACCGAGCTCAAGACCGTGGTGACGGCGGCGACCGGGCGCGTGATCGAGGAGCTCGACGGCTGGCCGGCGGCGCCGCGCCTGCGCCAGCTGATCGCCAGCCTGGGCGACGTGCTCGACGAGCCCCGGCCCTCGCACTCGTTCGCGCGCTACATCGACGGCGTGCCGTACGTGCGCTCGCTGTACAGCATCGCGGGGACCCGCCTGGTCCTCGCGAGCGCGGTCGAGACCGGCCACGTCCTGCGCGTGATGCGACCGGGGGATCTCATCCAGACCACGAAGCACGATCTGGCGGCCGCGGACCAACGTGTCGGAGGAACGATGGCAGCATTCCTGGCATTCTCGTGCGTGGGGCGGCACTCGGAGGCGGCGATCCGCGGGCGCGAGCCCGAGCTCGCGGCGGTGTACGCGGCCTATCCTACGGTGGGCTTCCAGACGCTGTGCGAGCAGTCGTGCATGTTGCTCGTCAACCACACCCTCACGGGGCTGGCGATCGGGGCGACCAAACCATGACCACACGGGTGATGACGGACGAGGAGCGAATCACCGAGCTGCAGGACGAGCTCGCCGCGGCGCAGCGGACGATCGACGTCCTGATCGCGCGGCTCGAGCGCGCCGGCACGACGCCGACGACGCAGACCGAGCTGTTCGACGCCGCGGTCCGGCTCGGCAACGTCCTCGAGGAGCGCACCCGCGAGGTCGAGGACGCCCGCGCCGAGTTCCGCGCGCTGCGCGCCAACCTCGATCAGATCGTGCGGCAGCGGACCCGCGCGCTGGCCGAGTCGGAGGCGAAGCTGCGCAAGATGAACGCCGAGCTCGAGCGCCAGAGCAAGATCAAGGCGGAGTTCATCTCGATCGCCGCCCACGAGCTGCGCACGCCGCTGACCAGCATCGTCGGCTACCTCGATCTCTTCTCGGAGGGCCGGTTCGGTGTGCTGCCGGCGCTCATCGAGCGTCCGATGAGCTCGGTGCAGCGCAACGCGCACCGGCTCAAGCGGCTGGTGACGGACATGCTCGACGTCTCGCGCCTCGAGGGCGGCGGGATGACGCTGCGCCGCGGTCCGGTCGATCTCGGCGGCGTCGTGAGCGACGTCGTGACCGAGCTCGAGCCGCTCGCGCTCAACCGCGGGCAGCGGGTCACGACCCACATCGAGCCCGTGGAGGCGATCGACGCCGATCGCGACAAGCTGCACCAGATCGCCGTGAACCTGGTCTCCAACGCGATCCGCTACACGCCGGAGCAGGGCGAGATCGTGATCGACGTCGACGAGGCACCGAGCGAGCGCTACCCCGGCGGCTGGGTGCGGCTCCGCGTGCGCGACAACGGCGTGGGGATCGCCGAGGAGGACCGCAAGCGGATCTTCGATCCGTTCCTCCACGCCCACTCGGCCAAGCACCACACCTCGGCGGCCCCGGACTCGGCGGGGCTGGGCCTCTACATCGCCCGCGGCCTGATCGAGCTCCACGGTGGCCTCATCACCGTCGACTCGCAGCCCGACGTGTTCACCGAGTTCACGGTGCTCTTGCCGTTCAAGCACGAGCCGGGACCGGACGCCGATCCGCCGGCTCGCTAGGTAGGAGCCCGGCCCTTTCACGCCCCGGGCTACCCGGGGCCACCCACACCATGACCACGCGGGGGACCACGGACGAGGAGCGCATCGGGGAGCTCGAAGGCGAGCTCGCCGCCGCGCGGCGGACGATCGAGGCCCTGGTCGCGCGGCTCGTTCACGCGGGGGCGCCGGCGATCGAGACCGAGCCCGGCGAGATCGTGGTCCGGCTCGGGAACGCCCTCGAGGAGCGCACCTGCGAGCTCGCGGCTGCCCGCGCCGAGGTCCGCGCGCTGCGCGCCGACGTCGATCGGGCCGTGCGGCAGCAGACCCGCGCGCTGGCCGAGTCCGAGGCGCAGCTGCGCAGGAAGGACGCCGATCTCGAGCGCCAGCGCCAGCGTCGGGCGGACTTCATCTCCAACGCTTCCCACGAGCTGCGCTCGCCGCTGGCCGGCATCCTCGGCTACCTCGACCTTCTCTCGGAGGGCAGGTTCGGGGCGCTGCCGCCGCTCATCGATCGTCCGATGAGCTCGGTGCAGCGCAACGCGCACCGCCTGAAGCGGCTGGTCGAGGACATGCTCGACATCGCGCGCCTCGAGTAAGCCCTCCGGTTACCCCACGGGCTCTGCGCAGAACCGCCGGCCTGGATCGCGCCGAGGCCGGCGCCGCCCGCCTCGCGCTTCTTCATCCCGAAGGCTCTGCGTAGAACCGCCGGCCTGCATCGTCAGATCGTCCTGACGTTTCCTGGAGGCGCCTGGCGAAGGACTTTACTTCTTGCCCTTCTTGGCGGGCTTGGCCTTGGCAGGCTTGGCCTTGGCGGGCTTCTTGGCGGCCGGCTTCTTGGCGGGGGCCTTCTTGGCGGGGGCCTTCTTGGCGGCCGGTTTTGCCGCCGCGGGCTTGGCCTTGCCGGCGGGCGCCTTGGCTGGGGCCTTCTTGGCTGCTGCCTTGGCGGCGGGCTTCTTGGCGGCCGGCTCGGCCTTGGCAGGCTTGGCCTTGGTGGCGGGCGGCTTGGTGGCCGCCGGTTTGGCGGCCTTGGCTGCCGCGGTGGGCTTCGCGCCGGCGGGCGGCTTGGCGGCCTTGGCCGTGCTCGTGGCCTCCCGTCCCGCCGCGGCTCCCTTGGCGGCCTTGGCGCCGCCCTTCTTCACCTCGGCCTTGAGCTTCTTGCTGCGCTCGTCGGCCGTCTTCTGCGCCTCGTCCATCCGCAGCTGGGCCGCGCTTCGTGCGCGCGCCACCGCGGCCTCGACCTCGGCCTTGCTGCGGGTCGGCAGCGGCTGGGCGGCGGGTTCCGGCTTCGTGGCGCGCTTCTTCTTCTTGGCCTCGCGGGGAATCGGGATTTCGCTGATGTCCGGCATGCGCGCCGCCAGGTCGCCGCGGTTGTGGACCAGGATGCGCGAGCCACCGTCGCGGAAGATCACCTCGACCTTGTTGTCGGGTAGGAGCTCGATCACGAACCCGATGTCGAACACCGGGTGGTGGACGACATCACCCTCCTCGTAGGCGTCCCGGATCGAGTAGGGCCGGCAGTTCCCGAGATCGGCCTCGGTCGCCCGCGCCATCGCATCGTCCCAGGTCATCCGCCGCTGCGACGCCTTCTTGGCCGCCCCGTCGCCCGCCTCCTCGACACCGTCGCCACGTGGTTTGCGGTATGCGTGGACCTCACCACACACGACACACTGTACGCGGCGGACTTCGTCCTCGTACATGCTGATGATCGTGTGGGTCGTGTCCGCCTTGCAGCGGGGGGATGGGCAATATGCCTCGATCTCCCCGCCCACTTCATCGGCGTCTTCTTCGAAGATGGAATCCATCCCATGCCTCTTTATGGACGAGTGTCGGCGCCTAACTAGCTGTAAAGACGTTAAATCCGGAACTCCGGATTGAACAATGCATTAGTTAGCCGTCTAACACATGATCCAGTGAGCTAGCAACCTTGCGCACTTACAACTGACACGGAACGTGGCAGGATCCCTCCCGCGTGCGCCGGGTCCTGCTCGTGAACGCCTTGATCTTCGCGGTGTTGGCCGCGGCGGTCGCGCTCGCCTATTATGGGTATTCGTACACCAGCGAGGTGTCCTCGAACGAGCGGGAGCTCGCGGTCCTCCAGGAGCTCGCCGACGACAAGGTCCTCGACATCGAGTCGCGGCTCGAGAGCGCCGACAACAAGCTGCTCACCGGGGCGCAGATCGAGCCGATGTCGAACCTGCGCGAGCTCGTGAAGGCGACCGGGGTGGCCGCGGCCAGCGTGTTCGTGCTCGACGATCACCTGCAGCTCGTGCCGGACGGCTCGGTGTCGACCCGGCTGGGCAAGCCGGGGATCGAGTTTCGCGACAAGTTCCTCGCGCGCATCCTGCCCGAGCTGCCGCTCGCCAAGCAGCCGCCCGGCAAGCGCGGCCACGTCTACGGGACGTGGGACGGCCGCCCGTACCTGTTCTCGTTCATGAAGCGGGTCTCGGGCGAGCGGACGTTCTACGTCGTCATCGAGGATGATCTGATCCACCTGGTCAACAACGTGTTCCCGCAGTTCTTCTCGGTGTCGTCGTCGAGCAAGCGGCTGTTCCAGGTCCGCGACGAGAAGGGCCAGCTGCGCTACGGCGCGCCGTTCGGCGACACGGCCGGCGAGCCGGTGCAGGAGACCCGGTTCGTCTCCACGGTCGATGGCTGGGTCCTGCGCGTGACCCAGAAGGACATGACGGATCCGGGGCTCGAGCGCCGCAAGCTCGTCGACTCGCTCCTGATCGGGGTCGCGGTCACCGTGATCCTGGCGGGCCTGGCGTTCCTGGGCTTCGCGATCCGTCGCGAGCGGAGGCTCAACGAGCTCAAGAGCGAGTTCATCTCCAACGTCTCGCACGAGCTCAAGACGCCGCTCTCGATCATCTCGATGTTCGGCGAGATGCTCGCCGAGGGCCGGACCAAGAGCGCCGAGCAGGCCCACGAGTATGCCGAGATCATCTGGCGCGAGAGCGTGCGGCTCGGCCGGCTGATCGACAACGTGCTCGACTTCGCCAAGATCGAGCGCGGCATGGGCGTCTACGAGTTCGCCGAGACCGACCTCGGCGAGGTCATCGATCGCGCGATCGAGCTGTCGGCCCGCCGGGTCGCCGCCGCCGAGATGACGCTGTCGGCCGACATCGAGCCGGAGCTGCCGAGCTTGCGGCTCGACGCGAGCGCCGTCACGCTGGCCGTGTTGAACCTGATCGACAACGCGATCAAGTATGCCGCCGCCGGCAAGCGCATCGCGCTCGGCGTCCACCGCACCGGCGATCGCATCATCGTCTCGGTGCACGACTGGGGCCCCGGGATCGACCCCGAGGAGCACGCGCGGATCTTCGAACGGTTCTACCGCGCGCGGGCGATCCGCCTGTTGCCGATCCGGGGCTCCGGCATCGGCCTCGCGCTGGTCCAGCACATCGCCCGCGCGCACGGCGGTGACGCCGATGTCACCAGCGTCCCGGCGCAGGGCTCGACGTTCCGCATCTGGTTGCCGGTCGAGCATCCCTAGGGGATGGGTGTCCCATCACCGCGCGCCGCGTCGCGCGGCCTACCGATCTCTGGTAAAGAGGTAGCCAGCAGTGCCCGAGGAGGACGAGCCCCCGAAGAAGCGCATCCTCGTGATCGAGGACGAGCCCGACATCGTCCGCGGGCTACGCGACGCGCTCGAGTTCGAGGGCTTCGAGGTCCTGGCGCGCGGCACCGGCGCCGAGGGCCTCACCGCCGCGATGGACTGGGCGCCCGACGCCGTGCTGCTCGATCTGATGCTGCCCGACGACAACGGCTACCGGGTCTGCGAGACCCTGCGCCAGCGCGACGAGACCGTGCCGATCATCATCCTCACCGCGAAGGCCCAGGAGAGCGACAAGATCCGCGGCCTCGATGCCGGCGCCGACGACTACGTCACCAAGCCGTTCTCGGTCGCCGAGCTGATCGCGCGGATCAACGCGATCTTCCGCCGCCAGGCGCGCATGGTCACCCACTCGGACGAGACCTTCACGATCGGGACCTGGCAGATCAACGCGCGCAAGCACACCATGAGCCGGGGCCGCACGAGCAAGCGGCTCACGTTCTACGAGCTCGAGGTGCTGAAGCTCCTGCGCGAGAAGAGCGACGAGACGGTGTCGCGCGACGAGCTACTCGAGAAGGTCTGGGGCATCCAGGCGTCGCCGACCAGCCGCACCGTGGATAACTTCATCGTCAAGCTGCGCCGCAAGCTCGAAGAAGATCAGAAGAACCCACGCCACATCCTCACGGTCTACGGCCTGGGCTACAAGCTCGTGCCCTGACGAACCGATCGCGGGGGCCGCGCATGGATGCCATGTGCGCCGAGGCGATAATGCGCTCGCACGACGCACACGCTCGGGGGCGCCACCCGATCGCTCGGGCAGGGTGATTGGAATACCGCTTGCTGGCGCCCTTGCTTCATGAAGACACACACGGTTCAGGCGATCGGCCTGGGACTCGGCCTCGCTTTGTTTGTCGGCCTCGGGCTCGTGCTCACGACGGGGCCACGCTCCGGAACCGAGGCTCCGCTCAGATCGGGGCCGGTGCAGGCGGGTCAGATCGACCCGGGCGTCATGGCCCCTGCCGTCCGGCTCGGAGACGCGTTCGCGATGGTCGCCGCGCACGTGCGGCCATCGGTGGTCAGCGTCTACTCGGAGAAGACTATCCGGTTCCGGGCTCCGGAGTTCTCCGATCCGTTCGGTGGCGACCTGTTCCGGAGGTTCTTCGGCGAGCCGTTCTCGGCCCCGCAGGAACCCGAGGGTCGGCCGCGTGAGTTTCGCGGACAGCAGCGCGGGATGGGCTCGGGGATGATCCTCGACAAGCAGGGCCACGTGCTGACCAACTTCCACGTCGTCCGCGACGTCGACGAGATCAAGGTGACGCTGGCCGACAAGCGCACGTTCGGGGCCAAGATCGCCGGGACGGACCCCAAGACGGACGTGGCCGTCCTCGCGCTCGAAGGCCAGGTTCCGGCCGATCTGCCCGCCATCACGCTCGGTAACTCCGACGCCCAGCGGGTCGGCGATCTCGTGCTCGCGATCGGGGCGCCGTTCGGCCTCGATCAGACCGTCACCGAGGGCATCATCAGCGCGACCGGCCGGTCCGACGTCGGGGTCGCCGACTACGAGGATTTCCTGCAGACCGACGCCCCGATCAACCCGGGCAACTCCGGCGGACCGCTGGTCAACATGCAAGGCGAGGTCGTCGGCATGACCAGCGCCATCGCGTCCAGCGTCGGCCAGGCGGCGGGGGTGGGCTTCGCGATCCCGAGCAACATGATCAAGGCGCTCGTCGGGAAGCTGACCAACGGCCAGCCGATCGTCCGTGGTCAGCTGGGCATCGGCATCCAGGATGTGACCAAGGAGCTCGCCGATCAGTTCGGCATGGCCGAGCCCCGCGGCGTCTTGATCTCGCAGGTCGCCAAGGACTCGCCGGCGGCCCGTGCGGGCCTCAAGATCGGCGACGTGATCGTCCGGTTCGCCGGCGAGGAGATCGGCAACGGCCGGCGCCTGCGCAACCTGGTCGCTGGCACGGCGCCGGGCACGAAGGTCACCCTCGAGCTCATCCGCAATGGCAAGCCGCTCACCGTGACGGCCACGGTCGAGGCGCAAGCGGCGGCACCGGGCACGCCGGCCGTGGCGCCGGAGCCCGCGAGCGGCCGGCTCGAGAAGCTGGGGATCGCCGTCGAGGCGCTGACGCCCGAGCTCGCGAGGCAGCTCCAGGTCGATGTCACCCGAGGCGTGGTCATCACCGACGTCAATGCCGGCAGCGGGGCCGCGATGGCCGGCCTGCGCAAGGGCGATGTCATCGTCGAGGCCAACCGGACCCCGGTCGCCAGCCCCGGCGAGCTCCTCCAGGCGCTCTCCAGGGCGACCGACTCGCACGCCGTCCTGCTCCTGATCAAGCGCCAAGGCGCGAGCCTGTTCGTCGTGATCCGCGGGTGACGCGGGTGACGATCCACGTCGAGGCTGCCGGGCGTGCCGGGGGCCTTTGCGTCCGTCAGTCGTCGTCGCGGTGGCCGGTCAGCTTGAGCTTGTTCTTGGCGGCCTTGGCGAGCTTGCTGCGCGGGCGCTCCTCGATGATGCCCTCGAGCAGCTCGGCGCCGAGATCCTCGTGGGCGCCGTCGCCGGACTCGAGCAGGCGGAAGCCGAGCGCGTAGATCGCCTCGTCGGAGACGTCGCTCTCGCGCGCGAGCCGCTTGGCGACCGGGAAGCCCTTGGCGGCCAGGCGCGCGAACTGATCGAACACCGGATCGTCGCTCCGGGTCGTGCGCAGGAGGCCGTCGCCCGCGGACTCGAGCGCCAGCACGGCGAGCAGGAACCGCTGGTCGTCGTCGATCGCCGTGTCGATGTCGGCGCGCGACCGCAGGAGCGGCTTCAGGCTGCTGAACGCCTCGAGCGACTTGCCGGCCTTGCGCAGCCGCCTGGCGCGCTCGAACAGGAGCTCGACGTGCCGGGCGGGCGCGAGGTCCGCGATCAGCTCGGCGAGCACCCGCTCGAGGACGATCTGATCGGCGGTGGCCTTGCCGCGGCCGTGGAGGTCGAGGTATTCGCGCACCCGGTCGACCAGCTCGTCGATCGCCTGGTGCGAGACGTGGCCGCGATGCGAGCGCAGGACGCCCGCGTAGCGCCGGGCGATGTGCTCGTCGGCGGTCGCCAGGAGCGCGCGGGTCACCGGCAAGACGGACTCGGGGGCCTTCGCCAGGCCGCGCCCGGCGGCGTCGCGCGCGGTGGGGTCGTCGCCGCCGAGCGCCTCGATCAGCGCCTTCAGGGCCGAGGCGCCGCCGCCCGCCGGGAGGCGCTCCATGGCCAGCTTTTGCGCGAACGCGTGCTTGCCCTTGGCGAGGCCGGCAAACGGCTTGGCGAGCGACTCCGGGATCCGGGCGCCGCGCAGCGTGTCGACGGCCGCCTGGGCGACGGTGAGGTCGTCGCTGTCGGCGAAGTCGATCAGCGCTTCGATCACCTTCTCGCTGGCCTTCTCGGCGGCCTTCTCGCTGGCTTTCTCGGCGGCCTTCTCGCCGCCTCGGGCCTCGCTGTGCGCGACCAGCCGGCGCAGGCCGGCGATCGCGGCGATCCGGATCGGCTGGGGCTGGTCGGGGCTCGCGTACTTGAGGAGCAGGGACTGGCTGGTGGGCCGCGCGAGGTAGCCGAGCAGGCGCAAGAGGCCGGCGAGCATGGTGACCGCGTGGACGACGTCGGGATCGTGCAGGGGATCGCCGGCCGGGGCCGGGGCCGGGGCCGGGGCCGGGGCCGGGGCCGGGGCCGGGGCCGGGGCCGGGGGATGACCGTTGGGGCCGGTGGCGGCCGGCTGGCCGCGCTTCGGCTTGCCGGCGGTCTTGGCCTTGGGCTTGGATGCCTTGGTCTTGTGCGCCGCGGTCCACGCCTTGTCGAGCGCCTTGCTCGCGAGACCAGCGCGCGCGATCGCGGACTTCTCGATCAGGTCGACGAGCTTGTCGGCGCCCGGCTCGGCGCGGTCGAGCTCGGCGCGCACGAGCTGCAGCGCCGGCTCGCCGAACTCCTCGTCGGGCAGCTGATCGAGGACCGCCTCGACCGCGGGCTTGGTGCCGCGGCGGAGCAGGAGCTGCGCCATCACGCGGCGGGCCGCGACCGGCCCCGCGCCGACCTCCTTGCGCAGCGTCGGTTCGGCGCCGGCGCCGTGCCGGGCGAGCAGCTCGCGCGCGCACTCGGCGAGCGCCTCGTCGTCACCGCGGAGCAGCGGGACCAGCTTGGGGGCGATCCCGCTCGCGCCCATGTCCGCGAGGGCCTCGAGCGCGATCCGCCGGACCTCCGGGTCGGCATCGCCGAGCCGGCCGGTCAGCGCCTCCTCGACCGCGCGATCGCCCTTGCCGACCGCGGCCAGCACCGTCGCCGCCGCGGCGCGTAGCTCGACGCGCTCCGAATCGAGCAAGTCGATGATCGCTCCGCCGAGGTTTCTCGCCATGGATGCTCCTGGCGAGCACCGTACCGACGCCGCTTGGGCGTTGTAAAGCCCGCGCGCCAGGCCGCGTGGCCCGGGGCCACCGAGAGGCGCGCCTTATCCGAAGTCTCGACGATGGAACACCAGCGCGGCGAGCGCGAGCAGCGCGACGATCCAGCCCAGGCCATGGGCGCCCGCGAGCCCGACGTAGCTCCACGGCACGAAGTCGCCGTGCACGCTGACCGCCGAGCCGTCGAGCGTCCGCCCCGACACCGCGAACAGGTGGACGTCGGGGATGACCTCGAGCGCGATCCTGGTCGTGGTCCGGAGCCACGGCGCGAGCAGCTGGGCCGCGGCTTCGAGATCCGGGGTCAGCCGGCCGATCACCCACACCGCGAGCGCGAAGATGCCCGACAGGAACGGCGTCGAGAACGCCGAGAAGAAGATCGCGATCGCGGCGACGGTTTCGACCTCGAGCCACGACAGGATCAGCGCCTTGGCGACGCCGCTTCCGACCCCCGCGTCCTGCCAGGCCAGCATCCCGACCATCGCCAGCGCGAACACGCCGACCAGCACGGTCAAGACCAGCGCCATCCCGGCGTACTTGCCGGCGACGAACTCCCAGCGGGCGATGGGCTTGGTCACGATGGCGTGGATCGTGCGCCGGGCGACCTCGGTGTAGAGCAGGAACACGCCGAGGAAGATCGCCGTGAGCGAGCCGAACAGCGAGATCCCGGCGAGCCCGACGTCGCGCGCGACCCGGCCGGCGTCATGGAACGACAGCTGGCCGAGCGCGATCGCGAGGAGGTTCGAGCCGACGACGAGCACGAGGACGCCGTACAGGACGCGGATCCGCGCGGCCTCGCGGAAGGTGTTGAGCGCGATCGCCCAGATCCGTCCGATCATGGCGGGGCGCGCTCCTCGCCGGCAGCGGGGGCGCCGGCGCCGGCGACCTGGCGGAGGAACAGATCCTCGAGCGTCTCGTGGCGCGGGACGATCTGGATCACCCGGGCGCCGGCGGCGTGGGCCCGGGTGATCCAGGCGTCGACGTCGGTGTCCGCGGCGAGCATCAGCGACAGCTCCTCGCCGACCCGCCGCACGCGGACGGCCCCCCGTGCCAGCGCCGCGTCGGCCGTCTCGGGGCCGGCGCCGGCGGCCGGCGGCGCGAGCTTGACGGTGATCTCGACCCCCCGGACGCCGCGCGAGACGAGCTCGGCCGGCGGGCCGTGCGCCAGGAGCTGGCCGCGCGCGATGATCGCGACGTGATCGGTGATCGCCTCGACGTCCGGCAGGATGTGGGTCGAGAAGAACACGGTCTTGCCCTGATCGCGGAGCTCGAGGATCAGGTCGCGGACCTCCTTGCGGCCGATCGGATCGAGCCCGCTCATCGGCTCGTCGAGCACGACCAGCTCCGGATCGTTCATCAGCGCCTGCGCGAGCCCGGCGCGCTGCAGCATGCCCTTGCTGAACTTCTTGAGGCTCTGGCCGCGCGCCCGCGTGAGGCCGACGCGTTCGATCAGCGCGTCCGCGCGCTGCTTGCGGACCGCGGGAGCCAGGCCGAACAGCCGGCCGGCCAGATCGCACAGCTCGACGACGTCGAGGTAGTCGTAGAAGTACGGCGACTCGGGCAGAAACCCGATCTGCTGCCGGGCGGCGGCGCTGCCGAGCGCATGGCCGAGCAGGGTGGCGCGGCCGCCGGTCGGGTGGACGAGGCCCATGAGCGTGCGGATCGTCGTCGTCTTGCCGGCGCCGTTGGGGCCCACGAACCCGAAGATGTGGCCGCGCTCGACGCTGAACGTCACGCCGCGCAGCGCCTCGACCTTCTTGCGCCGGAAGGGCGTGCGGTACGTCTTTGTCAGATCGTGGACGTCGATCGCCAGGTCGGCCAAGCCACGGCAGGATAGCGCTCCTGGCACGCGCCGGGCGAGCCCGGGCCGCATGGACCGCCTGGGCGGCTCGCGCGGATCACCACGTCGTGTAGCACGCGGCGCGCGGCGAGCTGGTCTGATCGAGCCAGGCCGTCTTGTCCGGACGCAGCGGGGCGCCGCGGCAGCCGAGCTCGCTCACCGCCCGCAGGCCGTGGCAGCAGATGGCGCCCTTCCACACGCTGTCAAGCTCGCTGCCCAGCGGGACCCCGAACACCTTGCGGGCGAGCGCGTCGAGGACCTCGCGGTGCCCGGTGCCCGGGTACAGGCGTTCCCACAGGTCCAGCCCCGCGCGCGGCGACTCGCGCCTTGCGGCCCGGAGCGTTTGCACGGCCGCCGGAAGCCCGCCCTCGCCCGCGTGCTCGACGAGGAAGACGATCATGGCCAGGCTCTCGGCATAGGCGCGCTCGGCTCGATCGCCGGGCATCGCGTCGAGCGCCGGGGTCTCGAGCGACGCCAGATCGAAGGCATCCGGGCTGCGCAGCATCCTGACCCACTGGCGGGCCGGCGGCGTCCCCGCGACGTACATGGCGAGGCCCTCGTTGAACCACGCGGGCATGCAGCCGACGCTGGTGTGCAGCTGCGCGTGCATCACCTCGTGCCGCAGCGTCGAGATCGAGACCCCGAGGTCGCCGCCTGGCTGGGCCGGGAGGCGAACGGCCCCACCGTCGTAGAGGCCCTCCGCCCAGGCCGGCGCATGGGTCATCGCGGTGAAGCTGTCGCGCGACGGATAGACGATCACGACGAGCCGGTCCCGGCGCTGCGTTCCGCTCAGCGCCGCGGCTTCCTCGAGCAGGCCGTTGACCAGGTAGGCCACCGCGGTCGGCTTGACGGCAACGTCGTAGGGGCCGGGGTTTGCGGCCGGGGCCGGCAGCCAGCTCACGGTGATGCCATCGGCGGCCACCGTCTCGAAGCCCGCCGGGGCCGTTGCCTCCCAGCCCGCCGTGCAGGGATCCACGGTGTCGTGGCCGTGCAGCTCCGGCGCTTCCGGTGGCGGCGGTAACTCCGGGGTGGCGGGTAAGGGCGAGGTCGTCCTCGCCGACGTCATGCCGGGCGTCGTGGACGTCGTGGCTGCCCTAGGCGCCTGCGTCGTCGAGCTCGGGGCGCGCGCGGGTTCGATCGCGCCGTGCAGCCAGCCGATGAGCACGCACACCGCGAGGAGCCCCACTACCACGAAGACTCCCGAGGATCGCTGGCGCGGCTGGCTCACCCCCGCGCAGCGTAGCACCCACCTCGCGGGAGCGCCGGGTCAGACCACCGGGGTCTCCCAGTCATCGGACGCCGCGATCGTCGGGGACGACAGGCTCGTGGTCCCGCCACGCGCGAGCTCGAGGGCGGCGGCGGCCACCGTGCGGAGCGACTTCGGGGAGCGGCGGTCGGGGCGCGAGGGCTTCTCCATGTCTTCATGACGCCGGGCCGGCCGGCGTATTCCCGAAAATCGTCCGGGCGAGCTGCCGGATCATGTAGTTGATGGCCCGATCGCCTACCGGCGCACGTGGCCGTGGCTCGCGAGCGACCAGCAGCGTCGCGAGTTCTTTCAGCTGAGACGCCGCGAGAACGACGAGCCCGACTTTTCGTACCCATCGATCTCCAGCGGAATTCGCCCCCGTCCGCCAGTCTCGCTCGGGCACCTCGCCACATCCAGGATAGACGACGGTAGACGACGGTATCGGCATCCATGGCTTGGCCCGCCGGCTGCAGCGCAGTTCTGCATGGTGGATTCCATCTTCTCGAGAAACTGGTTGTTGATCTCCGAGCCGCTGCAGGCGGCCCTCGCGCTCCCGCGGCTCCTCGTTGCCGGCACCGGCCTCGGCAGCGTGATCTGCGAGCTCGCCGCGAGAACGGGCTTCTCACGCTTCGTCCTGGCAGACGGCGATCGAGTGGAGGTCACGAATCTCAACCGCCAGGCGTTCTCCCGGGAGCATGTCAGAACGAACAAGGCGGAGTCCCTCGCGACGCGGCTCCGGGCGCTCCGGCCCGAGGTCGAGCTCACCGTCGTCCCCCGGTTCCTCGAACGAGCGGACCTCGAGCAGCTCGTCCCCGAGGTCGATGCCGTGATCAACACGATCGACTTCGATCATCCCGCCTTCATGGATTGCAGCGCGCTCGCTCGCCTGCACGGCAAGCTCGAGCTGTTCCCGACCAACCTGGGATTTGGCGGCGCGGTCGCCTGCTTCGATGCGCGCAGCCCGCTGCTATCGGAGCACTTCGCCACCCGGGACCATGTCGTCCTCAAGCGGCGCATCCTGGAATTCCTGGTCGCGCGGTGCCCGGCTTATCTCCAGTCCTTGTACGAGGTGTACGTCGCCCGTCCCAGGCCCTACGATCCCCAGCTCGGAATCTCCTCCTATGTCACCGCCGCGATCGCCGTCACCCTCCTGGTACGGTCCGCGGCGGGCCAACCCCTCCGCCTGTTCCCGGACGTCTATCACGCCGACTTCAACGAAGACCCGGCGGTTCCGGACGCGAACCGGTTCCTGAGCCACTCCGACAATCTCAAGGCCACGACGTGATATGCGATCTTGAAGCGGACCATCCGGTCGACCTTGCCGATCTGGACCAGGTCTTCTCCGCGGCTGTAGTCCAGCCAGAACATGCAGAATACATTGACCTCGAGCTTGGGGTGTCTGGGCAGCTTCCGGAGCTCCGGCTCGAAGCCCATCCCCTCGACCGACGACCGTAGCACGAACCGCCTCCGGTCGAGCTCGATGCCATCGCCCGGGAAGTAGCGCTGGACGTACTCGCGGTAGAGCAGATCGAGCATGCGGCGATGATCGGCGCTCGGTGGGCGAGTCAGCTGGCTGCGGTAACTCGGCCACGTCTGGCTGCAGATGTCGCTGAACACGCCGATGAAGAACGGGATCGCAGAGATGTTCGTGTAGTAGTAGCTGCCGTATCTCCTGCTCTGGAGGAAGGTCATGTGGATGGCGACGGTCCTCATCAGATCCACACCGGTGTTTCGCGCGATCACGATCAGCCCTGCATGGATCGCCGTGGGTGAGGTCCGCTGGAGGATGACGTTGTAGAACAAGCCCACGGGTTCTCCTTCGAGGCGCATGACACATAGGTTCGTTCTCACCAGGAAGTCGCGCAGCGCAGCGATCCCGTTCGATGGATCAAAGATTCCGTAATGCAGCGGGTGAGCCGAGATCTGATTGACATGATCGAGGGCGTTTTTCAGCGCCACCAACTCGCTGTCGGTCATCCAGCCACCCGGCTCGAAGAGAAACTCGAACTCGTATCCACGATATCGTCTGATGACTCGCTCCATGAAAACCGACTCCTCGCTGGTCGATGACATGAGCTGCAGGAGACGTACCAACTCGTGCGAGGGCGGAGGACCGGCGTCCATCGCACAACGCCGCCATCGTCCAGATCGATTCGCCGGCATACGCTCCGGGTGCGCTGAGCAGCTCGTCAGGCTGAGCAGTCTGCGCAGGACAGTTCACTTCCTATCGTTCACGCCGGTTGTCTCGTCGTGCTCTCGCCGCGAGACCGAGGCCGATGTCCCTGGGTTCGAGACCGGCACCGATACACGTTCCCACAGATGGGAGTCCACTGCCGATCGATGATGTGTATTTCGCAGCGGCCGTGACTACTTCTTGAACGGCATACCGTGGAGATCGAAGTGGTGACGGTCGTAGGGGGCGAGGTCCGTTCGGAGACCGATGGCGAGATGTAGTTGTCGTCAATGCAAGGATCGACCTGACGTCGGGCATGCCAGCGAATCGCGGGCCAGAGCAATCAGCTTGGCACGGCTTGGCGCGGCGAGCTTGAGGAACACGACCTGGAGGTGCTTCTTTACGGTTCCCTCCGTGCATCCCAGATCCTCGGAGATAAGCTTGTTGTCCCATCCTTGAAGAACCCTGGTGACGACCTCCACCTCTCGCCTGCTCAGCACCGTTCGCCACCGCGGCGGGAGGATCTCCTCGAAGACGGCCGCCCAGAAGCCACTGGGTGCCAACTGGACGAAGGTGACCGTGAGGCATCCCAGGGATTCCTTCTCGAAGAGGCGGGGCGGCTCTTCCCGGCGCAGGCGCGACAGCAGGCTCGTCAGTCTGGCCGGAAGGTCTCGCTCCCACGCGTCGGTGGCGGCGAAGTGCTGCTGAAGGAGCGCTTCCAGGCCGGGGGAGCGCCATAGCTCCCGGCCCCGGTCATTCACCAGTAACACCTCAACCCCGCGCAGGCGGGTCAGCGCCTCCAACACGTCGCCGCGTGCCTCCGCTTGCTGGAGCATGCGGTACCTGTGGACCGCGCCGGTCAGCAGCGGGACGGCGCGCTGCAGCTCCCGCTTGTCCCAGTTCGAGAACGGCTTCCGCCCGTCGCGGTAGAGGGAGATACCTCCGTACCACGGAGCGCGCGGGGCCAGCATCACCGCCATGACGTGCTCCAGCCTCACTCCCAGCTCGCAGGCGAACGCGTAGAGTCGGCTCCGGCGGAGCTCCGAGTGGGAGACCATGTCCTGGTCGGCGAGAACCACATTGGGGCACCGGAGCAACGCGGGGCGAACGAAGTCGTACTTCATCATCTCCGGGTACGCCTGGAAGTACGCCTCCGGGAGTCGAGCGACCTGCCACTCTATCTCGGTCGGCTGGCCTGGCGCTGTGACGCCCAGCGCCGCGCAGTCTGCCGGCAGCGATCGCGCGAGCCACTCGTCGACGCTCTCCAGCGCCTGGCGTAGGTCCGTGGAGGCGCCCAGCCGCAGCGCCAGTTCCAGCAGCCTGGCGTCCTCACGGTCCCGCTGCCTCACGCTTCAGCCTCCTCGGGTGGCGCGCAAGCCACCCTCCGTAGCCACCAGCTCAGCACAGAAGCGCCGTCTCATCACCATCATCAGGATATGCCGGCAGCCCAAGTGGAAGCAACTGCCGTGATCCCGTGCGCAGCGCGAGCAGCCCCGGCCGCACGTCCGCCTGGACCGCGAGGTCGAGCGCCTCGACCAGAACCAGTCGTCGTCGAACTCGCCGACGTCGCCGACGTGATCATCACGGTCGGCCAGCCCAGCGCGCGCGCCGCACGTAGCCGCTCGAACCCATCCAAGGTCTCGCAGCGATCGCCGTCGGTGAACGCGACGATCGGCGTGAGCTGCCCGTGCCGCTCCAGGCGAGCGCCGCATGGCATCGAGCGGCCGAGGCTGAGCGCTCGCTCGCGATGTTCTTCACCACGCCGCATTCGCCTGCTCCGTGCCCAGGTTCTCCTACTTCAGGTAGTCGATGACCTGGGTGATCGTGAACTGCGTCGTGTTCGACGCCTGGGGTCGCAGGCACCGAGCATCAGCAGGGTCGACGTCGATCGCTGGCCGTGACCTACGGCCTACGGCGCCAGCCGACGCGCGGTAGCGCCTCGTATACCACTTAAGTGGTATGGTCTGGCGGCGGCAGGGCTCTCAGACTCTCTTGCGACTCAGCAGGCTAGCGGGTCGCAAGGAATTCACATGAAACGTCACATGAGATGGAGCGGGGTCGTCGTGTTCGCGTTCGCGTTCGCTGCGTGCGGGGGCAGCAGCAGCCCGCCGGCCACGCTGTCCAACGCCCTCCAGGAGTCGATCCAGCGCCAGTGCCAGCAGCAGTTCGACTGCAAGTCTAGCTACGTCGCATCGATGCACGACAACCGAGCGTTCGAGGACTACTATGGTGGTGCGACCGTCGACGCGTGCGTCAACACGGTGAGCTCGCTGATCTTGACGGTCAACGGACAGGACTACTTCACCGAGCTCGATGCATCGGTCACCGCGGGCCGCGTCACGTACAACACCGATGACTACGAGACCTGCACCATGGCGCTGGAGTCGGAGACGTGCGATGAAGTCTTCTTCCAGAACGGCGCGATCTTCACGCCGCCGGCCGCATGCGATACCGTAGAGGTCGGCCGCGTCACGACAGGAGGTGCTTGCACGATCGATGACGATTGCGCGGTTGCCGGCGACGGGTGTGACCCGACTGCGCACACGTGCGGCGGCTGACCAGGGTCGGCGCCCGAACGCCAGTCACCGCAGCGGATCCGTCGTGAACGGACGCCCATCGTCATTGCCGGCAATGCGATAGCTCTTAGATCATCTGTCGGCGTTTGGAAGGGAGTCGATGATGCGTTCACGATCTTTTCGGTCTTCAGGGTCTGGCTCGCGGGTGCGTACGAGGAGTGAGCGTCGTCATGAGCGCGTCTTCGACTCCCGGATCTCGGGTGGCTCGAGGTTGTTGGAGGTGATGATGCATCTGCGGGCGAGTTTCTGGTTGGTCGTGAGCCGGGATGTGGCGGCGAGCGCCCGGGCCAATGTGTGCCGTGCGCCACTTCGTGCGCGAGATGAACCGGCATCCAGCGGTGCGGCGCCGCGCCTGAAACTCGCCCGGCAGATCGTGCCGCGGGTACCTCCGGTCTCGATCCTCGATGTCTCCGATTCCGAGCAGACGGCGCGCAGCCCCGCGCGGCTCCACACATGCATCGCCGTGCTCGTGGGAGCGATGGCTGCATGCAGTGAAGGCGCCCCATCAGCGGGTGCCTGCACACCGGGGAAGTGGTGTCAGCTGTCCTCGGCCAGGGCACCGACCGAACGATCGGACTTCGTCGAGGTCTGGGCGGGAACGCGCCTCCTGGTGTGGGGCGGCTCGCACCTGGGATCCGCTGTCGACGACGGCGCTGCATGGAATGCGTCCTCCGACTCGTGGACACCGCTCGCGGGCGCGAGTGCGCCACTCGCCCGCAGCGGCGCGGGCGCGGCCTGGGACGGGGCGCAGCTGCTCGTCTTCGGCGGCACCAACGACAACCAAGATGTGCTCGGTGACGGCGCGACCTATGATCCGGCCGCGGATCGGTGGGCACCGGTTTCCGCGGCGAACGCACCGTCCGCGCGCTCCTCCCCGGTCGTGGTCTGGACCGGGACCGCGTTCCTCGTCTGGGGAGGGGACGGACCGTCGGGCGCGGCGTTCGATGGTGCCATCCTGGAGCAGGGAACATGGCGCCCGGTCTCGGCGACGGGCGCCCCGATCTCCTCGCTGTTCGGGAGCTCCGCGGCCTGGACGGGAGAGCGTTTGATCGTCTGGTCGAGCCCCGGCTCGTTCAGCTCGGGTCTCTACGATCCTGGCGCGAACGCGTGGAGCCCGATTGCCACCGCCGGTGCACCAAGCTCCCGGATCGGGAGCTCGCTCGTCTGGACCGGAACGCGGGCGATCGTCTGGGGCGGGTTCAGTGGGCTGAGCGGCGGCGATCTCAGCGACGGCGCGCTCTACGATCCCCGGACGGACCAGTGGTCCGCGATGTCCAGCACGGGTGCGCCCTCGCCGCGAAGCCAGCACGCCGCCGTCTGGACTGGAACGCAGATGATCGTGTACGGCGGACAGACCGGGGATGGGCGGTCGCTGGCGGACGGAGCCATCTACGATCCCGTGACGGATACCTGGATCCCCCTCCCGGGTGGAGCCGGGATCGTCAACGGCGCGATGGCAGCCTGGACGGGAAGCGAGCTGGTCGTGTGCGGGAGTCCCGAAGCTGCGGTGCAGAGCACACCGCTCCCCTGCTACCGCATCCAGCCGTGAGGCAGAAATCGCCCTGGCGAGCTACTGGATCGTGTAGTTGAAGGTCACGAAGCTGCACGCCGGGACCGGCGTACCGTCGAGCGTGTAGGGCCGATAGCGCCAGCCCTTGACCGCGGCCAGGATCGTCGCGTCGTATTCGGCATATGTCGTCGGCTTCGCCATCGTCGCGGATGCCACGTCACCGTCGGTCGAGATGCACACACGGACGGTGCCGGACGCGCGGCTCTTGCCGCTGCGAATCATCGAGTTCTGGGTCGCCTCGCTCGGGTGGAGCTGGGTCTCGCCGGAGATCCGGAGCCCGTGGAGCACGCTCGGCAGGACCGACGCGATCCGCGGCTTCGGCGGCGGCGGCGGCGGTTCGATCCGGCAGGTCGACGAGCAGCCATCGCCGTCGAGGGTGTTGCCGTCGTCGCACTGCTCGCTGGCGTCGACCGAGCCGTCGCCGCACACCGGGGCGGCGGCCTTCGCTTCGCCACAGTTCTCGGTGCAGGTTTCGGGGTTGTTTGGATCGTCCGAGCCGTTGCCCGGGCCGGTCTTGCCATCATGGGGATCGGGGGGCGTGGGGTCCACCGGCTTGACTGGCGGCTGGACTGTCTCTTTCACGGTCTGGTGGTGCGGTTTGGGCTTGATCTTCACCTCGACGGCGCTCACCCGGCCGCCGGACGGCGCCGGGATCGGATCCGACACCGTGAATGTGTGCCGGACCGGATCCGCGTGCACGCGCTCCAGGTGCCAGACGCCCGAAACAAACAGCCCAACCCCGATGGCAAGGTGGGCCACCCCAGACACAGCGATCAACCAGCGTGGCGACATACCGTGCGCAACGCATGAGCGCGGGTGGCGATCCATCATGCTATCGGGACCGGTGGCAGGCCTGACCGCGGCGGGCCGGGCGTATCGTAAGGTGCCTCCGTGATCGGCTCGCTCGTCGTGTTCACCCTTACCTATCTCGTGATCGCGAGCCGGCAGCTGCATTTCATCGGGCTCGATCGGCCGGCCGGGGCCGTCGTGGGGGCGGTCGCGATGGTCGTGGTCGGCGGCTTGCCGATGGACGCGGCCCTGCACGCGATCGATCTGCACGTCGTCACGTTGTTGTTCGGCATCCTCCTGATCGCCGCGTACCTCCAGGAGGCCCGGTTCTTCCGGCTGTGCGCGTACCTGGTCCTGACCCGGGCGCGGTCGGCGCGCTCGCTCCTGTTCGGGCTGACCTTCGTCGCCGGCGCGCTGTCCGCCCTGCTGCTCAACGACACCGTGTGCGTGCTGCTCACCCCGCTCGTGGTGGCGGTCGCCGTCGAGGCCCGCCTGCCGGCGCTACCCTACCTGCTCGCCCTCGCGTCGGCCGCCAACGTCGGCGGCGTGGTCAGCTTCAGCGGCAATCCGCAGAACATGATCGTCGGCGCCGCGGCGCACGGCACGGTCAGCTTCGCGCAGTACCTGGTGCTCACCCTGCCGGTCGGGTGCGCCTGCCTCGTGGCCAACGGCGCCGCGCTCGTGTGGCTGTTCCGGCGCGAGCTTCCGGAAGGCCCCCTGGCGGAACGCTCGCCGCCCAAGCCCGCGCTCGATCGCGTGCTGACCGCCAAGGCGCTGGCCGCGCTCGCCGTGTTCGCGGGCATGGCGCTCGCAGGTGTCTCGCTCGCCGGGGCGGCGATGGTGGCCGCCGCCGGCCTCATGATCGTCGCGCGCACGCCTCCCAAGCGGGCGTTCGCCAGCGTCGACTGGCAGCTGCTCGTGTTCTTCGCGGGCCTGTTCGTGGTCGTGGCCGGCGTCGCCCGGGCCGGGCTGCTCGATCGGCTGTTCGAGGCGCTCGCGCCGGTGGTCGCGCGTGGTGATCTGGCCGGCGACCTCGGCTTCATCGCGCTGGTCGTCCTCATGTCCAACGTCGTCTCCAACGTCCCGCTCGTGATCGTCGCGGTCGCCTGGGTGCCGCGGATGCCGGATCCGACGTGGGGCTACATCGTGCTCGCCGTCGCCTCGACCCTCGCCGGCAACCTGACGCTGTTCGGCAGCGTCGCGAACGTCATCGTGATGGAGGGCGCCGGGCCGCGCGGCGAGATCGGGTTCTGGCGGTTCCTGCGGTTCGGCGCGGTCATCACGGCCGTCGATCTCGCCGTCGGCTTCGCGCTGCTCGGCGCCGAGCGCTGGCTCGGCGTGGCGCGCTGGCTCGGCTTGTCGTGACGGTCAGGGCGAGCAGGTCGAATCGCACCGTC
>Ga0308175_100000716_pt1 | contig 22075 bp, 16 predicted proteins | sample PhyCR1_3_FD_203893 | JGI IMG/M metagenome (GOLD analysis project Ga0308175, IMG submission 203893) | Soil microbial communities from UC Gill Tract Community Farm, Albany, California, United States - DLSLS.C.R1 | ecosystem: Environmental > Terrestrial > Soil > Agricultural land | place: USA...
CCTTACATCTTCTCCGCTGCCCATTCTACTAGCCGGAATGAATTCTGCGGAAAATCGGATTTTATTATCCACTTTTTGGGTCCGCTTCGTTTGGCTTAAGTCAATCTGCCGTTTAGGATCAGAAGAGTTCGTGGTCCGGTCATTAGATCGGGGGGCCATCGTGCAGGTGCTCTGCCGAGGAGGCGAACTGGAGTGCGACGGTCAGGAAGACCAATAGAGCGGTCCGTCGAAGGGCAAATCGGTGCGGCGTTCTGCCTGGTGGTGCTCGTGCTGGCCGCCGTGCGGCTGGGGGCGTACCACAACGCCGACCACCTGGCAGCCTCCGAGAGTTTGGTCGCCCACAGCCACGAGGTACTGGTCGCCGTCGCCGCCACCGCCTCGGCCTTGCAAGACGCGGAAGCGCAGCAGCGGGGTTACTTGGTCGCAGGGGCCGGGGAGTACCTCGACGCGTACCACCTCACGCGCCCCGCCGCCGATAGCGGGATCAAGACGTTGCGGCGCCTGACGGCCGACAACCGGCAGCAGCAGGCGACGTTGTCGGAACTGGAGCCGCTGGTCCGGGAGAACTATGACGAGCTCGACGAGATCGTGAGGCAGTGGGACGCCGAGGGCGCCGACGCCGCACGGGCCATGATGGCCGAGCGTGGCGGGGGCAAGACCAGTTCGATACGCGGCCTGCTGGCTCGCATGGAGGCCGAGGAGCGGCAACTGCTGAACATCCGCAACGCGCAAGCCCACGCGGCGGCGGAGAGGTGGTACGTGCTGGCACTGGGCACGACGGCGCTGGAACTGCTACTGGCGGGCCTGACCTCCTGGCTGATCGCCCGCTACGTCGGCAAGCACCGGCGGATCGAGGCAGCACTGCGGGCCAGCGAGGAGCGGTTCCACCTGCTGGTGGACGGGGTGCGCGACTACGCCATCCTCCTGCTCGACCCGGAGGGGAATGTCGCCAGCTGGAATACCGGGGCGGAGCGGATCAAGGGGTACGCCGCCGGCGAGATCATCGGTCAGCCGTTCTCGCTTTTCTACACGCCTGAAGACGTCGCCGAGGGCAAGCCCCGGCGGGAGCTGGACGTAGCCGCACGGCGGGGCCGGTTCGAGGAGCAGGGGTGTCGCGTGCGCAAGGACGGCTCGCGGTACTGGGCGGACGTGGTGATCACACCGCTGCGCAACGCCGACGGGTCACTGCGCGGATTCGCCAAGGTGACGCGGGACGTGACCGACCGAAAGCAAGCCGAGGAGGAGTTGTCCCACGCGCGGGACGCGGCGGAAGCGGCCAAGGCCGAGGCGGAGGCCGCAAGGAAGAAGGCCGAGGCGGCGAACCAGGCCAAGGACCGCTTCCTTGCGGTGCTGTCCCACGAGCTGCGCACCCCGCTGACGCCGGTTGTCATCACGGCGGCGATGCTGGAGGGAGACCCGACGCTCCCCCGGCGGGTCACCGAGGACGCCCGCACGATCCGCAGGAACGTGGAACTGGAGGCGCGGCTGATCGACGACCTGCTGGACCTGACCCGCATCGCCAGGGGCAAGCTCCAGCTCCAAACCGAAACGGTGGACGCCCACGTCCTGCTGCGGCAGACGGCCGATATGTGCCGGAGCGACGCGAACAACAAGCGCCTGAGGCTTGAGCTGGAGTTGCGGGCCGCGAGGCGATACGTTCTGGCCGACCCGGCGCGGCTGCAGCAGGTGTTCTGGAACCTGCTGAAGAACGCGGTGAAGTTCACGGCCCAGGGCGGGGTCACGGTCCGCACGTCCGACGACGGGTCGGGGGGGCTGCGGGTGGAAGTGGGGGACACGGGCGTGGGGATCGAGCCGGCGGTCCTGCCGAAGGTGTTCGACGCTTTCGAGCAGGGGGACGCCTCGGTGACGCGGACCTACGGCGGGCTGGGGCTGGGGCTGAGCATCTGCAAGGTGCTGGTGGGGATGCACGGTGGGACGATCAGCGCCGCCAGCGCCGGCAGGGGTAAGGGGGCGACGTTCACCGTCTCGCTGCCGACCGTCGCCGCCTCGGCGGGCGCACGGGGCAGCCGTGAGCCGATGCCGCCCTCCCAATCCCCGCACCCGTCGCTGCGCATCCTGCTGGTGGAGGACCACGAGCACACCGCCAAGGCCATGGCGAGGCTGCTGCGGCACATGCACCACGACGTGACCGTCGCCGGCAACCTGGCGGCGGCCAAGCAGGCGATGGCTGAGAAAACCGTCAAAGGTGCCTTCGACCTGACGATCAGCGACCTGGGCCTGCCCGACGGCAGCGGGCTGGAGCTGATGAAGGAGTTGAAGGCCCGGTACGGCCTGAAAGGGATTGCCCTGACCGGCTACGGCATGGAGGAGGACGTGCAGAAGAGCAGGGACGCCGGATTCTCGGAGCACCTGACCAAGCCGGTCGATCCGGCCAAGCTCCAGGCGGTCATTGGCCGGGTTGCGGGACGGCCACCAGGTGATCAGGTCAGCTGACGCGTGGACGGGCGTGAGTGTGATGGACATTCGATCGCCTCGCGCGAGCTTCCGGGCACCAGGCCGTCATTTCAAAACCATTCCGCCCCGCCCCCGTGTTGCCCCTCCGCCGACGCCCCAGGGGCTGCGGACCTATGCGGCTGAGGAATCCACGGACCCCCAAATCCGACACCGGCCCGATTTACGCGATTCGTTCGTCCTTACAGGATGGGGCCAAAGGAGATTCCGATGGAACGCTCGCCGCAACGCACATGCTTCGCACTGCTGGCCACCGCCTTGACGCTGGCCCCGGCCGCCCGGGGGGCGGTGTCGGTCCAGGTGGTGCGCGTGGACGAATCGCGCGTGAAGGAATTCGACTCCGGCGCGAGCCACGGCGGTTCGCCCGGCCAGGTGACGCTTACCCTGCGTCTGGGGGGAGCGGAGGTGGCCGGCGCGAGCGAGTACGGCCGGCTGCGCATCACCGAAGCGACCGACGACACCGGCCTTTCGATTAAACCGGAGCAGTTCGCCGTCGGCGACGAGTTCACGCCGCTGCCCGGCTCAACCTTCGACGCCGGCCAGGACGCCCGCCGGCCCGCGGAGATTCAGGTCTCGCTGGCGGCGCCTTCGCGCTCCGCGACCCGCATCGCCCGCGTCAAGGGGGAGGTGTACGTGAAGGCGGGCGGGCGGAAGGACGCCGTGACCGTGGCCCGCGTGGCCGAGCGGATCGGCAAGGCGGTGGAACACCCGGCCCTCAAGGCCGCGAAGCTCACCGTCACGATCGTGGACCCCAAGACCGCCAGGCCCCAAGACGGGCTCCCGTCGGACGCCGCCTCCGGCGGTAACACGCTGACGGTCAAGATCGTCGGCGACGGCAGCGCGGTGAAGGGGATCGAGGTCGTCGGGCCCGAGGGCCAATCCGTCAGCCCCGGCCGCTCCAGCAGCAGTTCGGGGAACACAACCGTCCACACACTGATCCTGGAGCGGACGCTCGACCCGTCGATGGCGTTAAAGATCGACGTGCTGTCGGGCCAAAGGTTCGTGAGGGTGCCGCTGGACCTGAAGGACATCCCACTGCCGTGAGCCGCTCCGCCCGCCGGGCACCCCGGCCGGAGGCGCGCGTAAAAGCGACGGTTACGGGCCCAGCGCCGGGCCGCCCGCCGGCGGGGCCCACCTGCGACATTCTTCGCCGGCTTGGTCCTCACGCCCTGTGGCAGCATTGCCTTGTCCCAACATCGGTGTAAATCGGTGTGACCGCGATCACGCCGTCGGCCTCCCGCAGCGCCTCGGCCGTGCGCCGCAGGCGCGCCGGATCCTCGCCCACCCCGTAGAGCACGACGGATCCGTGCACCTTAATCACTACGGGCCCCGATAGCGAACACTCTTCGGCGTGCGTCGGGAACAGACCTCGCGCTCTGCCCATCGACTTTGGAACGCCCAGCGCCGCCAATCCGCGGCCATGACGGTCACCGGGACCTCGTGGTCGCGGGCCCAGCGGATGGCGAGCTGGTCGATGCCGCTGGCGCCACCGGAAATGACCTCGCTGATGGCCGACCCCGACGAGGCGACGGCGGCGCCGACTAGGCTGTACTGCCTGAGCCGGCGACTGCCGGCGATGATGACCTTCATGGCCGCACCTCCTGAGGTGGCGGCGGGGGCGGGAAGTCGGCCGATGGGGCCGAAGATGGCGACCAGCAGGCCGAGGGCGGGGGCGGGGGTTTCCAACTTGCAGGAGAAGGGGTCCGGGCCGCACTGGTACACGTAGGCGCGCACGTCGAGCGTGCGGTCGACGCGTAAAACGCGGCCGGATCCGCGTCAGAATTATTGGCGGGGATAGTCACCGCCTTTCGTCGGCGTTGGGTGCCAAGGCCTGGGAGGAGGCGGTGCCATCGGGGGCGCAGGCGAAACACAGGATTTCCAGCTCCCGCCGAACGCGGCCCCGGTGGCCCCGTGATCCCTTTTCTCTCGCGGAAGGAGGCGTCTATGAAGCGAAAGGGACCGCGATGAAGCCGATCATGCCGCTGATGTTATCGAAGCTGCTGCTGCTGTAGCAGTTGGAGATACTCGACCAACTGCTGTCCGACGGCGTGGAGCCGCCACGCGAAGAGGACCCGCGTCACCGACGCCGGGTCTATTGCGCGCCGCATTGGCGCGCTCATATCACATTTCCAAAGGAGAGCGAATGCCTTCAGACGAAGTCGTGAATGCACAGGACGTCCTGCGCGCCGTCATGGAGCTGCGGCGACGCGGCAACCAGCCCGTAATCGAGGAGTTGGAGAAGCTCGAGCCTGACCTGACCGAGTTCCTGTTGGAAGAACTCGGCCTGATTCACCAGCAGCTGCTGGACCTCGGGGCCAAACCCCGGCAGGTCCGCCGCCTCGCCCGCAGCATTGAGGCCATGGCCGTGGTGCTGGTGACGGCCCTGCGGCGGGCACACCTGCGGCTTTGGCAGCAGGACGCGGCCGAGGGGCCGCTGGCCGAGTTCGACCCGTTCCTGGCCGCAGACGGGGAGGCCCCGCGGGACGAGCCCGGCCAGCGTTCATCTGCGCCGGACGAGGAAGGCTTCCCGGATCCCAAGGAGCCCCAACAGCCTGGTTGACTGATAGGAGGATGTTTTGCCCGCGAGCAGAATGGGGCGGAGGGGGAGTGGGGGTGGATCACAGAACTGCTGGAGGCGGATTCGCCTGAGTATTCAGGGTATGCATCTGCTGGTGTCACCTCGGGCTCCGGGCGGCGTGCAGTTCAGTCCATTCCCGCTGCCCCGCCTGCCGCTGTCGTTGGTCCGCTGGTCGGGTGCCGTGGCGGACCTGTACTGGCGGGAGGAAAGGGCTTGCATGGCCCTGGTGCTGCTGTTGGAGCCGACAACGGGTCGGTGGCTGGCGATACCGCCATCCCAGCGGTGTGACCGCCACCGGCCACACTGGCGCCTGCGGGAGCGGGATTTCAGTGACCTGCCGCCCCAGATCCTGACCTGCGGCAGCTTTCAGACCGCGGCGGCGGCCGACGTGTTCGCCGCCGCCCGGTGCGTGCGCGCCTACGACGGCGTGCATCTGATCCAGCAACCCGGTGGAGGCGACCGGCTGGCGTGGATCTTCCTCACGTGCGACGGCGGGGAGGCGCTGCTTGCGCACCCCGTCGCGGTATTGGTGGACGACGTGGAGGACACGCTCCGCCGATACGCACACCGGCTATGTCCTGCGTGAACTCGCGACGGGCGGTAACGGCGCATCGGGCATACCGACACTTTCTCGCCGCGGGGCCTCCTTTCCTGCGGCAATACACGGCTGCCCGGCCCATTCCAAAAAAGAGAATGAAGGAGAAGCTAATGTCGGATCACGAGAACGAGGGTCAGACCACCTCACCGAGAGGTTTGCCCCAGATCCGCCTCAGGAGGGACGGCGAGGTCGTCATGGCAGTCCCGCCACTGACCACCGAGGGTGTTGGGGACGCCTCGCCGGGCTTGGAGCCCTTCCCCCTGCCCAAGCTGCCGACTGCCCTGAGCGACGGCTGTGCGGAAATGGCTGAGCTGGTCTGGCAGGGGCAGGGCCGGTGCGTGGGCTTCACGCGCGCCTGCGCACACGTGCTATAGGAGGGATCGCGTTCCATCGCGTGCCGCGCGTCACTTGACCACCTCGATTCCCTCATACACACGCTCCCGCCCACCACCGCCCGCCTTGCGTGGCTTACTCATCGCGAGGCCGGGCACGGCGGCGCGGAGGTCGCGGCAGAACGATTGCAGCGTGCCGGGGTGGTCGCGGCCTTGCCGCTGGCACCACGCCTTCCAGGAAATGAATAGCCGGTCGGGGGTTGCCGACTTCCCGGGCGCGACCTCACAGCACTCTTTGACGAACGCGCTGATGGGCGATGCCAAGTCCCCCAGCTCTTCCACCGCGTCCAATGACGAGCCGGGCGTCACGAGCTTGCCGCGGGCCTGTAGCCGCTTCCAACCCTCCAGCGCCCATAGCAGGATGCCGGGCAGTTCGGTGAGCAGCTTGGCGGTAAGTCCGGTGTCCTCGTGGTCGATGAAACTGCGGGTGAGGGTGAGGATGATGAACCGCGACGCGAGGGCGCCGCTGGCGTCGGTGAGGCGGGGGAGCTCGTTACTCACCAGCATGATTCGGGTCGGCAGTTTCAACGTGACGGCCGGAAGGTTTTTGCGGTCGATGAGAATGGAGTCCTCGCCGCTGATGACGAGCAGTCGTTCGGTAATCACGCCGTGGTCGGCCTGTCCGCTCAATCGGGCGTCACATGATTGCACCTACTTTGCGGGTGGGGTCCGGGGCGAATGCGGCGTAGGTGCGGCCACGTTCGCGCCCGGACCGTAGGCGGGTAGCTACTCCCGCCTTCCCGATGTTTGAATTCTACCCGACCTCCGCGAAGATGCGCTTGACCACTTCGGCGTCGCGCTCCGCGTAAATCTCCGCCACGTCCAGATTCTTTACCCCCAGCGCCAGCTTGGCCGCCTCGACTCCGTACTTCGCGCGCACGCGGCTGGCCATGCTGTGGCGCAGCCGGTGAGGGTGCCAGTGGTGTTCACGCTCCCACTTCCGCAGCTCCGCCCACTTGTCAGTGCCAAGCCGCGCCTTCCATTCCGCGGCAGATTCCCACCGCGCCGCCTTCGCCTTGCGCCCCCTGCCCGGCACCCGCTGGCGGGCCAAGTGCGCCGGCACCGGGAACGCCTGGCGGCAGGCGTGGGTAATCGCCACGCGGTACGAGTCCGGCGTGTAGTGGTCGCCGGGATTGCGCTTCGGATTCTTCGCCCGATTGTCCCCCGGCTCGTTGCCTACGTCGTCCGGCGTCTCACGTCCCGCGTGTAGCGCCTCCCGTCGATCCTTCTCCGCCTCCCGCGGCGAGAATAGGTACGCATCATCGGGACGCATCAGGAACGGCGCCAGCACGGCCTGAGATTCCTTGCCGAAGTGCAACACCCGCTCGTGGTCGTGGTGTTCGGTTTTGTGCCCGGCAATCGCGGCCGTCCACACGTCGCCGGTGCGGTCGATGTCCTTTTTCCGCAGCCCCACCAATTCCCCCGACCGTGCCCCGCAGAGACTTTCGAGCTGTATCAGTGCCCACACCTGCTTACTCACGAACGGCTTGACGGCCTCGACCATCGCCGCCGGCACGGGCAGTTTGCGGGCGGTCTCTTTCGCTTTCGTCCGCCCCTTCTCCAACCCCGGCACCGTCGCGCACTCCGCCCACACCGTCGCCGGCACGAGCTTGCGGGACACCATCCACTTGAGCGCCCGTTTCACCCGCCCCGTGTGGCTGTTGATGGTTTTGCGGGACCAGCCGGCATCGATCATCAGTTGTTGAAGCGCCAGCATCTTGAGCGAATCGAACTCCCGCGCCGGCAGTCCCCCGAAGTGCCGCCGCCACAGCCGCAGCGCCGCCTTGATGCAGGCGATTTCATCCGTGGGCTTCCCGTTCTTGACGTAGTAGCCCTGCGCGAAGGTCCAGTAGCTTTGATGGCCTCGGTGAGTGATGGGGTGGTGTCGAGGGTACTGGCCTGTCCGGCGGGCCGGGACGCCGGCAGCCGTCGCCGCCCCCGCTGAATCCACTTGGCGACTTCCAGGTCGTAGCGGTCCTGCGCCTCGGGCGTTCCCCAGCGTCCGCAATAAATCGGCTTCTCGCCGGGGAATCGGACGTAGGCTTGGCCCGTGGGCTTGTGGTGACAGAGGGACGGTTTGAGGGATCGGGGACGGGGCATGATGCAGCCTCCACAGAGGGGGTTATTGCGTAGACTACGCAACAACCCTCCGCGTCTGCTGCACCCCCGCCACCGGCGGGACGAAGCCTATCTTTAGTCTCAGACGTGACTTACTTCAATCGGGGTGAAAGGATTTGAACCTTCGACCTCTTGGTCCCGAACCAAGCGCTCTAAACCAAGCTGAGCTACACCCCGTTCGGCATTTCCCTGGCCTTGCCGACCTTGCCGGCCGGCGGGTACCGGCGAGTCATACGAGTGTAGCCACCGGGGCGTTCATTTCAAGTCACGCGATCACGACCGATCCGCCCCGCCGCGCGGCTTCCGCGCTCACCCGCTCACCCGCCGCTTTGCTCGTGGAGCAGTTCGCCGGCGTCGCCGGCGGCGGTGCGCGTGTCCGTTTCTTCCGCAGGTTTTTCCCCCGAATCGGCCAAAAGTTGCGACGCCATCCGCCGCACCTCGGCGACGTTGGTGTTGCGGCCGGGGCAGTCGGTGGGTTTGGTGTCGCCGTGGCCGAGCACGCGATCGGGAGGGATGCGGTAGGTCTTCATCAGGTAAGCGACCAGCTTTGAGACCGATCTCATCTGCTCGTTGGTCGGGCGGTCCACGTCGAAGTTGCCGACGAGGCAGATTCCGATGCCGAAATCGTTGTAACGGTTGTCCGGCGTCTTGGCGTGGGCGCCCCACTTCTGCTTGCCCCAGCGGGGGCCGACCTCGATCTGGCCGTTGCGGGTGTCGGTGCCGTTGCCGATGACGAAGTGATAGCCCAGCTCGTCCCAACCTTTTTCGCGGTGCATGCGGTCAAAGGTGGCGGCCCCGCCGGAGGGCGTGGCGCTGTGGTGGATCACGATCCACTTCCACGACCTGGCCTGGGCATTGGGGATCCACTCCCGGGGCACGCCCGCCACTGCGGGGGCGGAAGGCTTGGGCGTGGTTTTGGCGGCCGGCGGCGGCTGGATGATCTTCGGCCGCTGGGCCACCACCGGCGGGGGCGCCGGCGGCTGCACCACCACCGGCGGGTTGAAGCTCGGTGCCGGCAGCGACCGCACGACCGATTTTTGCGTTTGACACCCCGTCGTTAGCCCGGCCAGCGCCAACAGCCCCCCCACGACAACAGCTTTAGTGCGCGATGTAGCCATCCGTGGCCTCTTGTGCAAATCGACGTTCACAACGTAAGCCCGCTTTGCGGCAGGGACATCCATGTCCCGCACCGTTTGTATCGGTCAAAACGACCGAAATCCAGTAAAGGCGACGCTAAATCTCACTTGTGCCGAGATTGATTGAGCTTCACGCGCCGTGGAGCGGCATCACTACTGCGTTGGGGTTGGGCCAGGCGGCCTTGAGGTCGTCGGGCAGCTCGGGCAGATCGCGCTTGCCGTCGCCGTCGAAATCGCCTCGCTGGTAGGCGGGGATGTCGAGGTCGGCGCCGATTCGCCCGCCGTCTTTGCCGGACGACAGGGCCGGGCTGCCGTCGCGGGGGCGGAGGTCCAACACGGGCTTGTCGGCATCCTTCCAGTTCCATACGAGCGCCGAGCGCAGGGGCAACTGCGGGAGGGGTGGGTCGAACTGAAGGCTGTCGTCGTCAACGGCGGTCAGGCGGCGCGGGACGCCGTCGCCGTTGAGTTCGATTCTGTCGCCGGGGGAGAAGCCGTCGGTCGGGTGGTCGGCACCGGATTGGCGGACGAAGAGGCGGGCGCGCGTGTTGCGGTCGTCCCACGTGGCCACGGCCTGGCGCGTGGGGGCGCTGCGGAAGAGCGGGTCGGCGCGGAGGGAGTGCGATTCCTGACCGGTAGCGGCCGCGGCGTCGGCGGGAGTGAAGAACGTCCGCCACTTGGGCTTGGAGACCAGCGCGATCGGCTGCTTGTCCGATGACGTGGTGTAAATGTTGTAATCACTGGCGACGGTCTCGCCGAGGGCGTGCATGTTTTGGAGGAAGATGTCATGGTCGAGGCGGTAGTCGCGGCCGGTGAGGGAGAGCGCTCCCCATCCGCCGAGGCCGATCGTGCAGCGTTCGACGGTCCAGTCGTTTGCATTGGAGTGGCCGAAGATCACCGCAATGGCGCCGGTACCGACGACGACGCAGTCGCGGAGCGCGCCGTGGTTGGTCTCCTCGGTCATGAGGCCCTGGCCGCCCCAGAGCAGGACGTTTTCCTCGATCGTGAGCCGCTCGACGTCGCGATAGGTCTGCATATTGTCGGGGTGGCTGAGCAGCAGGTGGTGGTGGATGTAATTGCGCTTGACCAGCACGTCGCGCGTGCCCGGCTCGCCGCCGGGGCGGCCGGTGACGTTCCCGGCGACGACGAGGCCGTCCACCATGTTCAGGGCGATTTCGTTGCGCTGGATGGTGAGGTCGTGGCTGGAGGCGATGCCGACGCCGGTCTGGTTCGCCAGGGAGATGTTTTCGGAGAGGTCGATGAATGCGCAGCGGCGGACGCCGATGCCGGTGCCGCTGTTGTGGTGGACGGTGCAGCGGGTAACGTTGACGTGGTCGGCGCCGCCGATCTCGATGCCGGGGCCGGCGCCGCCGGTGACTTCGAGGCCTTCGACGCGGACGTGGGAGGTGGTGGCGCCGGAACGGCCGACGCGGATGAGGGGCTTGCCGGCGCGCCGGGCCTGGGTGTGTTGAAGATCTTCCAGGTTGCGCGGCCAGAAGTAGAATCGCGTGTGGCCGGCGTCGGCGGGCTCGCTGGCCCATTGGCCGGGGGCGGTGATGAGCGAGACGTGGTTGACGATCTGGTAACGATCGCCTTTGCCGGTGAGTGAGCGGAGCGATTTCGCCTGGCCGGTTGTCAGGGTGCTCGATGTCGGGTCGAGTTTGGCCAGGGGCGCGTCGCCGAAGACGTTGCCGCGGGCGAGGTAGAGATAGAGGCGAGCGGCGGCGGGACGCGAGGCGAGATCCGTCAGTTCCTTTTCTCGGGCCAGATCGCCGGCGTCGTGCAGCGTGCCGGCGGCGGGGTCGAATCGGTCGATGCGCCGCCACGACTCGCCGCCGTCCGGCCAGCGGGCGACGGGCTGCATCGCATAGCCGACGAACAACTCGCCGGCGGGCCAGTCCGCGGTGGTCGTGTAGATGTGGTCGCGGTGGGGTTGCCAACCGCCAATGGGCGAGAAGCCGGAGATGATGACGCGCTCGCTCGTGGCGGCGCGAAGAACTGTCGGTTGCTGCGCCGTGCCGGATTTGTCGAGCGGTAATGACTCGGCGTAGGTTCCTTTGCGGATCGTGATGGTGTCGCCGCCGTGAGATGCCTGAATCGCCTGAGTGATCGTTTGAAAAGGCTTGGCGGAGGAGCCTTCGCCGCCCGGGGCTGCCGTGCGGTCCACCCACAACTCGGCACCGGTGCAATGAACGGGCAGGCCGAGCAGCAGACCAAACAGCGCGTACTTCACAGGTTTCATCGTTTCACCGCCTGTAGGCGTCCGCGCCGAACTCCATGGGCGGCTCCCCGGCCTCGTGGGCGCCGACGTCGGGCGCGGAGCCGTTGAAATGGTCGTTAAAGTTCGGGATCGGGACGCCGGCGTCGAAGCCGGGCGTACCGGGGGCGAGTTGAAAATGTCCCTTTCCGTCGTGCAGGCCGGATCCCGGCACATAAACCGGGGTGCCGCGGACGGCGTGTTTTTCCTGGCCGTCCGGCGCGCCGCGGGGGGCGTCGATCAGGTCGTAGTCGTAATCGCCAAGCAGGTCGCCGGCGCGGTCGATGATCGCCTGGCGTGTGACGTGGAGGATGTTGTTGCGGCTGGTGCAGTTGGTGATCGGCCCGCCCCAGCCGAGGCCGACGCCGGCGCCGAGAATGGTGCGGCCCTTGGCGGTCCCCGGCGGCTGGAGGATCGTGTTATGAAAAACATAGACCCGCCCGCCGCCCATCTTGTCGCTGGTCTTAAGGAACCCGCCGGCCGAATCGCCGGGCGCGACGCGGCTGACGGCGTTGACATTCCGCCACACGTACAGCGGCCCGATTGACGTGCTGGCGCAGGCGACGCCGACGTAACACTCGGTCAGGTAGTTGCCCCAGATGCGGACGTTGCGGTTGGCGCCTTCGGATTCGACGGCGTCGTCGCAGCAGTGGCTGAGGAGGTTGCCATAGATGTCCGAGTCGCAGTTGGGGAAGCCGCGGGTGCTGAAGTTCGCGCCCGCGCCAAGGACGTCGTTGTACTGGTGGGCGTCGTCGGACCAGACGGTGTTGTAGCGGATGACGTGGTTGCCGTCGCTGTCCCAGAAGCAGACGGCCTGCGGGCCTTCGGGGTGGCTGGGCTCGCGCTTGCCGGGGCGGGGGCGGGATTGGCGCCAACTGTTGGAGTTGCTGCGCGGGTCGTGGATGCGGTTGCGCTGCACGACCACGCGGGTCAGGCGGGCGCTGCGGGAGTAGATGGCCGAGTCGTAGTCCTTGCCCCAGCCGTCTTCCATCACCCGGCCCCAGCCGCTGATGTCGCAGTTTTCGATCACCACGTCGTGGGCGCCCTCGGCGAGATAGATGCCGTGGATGCGGGCGTTCTTGAGCGTCAGGCCGCGGAGGATGACGTGGGAGGCTTTGACGACGACGCAGTAGTCGGAGTTGCCGGCGACGTCGATGGCGCCGGGCGCGTAGAGCACGTATCCCGCGGGCGATCCGGATTCGGCGATGGTCAACGTCCGGTCCGAGTTCGCCGGCAGCGGGATGGTTTTCGCGATGGGGAAATCGTCCGGCCAGGTTTCGGCCCGCAACGGCACAGTGACGTCCGTTGATTTCAGCCGGAGCGAAATCTCGTACTTCGATCCCGGCCGAAGTTTGACGATGCTGCCGCGGTATTCGCGGTCGCGGGCGTCGAACCAGAGGGGCAATGCCTCGCTCCACCGGCCCTCGCCTTCGCGCCGGTAGCTGACCTGGCAGACCTTGTCCGGTGCGCCGGCGGGCGGCGCCCAGTACAGGCCGACGCACTCGAACGTGGGCACCGCGCGGGGGGCGGCACGCTCCTCGCCCCGGGTTCTGACGGCGGCTAAGCAAAGCACGGCCAGAACGCTGATGCGGTGAAGTTTTCGCATTGTTACTCCCCCATCGTCTGCCGCAGCTTCATGATCTGCTGCGCCACCAGCCAGCGGTACACGTCGAATTCACCCGGCGACCACAGGCCGTCGTACTTGTACTTCGCTTGTACGTGGATCGACTCCCACACGCGCCGAAGCTCGCGCTCGGCATCGGCGGCGGCCTGCTTCACGGCGCCGTTACGACTTTCCTTCGCCCGGGCGATGAGCTCCTCCAGCGTGTAAACGTACCGGTAATCGTCGTAGCCCTCCCGATACGCCTCCCACAGCGCGACGGGCATCGGCCTGCCGTCGGGCTCGTGGCGGTTGAAGAAGTCCATCGAGGACCCGTCGAGGTAGTTGAACGGGTCGCCGTTGCTGGCCGAGTAGATCCACGGGATCAACGCGACGAAGCCGGACCGCCAGAAGCCGAAGCCATAAGTCATCCGGGCGCCGGTCACGGGCGTGTGGTCGTTCTCGCCGTTGACGTGGTTCGGGTAGCACCAGTAGGCGACGTTGCGGGCCTTCATATCGGCCAGCACGGTCTGGAGATCCGGGGCGAACGGCTGCGTGCACCACACGTCCACGTACGGGCGGAGCGGCTGGAACTGATCGTGGGTAGGGTCGGCGGTGATGTAGGTCCGGACGCCGGCCTCCTTGCAGGCCTTGAGGACTTTCACCATAAAGTTCAAGGACGCGGGGTCGGTGGCCGGCTCGTCCACGGGGTAGTAGAGAAACTCCGGCCAGCCGCGCTTCCGCCGCTCGGCCTCGATCGCCTTGACCATCGCCGTCATCTCGCGGCCGAACTCGTCCGGCGGGTCCTTCACGCCGCGCAGGTGGCTGCCGTAGCGCTCGTGCGTGTACTTCGCGTACACGCCTTCGGTGCTGATCTGCATCGCGATGGGGCCGGTGAAGTGGTACTTCTTCCACAGCGCGAGCTTGTCGGCCAGCAGGTCCCAGTTGAAGCGGAAATTGCCCTGCGCATCGGCCGGGGGTGTGCCGCAGGACAGCACGACGTTGCGCGTGCCGTGCGCGACCATGTCGGCGTGCTCGAGGTCGGCCTGGCGGCGAAAGTGCTCTCGCGAGACTTCATCCTCCGCGGCGGCCGCCTGGTCGTAAGGGTGGCGATAGTAGATGCCGAACAGTTTCCCAGGGTCCTCCTGCAGCTTAAACGGCAGGATTCGCAAGGTGATCGGAAGCTCGGCCGCGCCCCCGGGGCATTCGAAGCGGACCTTGCCCGTATACGTCCCCGCCGGCGCATCCTCCGGCACGTGCAGCGTGACCCAGAATCGCGCGTTCTCATCGGCCCGCAGGTCGAGCTCGTCAAACCGTTCGATGACATCGGGCACGATACGGTACCGGTAGCGCGTCGTGTAGTTCGGCCGCGCACGCATGAACCGCACGTGACGCACGTCGATCGACGCCGCCGGCACCGGCCCCACGTCGCTCACCGTCACCTTTGCCGCGGCGAGGTCCTTCAACGGATAAACCACGAAATTCGTCGGCTCGTACTCCCCCGGCGTCGCGAAGAGCTTCAGCTCGGGATGCAAATCTTCGGACCGCGGCTTCGTATGCGGGTAAACGCACTCGAGGTAATGCCGTGAATACACCAGAAAGCCGCGGCGGCGGTCCTCTTCGTTGATGGCCGGAAGCGGCCCCGAATCGGGCTCCGGCTCCTCCTTCCACTTCGCCCATTCCGCCGGGGGCATCCGGTACGTCCATTCCTCAAACGGCTCGATGATCTCCCTGCGAACGCGATCGGCATCCGCCGCCGTCCAGACGAGGATCGCATTGACCACCCACTTGTTCCGCGGCGTAAACCGAATCGCCAGCGGCTCGTCGCCGGCCTTGACGCGGAACCTCAGCGTGCGGAACTGGTACCCCCCTTCGATTTGCACGCGCTGCCCCTGCCCGCCCACGTCCACGGTGAAGTCAAAGAATTGACTACGCGCCGAATCGCTGGTCCCGCACACGACGTACACTTCGCATTCCCCCGCCGGCCGGCGGACGAGGAACGCGTTCTCGCGGTCGCCGGTGATCGAATCTTCGGTAATGGCGTTGGTCCAGATCGGCGGCGGTTCTTCCGTGCCGCGGCTGCGGTTTTCAACCGGCCCGGTGTACGCGCGGGCCTGGCCCTTGAGGTGCTCCGCCGACCGCCAGCCGAAGCCGGTCCCGGCGGAATAGACGCTTTCGGCCGTCACCCGCGTGAAATCCGGCCACACGGCGGATTTGCTCGTCCCCGTGTCGAACAGCGCCGGGTCCGCCGAGGCGACGCACGCGACAACGCAGGGAAGGAATGCAAGAAATGTCTTCACGGACGCGCCTCCGGAACACCCCACGGCGAGTCCACCAGACGCAGCGGCGCGCTCACCGCCTCCGAGGAGCCGGCAATGCGGCCCACGAGCTCGTAGTCCCCGCCCGCCAGCACCTGCCCGTGGAGATCGATCAAGGCGCGATGTGCGCCGCGCGTCGCGCCGGCGGTGGTGGACCCAAGCGTGCGCCCCCCGGCGCGCAGCTCGCACGTGACCTCGCGCGATTCGCCGGGCGGCACGCCCGCGACGGTGAACCGCACCGGCACCTGTTTGGCGTCGGCGAACATCACCCGCCCCTCCGGGCCGAATTCCAGCACCGCCGGCTCGGCGTAGCGCAGGAGAACCACGTCGTCGATGTAGAAATCAAGCCGGTCCTGGTGCCGGTACCGCGCCTCGGAGATGTTGAACTGAATCAGGCGCACGTCGTTGTGCCGCGGCACCTGGTTTAATGGAATCCTGACCCGCACCCACTCGTTTTTCTTCAATTCCGCCAGGTTGTAGTGAAACGCGCCCTCCTTGTCCGGCGTGTAGAGCGACAGGCCCGCGGGCTCCGACGGCAGCGCTTCGCGCGACGTGTCCGTGAAGACCCACAACTGAAGGTAGTCCCATCCCGACCAGTCCCGCCCGGCCGCGTCCTTCGGCGAATAGGTGATGCGCGGCCAGCCGATCGGGTACTTCGCCTCGCCGCCGAAGTAATCCACCGTCACGTGCCAGTGAATCGCCGGCTTGCCGGCGCGGCCGTGCTCCGTTGACGGCGACACGGTGGATTCCGCCGGCGAGAAGCGGCCTGCGGCCGCCGCGTCGATCAGCACCCGCTGCTCCAGCCGCGGCTCCGCCGGCAAGCGGGGAGCAAGGCACGCCAAGGCGAGCAGCAACAACCCCGCGCGGTACGGGCCAGTCTTCACGGCGTGCTCCGGGAATCAGTTGTCGTCCATCCAGATCGGCGCGGCGAACGCCCTCGGCGTCTCGACGCCTTCCTTGAACACCGCCGCGTAATAAAAGTCGTACCCGCCCGCCACCGTCGCCTCGACGGTTTTCTGGCCGTGAGGCACCGGCAAAGATGCAACCGTCTTCGTCGCACCGCCGTTGGTATCGTAGTTGGCGCCGTAAATCTCCACCTTCGACGGCACGGCCCCGGCTGGGTCGTTGACGAACACCTTCGCCTTCAGGTCGCCGGCCGGCCGGTTCGCCAGGGCCGTTCCCATCATAACGCCGTTGAGCGTGAACTCCAGGTGCAGCTTCGGCTCCAGCGTGGCGTAAACGCGCCTGGACTTCATCGCCTCCATAACCGAATCGCGCGTCAGCCGCTCCGCCAGCACGCCGGTGCGGAGCCTGCGATTTTCCAGCCCCAGCGGCCCGTGCACGTCGGTGCCGCAGGTCGGCGCCACCTTCCACCCGATCGCCCAGATCTTCCTGACCGTGGGCACGTAGTGCATCGCCTCGCCGGAGTTCCAGATTTCCGCCAGGCGCACGACCTCGTTGCGCGCCCGGGTCCGCCCCTTGTAGTTGTTGAAGTTCTTTGCCACCAGGTTGCCCGGCATCTGCGGGTGGTTGAATTGCGCAATCACCGGGCCGCCGGCTTGCTGAGTCTGGAGCCAGTCGTAAAGCCAGTCGAACGTGTGCCCCTTCGCGTACGCGCTGGCCCACAGGTCGGCGTTAAGCACGTTCATGTGCCCGCGGCCGCCCTTGTCGGGGTCGGTGTTCCTGGAAAATTCGTACCCCACCAGCGCCAGGAACGTCGGCGTCGTCGCCTGCTGCGCCTGCCTTTTGGTGATCGCCCAGTGCTCGTCGGTGAAGCCGTTTTTGTAGAACGGGTTCTGCTCCGGCGAGGAGTGGTCGGTCATGAAATAGAAGTCGTAGCCGTTCGCCTTTGCCTTCTCGAAGATCTCCAGCGGCTGGTGCAGGTCGTAGTTCGCCACGCCGTGGTTGAGCTTGTCGGCGACGCTCTTGGCATGATCGCCGGAGAAGCCGCTGTGGGCGTGGGTCGTGCCGAGGTAGAAGTGGTATTGCCCGGACATCGACGTCTCGCCGAGCTCCGCCGGCCGGGCAATCACCAGCGGCGGGACGCGCTGCGGCGCCAGCTCCGGCGCCTCGTCGTCGCCGAAGGTCTTTTTGGCGGCAGCCTTCGCGTCGTCGGCGGCGATGGCGAGCCGCGCGCCGACGGATGCCATGATCAGCAGCAGGAAAAACGCGGTGATTTGTTTCGACAGTCTCATGTGTTTTCAGACGCGATGAAGGCTCACTTAACAACAATCTCACACCAGATGCTCTTGGCAGCGGCAGGGTCAAGGTGCAATTCACCGCCGTCCGACTCGGCACGAACGGTTCCCAGCCGTTTCCCGCTGCCGTCCAGCGCGTAAACCGTCGCCGGCGCGGGGACGGCCAGCCGCACGTCCGCGTGAACCGGCTCGGCCAGCACCGGCAGCCTACCCCCCGACGGCAGCATCCACCCCGTGACGCTCCCGCGCTCCTTGCCCGCCGGCGGCGCGTATGTTTCCCCGGTATTTTCCGCCCGCGCGACGGACGTGAGCAGCATACGCCGGCTGCGGCCGAGCGGCTGGCCGTCCAGCGAGGTGGCCGTGATCGCGGCAAAATCGGTGTCGCACCTCACGCTCATGCCGCCGAGATCGAGCGCGCCGGCACTCTTCAGGAAGCCGATGGCAGACTTGGTTCGCTCGCTGTTGATCGTCAGCAGCCCCCTGCCGTAATCGAGCGACAGTTCCCCGGTATCGCTGTCAAGCCGCTTGCCGCCGCCGTCCATCTTTTCGAACCCGACCACGCCCAGCTTCCGCCCCGCATCGACGAATCTTGGAAACAGCCACTGCTCCCAAGGCCGCTCCGGCAGGCGAATCACCTTGGCGTTGCCGTCCACCTTCGCCTCCGCCGAATCGCCGCAGGCCAGGACCACGTCGCCGTCGCCGCGATAGGCGTCATCCACGAAGACGTTCCTCACCTTCGTGACGAACGTGAGGAACCGGAAGGCGTCGTACCTGGCGTACCGCCCGTCCGGCCGCGGCGTGTACGTGTCCTTCGGCGTGTGCACGACGTGTACTTCATTCTTCCCGCGCGCGACATCGTGCCTGTGGAACATCATCGCCGCCGCGGGGTATTCGCCCCAGCGCGTGGGGTCGGACTGGCAGCGGAACATCGACAGCTTCTTGTCATCCGGTTCGTAGGAGAACAGCAGGAAGGCGTCCCAGTCCTGGAGGCAGGCGTATGCCGCGGACATGAGGAGCCCTTCGGCCCGGTACTCGTTCGGCCAGGGGAAATTGAATTCCGCCACCGTCTGCGGCTTCCCCGCCACCGTCGTGCTGGCGATGTCCGACAGCGGGTTGCGTTCCGTCGGAATGTCCACGTGGATCATCGCCTCATTGGAGAACTTGAAGTACGGCTTTGCGTTGACGTTGGGGTGACGCCAATACTGGTTCCGCGACAAAAAATCATCGATCGACGCCTCGACGCGCGTGTCCACCATGAAGAAATGCTGGTTGGTCCCCGTGACGGGCATGCGCACGCCGATTCGTTTCAGGTGCCCGTGCATCGTCGAGGTGTAGTGCCTCTGGATCCCCTCAAAAAATCGCAGCATGTCCGAAACGCGCGTCTGCGCGAGCAACGGATCACCGGCGCGCCCCGGCTCGATCGGCCGCATCTTGTCTGCCATGCCGAAGGGCAACTGTACGGTACCCTTTGCCGGGTCCTCTTCGGGAGTTAATGCGTTCCACGCCGCCGCCAGTTTCTCCCGGCCGCCGTAGCGGTCGATCAGCCACGCGTTCCACCGGCGTGTCAGCTCGTCGCGGTAGTACGGCAGCGACAGGCCGGACATGCGATAAAAGTAGAAAATCGAGTTCTCGTTGGTCGTCTCCACGACGGCGATGGCCGGCTCTTCCGCGTAGCGCAGCCCGGTGTACGCGTTGCGGTGCGTAAGCAACCTGGTCGCGTAATCCTTCTGAAGCTCGATCATCCGCTCGTCGAAGATCGAAGCGCCCTTCATCGACCCCTGCCAGTTGTGCGTGAACTCGTCGGCGTGGGCGACCCCGTCGGCCGTGCGGAACTGGCGGTAGTCGAGCAGGTCCATGTACACGTAGATGCCGCATTTTTTCAGCTCGGAAATGAAGTAATCCATCCGGTCCAGCGCGTCAGCATTGAGGCTTTGGCTGTTAGCGGCACGGCTGTCGATCATGGGGCCGTAGGACGCGTCGAACGCGTGCAGGCGGAGCATGTTGACGCCGTACTTCGCGAGCCGAGCGGCTACGACCTTGGCCATGTCCTTCGCCGGCGCGCAGGATTTCCCGCCGACGTCGGTCCCGAAGAATCGGGCACGCACGCCGTCTTCGAAATAGAAATGGCCGTCGGGTTTGACCGTGACAAAGCCGTGCTTGCCAGCCGGGGCGTCGAGCAGTTCGGTCAGGTCGATGCCGTCGAGGTTCACGTCGTCGAGTGGGAATTCGAAAGGGAACCAGCCGCCGGTGTCGTGGGAGATGGACTCGATCGCCGCGGCTGCTTTGTCCTTCGGCGTCGCGTTTTTCTCCGCCGCCATTAACGAATTCGGGGCTGCCGCAAAACCAGCCGCGACCACCGCCATACCGACCTTCAGGAGCCAGTTCATAACCGATCCGCGCTTTCACCCGGGTGCGATGAGAATTCCTGCGTCCCCACACTCTTCCTACTGCTATACACGGCCACGAACCACCGCGTTGCGTGTGCATCATTGGCAAAGGGCCTCGCGCAACACGCTCCCGCCGCCAAATTCACGGTCGATTACGCAATCGAGTAATGAAACCGCGCCGGCTTCGGCCGGGCGCAGAGCACCCCCGAGGATAATTGCCGCGCCGGCCCGCACCCCCGATGCAAATCAAAAGGGGCAAGCCTCGCCGTGACACGAAGCCCGCCCCGGTATTTGCAACTGAATTCCGGCGTCACTTCACCAGCTTGGCCGTCAGCTCAATCGGCGTCGCCGACAGCGCCTGCGACACCGGGCACCCGGTCTTGGTCTTGTTCGCCAGGTCCTGAAACGTGTTCTCGTCGATGTTCGGCACCTGCGCGTCGGTGTTGAGCTGGATCTTGGTGATCTTGAACCCCTCCCCGACCTTGTCGATCGACACGTTGGCGGTGGTATGCACGCGGGTGGGGTTGAACCCGGCCTTGCCCAGCCCCGCCGCCAGCGCCATCGAATAGCACGCCGCGTGCGCCGCCGCGATCAGCTCTTCGGGGTTGGTTCCCGGCGCATTCTCGAACCGGGTGCCGAACGAGTAAGGCCCCTTGATGGCCCCCGAGCTGCCGTTGAATTCGCCCTTTCCTTCCTTGAGGTTTCCGTTCCAGGTCGCGTCTGCTTTGCGCGTGGGCATGTGGGTCTCCTTTGATTGGGGTTCTAAACGAGCCCGGCAAGTTACCCGATCCCGGGCGGACCGTGAAGCCCGGAGGCAGACGGAAGCGGCCCGCCGGTAGCCCCCCGGACGGACCCGTCCGCTCGCCCTCCCCGCCGGACCGGTACCCCCGCTACTTCCCAACCCCTCGGATCGCCGCCCGCCATTCCTTGATTCGCCCCACTCGGCTTCTACAATCGTTCGGTTCGCGGGAGTTGCGCGGCGCGGATTACATGAGACGGCTCAGCCCGCAGAACCTGCCGTGCCGATACCCGTAACACTCTAACCGGGCTTCACTACCGCACGAACTCCGGCGCAGCGACCAGGGACAATGGCAGGAGGCAACCGCCAAAGAGGGGTCGGCATCTAGCCGTGCCGGCCACAGGAGATGGACATGTTTGAACGATTCACGGATCGGGCCCGCAAGGTCATGGCCTTGGCCAACCAGGAAGCTCAACGTTTTAACCACGAATACATCGGGACCGAGCACATCCTGCTCGGCCTCGTCAAGGAAGGCAGCGGCGTCGGCGCCAACGTGCTCAAGAACCTCGACGTGGACCTCCGCAAGGTCCGCCTCGAGGTCGAGAAGCTCGTGAAGTCCGGCCCCGACATGGTCACCATGGGCAAGCTGCCCCAGACCCCCCGGGCCAAGAAGGTCATCGAGTACGCCATCGAAGAGGCCCGCAACCTGAACCACAACTACGTAGGCACCGAGCACCTCCTGCTCGGCCTCCTCCGCGAGCACGACGGCGTCGCCGCACAAGTGCTCATGAACCTCGGCCTAAAATTGGAAGAGGTCAGGGAAGAGGTCCTCAATCTGTTGGGAGCTGGCGTGGAAAGCGAAGAACAGGCAACCCCCGAAAAGCAGGGCGCCAAGGGCAAAAGCAAGACACCCGCGTTGGATTCATTCGGCCGCGACCTCACCGAGCTCGCCCGCGCCGGCGAGCTCGACCCGGTCATCGGCCGCAAGAACGAAATCGAGCGCGTCATCCAGATCCTCTGCCGCCGGCAGAAGAACAACCCCGTCCTCCTCGGCGAGGCCGGCGTCGGCAAGACCGCCATCGTCGAAGGCCTCGCCCAGATGGTCGTCTCCTCCAACGTCCCGGAGATCCTGCACGACCGCCGCATCGTCGTGCTCGACCTGGCGATGATGGTCGCCGGCACCAAGTACCGCGGCCAGTTCGAGGAGCGCATCAAGGCCGTCATGAACGAGGTCCGGCGCGCCAAGAACGTCATCCTCTTCATTGACGAGCTGCACACGCTCGTT
>Ga0308175_100000717_pt1 | contig 22066 bp, 22 predicted proteins | sample PhyCR1_3_FD_203893 | JGI IMG/M metagenome (GOLD analysis project Ga0308175, IMG submission 203893) | Soil microbial communities from UC Gill Tract Community Farm, Albany, California, United States - DLSLS.C.R1 | ecosystem: Environmental > Terrestrial > Soil > Agricultural land | place: USA...
GCCCGCCGGGGCGAAGCTGGCGAAGACGGCGTACTTCGACGTCAGGATCGCCGCGACGCAACGGGTGATCTGGACCCGCGACCTGACGTTCCGCTCGTGCGGCGACGGGATCGGCACGCAGAACGGGCAGGGGTCGGGCGACCTGACGTTCGACATCGGCAACGCGCACTGGATCGAGGCCCGCCGCGTCCCGGGCGACCGGGTCGCGACGTTCGAGTTCGACGGGAAGCCCGGCCCGGTTCGCCCCACCGGCACGTTCGAGCGCCAGGCGGAGTTCCACGGTTCGACCACGAAGCAGCCCTCGGGGTACTGCCCGAAGCCCGAGCCGCCGCAGAGCGACTGCGGGACGCTCGCGCTGCCGCCCGACGCGCAGCTCGGCATCGGCTACATCTCGCCCGCCCAGTGGTCGAGCTACCGCTACCTCGGCCATCCCAAGTACATGGCGCTCGTGCTCAACGGGCCTTCGAGCCCGACCTGGGCGGGGATGCCGTTCGGGTTCTGCGGCGGCGTCAACGGCGACGACACGCTCGGCGGCGTGTGGGGCTCCTTCAATGGGACACCCGCGTACGCGGGGCCGGCGAAGCTGCCGCTGTCGCTGGTCTTCGGCAAGAAGAAGCACTTCGCGATCCACTGGCACGACCACAGCAAGGACGACCAGTACGAGGGCATGGCGGAGCTCCCGCCGCCGCTGCTGTCGGCCAAGAACCCGATCGACACCGCCGTCGACTGGACCGTCCGCTTCACGCGCCGTTCGCACCCGGGGTAGTGCGGCGCGTTGAGCGACGGCCGCGGCGGGTAGGGCGAGGGGGTGCCCGCCGACATCGACGACCGCATCCGCGCGGCGCTCGAGGAGCTGCTGCGCCGCACCCACCTCAGCGCCCCGTCCGATCTTGCGGCGGTGGCGACCGGGCAGGCCGAGGCCAGCCTGGGTGCGCGCGACGCTGCGCTGTACCTGATCGATTACGACCAGGAGACCCTGCTGCCGATGCCGGGCCAGGAGAGCTCGGATCTCCAGCCCCTGTCGGTTGCGGGGACCGTCGCCGGCCGGACGTTCAGCAATACAACGATCGTGGCGACGCCCGGCGAGCGGGAGGGGGAGCGGCGCCTGTGGCTGCCGCTGCTGGACGGCACCGAGCGGCTCGGCGTGATCGGCATGTCGTTCGCGCAGGAGGACGTCAGCGATCGCCTGGTCGAGGCGTGCGAGCGCTACGCCCATGCGGTCGCGATGACGATGGTGTGCAAGAACCAGTACGGCGACGCGTTCGAGACGATCCGCCGCCGCCGGCCCATGACGATCGCATCCGAGCTCGTCTGGGGGCTGGCGCCACCGCTCGTGTTCGCCACGGACGACCTGACCCTCGGGGCGCTGCTCGAGCCCTGCTATGACAACGGCGGAGACGCGCTCGACTATGCGATCAACGGCCGCGTGCTGCACGTCGGGATCTTCGACGCGATGGGGCACGGGCTCACTGCGGCGGGCGTGGCGGCGTTCGCGCTGGCGGCCTACCGGCACAGCCGGCGAGCCGGGATGGACCTGATCGCGACCCACGCCGCGATGGACGAGGCCGTCGGCCTCCAGTTCCCCGACGACCGCTTCGTCACGGCGGTCATCGCGCAGCTCGACCTCGACACCGGCGCGCTCACCTGGATCGGCGCGGGGCATCCGCCGCCGCTCCTGATCCGCGGCGGCCGCCGTATGCGGACGCTCCAGCTGGCGTCCGTGGCGCCGCTCGGGGCCGGCGTGCCCGGCACGCCGGTCGTGGCGGAGGAGGCGCTCGAGCCGGGCGATCTCCTGCTCTTCTACACCGACGGCCTGACCGAGGCGCGCGCCCCGGACGGCGAGCCGCTCACGCTCGACGGGATCAGTCGCTTCATCGAGCGCGAGGCCGCGGCGGGCCAGACCGCGCCGGAGACGCTGCGCCGCATCCGCCACGCATTGATCGGACGCGAGCGGGCGCAGCTGCGCGACGACGCCACCGCGCTGCTCGCCGAGTGGCGCGCCGGCGACGAGCGCCGGCTGATGCCGCAGACCGTCCTCTGACGCCCAATGCCCCGGCTCACGTTCCACGTCGACACGATCGGCACGACGGCGATCCTGCGGCCGGTGGGGGTGCTCGACATCGCATCCGCCCCTCCGCTCGGCATCCAGGCCGCGGAGCTGATCCGCCGCGGCGAGCAGGACGTCGTCGTAGACCTCTCCGCGGTCGCGTTCCTCGATTCGACGGCGCTGTCCGTGCTCCTGAACATCACCCGCCGCGCCACCCGCGCGGGCCTGGGATCGGCCATCGTGTGCCCCGACGGGCGTTCGCGCCTGCCGATCACGATCGCCCGCCTGGAGGACACGCTGCGGGTCCGGGAGAGCGAGCGCGAGGCGCTTGATTGCGTCGAGGATCTGCGCCGCCGCGCCCGAGGGGACGCGCCCTGATGGGCTACCCTTCGCCGTCCCCGTGACGGGTCCCAGGAGGGGTGCCGGAGTGGTTGAACGGGGCGGTCTCGAAAACCGTTGTGCGCGCAAGCGTACCGAGGGTTCGAATCCCTCCCCCTCCGTTCTCCCGCGGCCGGTGCCCGCCGGGCTCGCGGCGCAGCGAAGCTGACCCGGTTTCGGCACTGCGTACGATCCCTGCTAGCAGCGAGTGTCTTTGAACGATTGAGGGGGCAGCGCTATGAGCGCCACCGATTACGCCGTGACCGATCCCGCGACGGGCGAGACGGTCAGGACCTACGAGACGATCAGCGACGACGCGCTGAAGGACGCCATCGAGCGGGCTTCGGCTGCCCATCGCGCATGGTCGCGGGGGACGACGGTCGAGGAGCGCGCAAAGATCATCGGGCGCGTCGGCGAGCTGCACAACGAGCGCAAGCAGGAGCTGGCGGAGATCATCACGCGCGAGATGGGCAAGCCGATCGAGCAGGCGGTCGGCGAGGTGGAGTTCAGCGCGGCGATCTACCAGTACTACGCCGACAACGGCCCGAAGCTGATGAAGGACGAGCCGATCGATCTGCTCGAGGGTGAGGGCTCGGCGTTCATCCGCCGCTCGTCGGTCGGGCTGCTGCTGGGGATCATGCCCTGGAACTACCCCTACTACCAGGTGGCTCGCTTCGCGGGCCCGAACCTGGTCGTCGGCAACACGATCCTGCTCAAGCACGCCCCGCAGTGCCCGGAGTCCTCGGCCGCGATGGAGCAGATGTTTCACGACGCGGGGGTGCCCGAGGACGCCTACATCAACATCTACGCCACCAACGACCAGATCGCATGGGTGATCGGTGACCCGCGCGTGCAGGGAGTGTCGCTGACCGGCTCGGGCCGGGCCGGAGCCGCCGTGGCCGAGATCGCGGGCCGGCACCTGAAGAAGGTCGTGCTGGAGCTCGGCGGCTCGGACCCGTTCATCGTGCTCAAGGCCGACGACCTCGACGCGGTCGTCGAGGCGGCGGTTGGCGGGCGCCTGGAGAACACGGGTCAGGCTTGCAACGCCGCCAAGCGCTTCATCGTCACCGACGAGCTCTACGACTCCTTCCTGGAGAAGTTCGCCGGAGCGCTGACGCAGGTCGAGCCGGGCGATCCGAACTCGTCGGATGCGGCGATCGGCCCGCTGTCGTCGACCGCCGCCGCGGATCGGCTGGAGGCGCAGGTCAAGCAGGCGCTGGACAGCGGCGCGCGGCTTGTCGCCGGCGGCGGGCGCGAGGGCAACTTCTTCAAGACCGCCGTGCTGACCGACATCACGCCTGACAACCCGGCCTACACGGAGGAGTTCTTCGGCCCGGTGGCGCAGGTCTACAAGGTGTCCTCCGAGGAGGAGGCCGTTCGCCTTGCCAACGACACGCCCTACGGACTGGGTTCCTACGTCTACACCGACGACTCCGAGCAGGCGCTGCGCGTCGCCGACGGGATCGAGGCCGGCATGGTCTTCATCAACGCGGTCGGCGCCGAGGGCGTCGAGCTCCCATTCGGTGGGGTCAAGGCGTCCGGCTTCGGGCGCGAGCTCGGCCGCTTCGGCATGGACGAATTCGTCAACAAGAAGCTGATCCGGGTCGGCGGCTGAGGGGGGCGCGACAACCTGGGAGGCAGCGCAGATCAGGCGAAGCTCGCGACCGAGCGCCGCAGCTGTGGCGCCAGGCGTGACCAGTCGCTCGGCGGCGCCGCGGCGACGATGACCGTCGTGCCCCGCGCGCCGCGGACGATGCAGGCAATCTCGCGGTAGTGCGCGCCGGTCGTCGTGGCGTAGCGGTCGGTGACGCATGAGCCCACGCCGGAGCGGAAGCGCACCCCGGCGGCGGTGCTCTCGCGGACGACCTGGCGGTCGCCCTCCTCGCGGTTGTGGGCGACGCGGAACGTGCCCCAGTTGGCGAGCGTCTCGTCGCCCGACTGCGGGGTCTCGTTCAGGTAGCCGCGGATGCGGTGGCCGGGACCTGTGAGCGCCGCGGAGAAGGTGCCCGGATCGGTCCGGATCGAGTGCCAACCGGGCGGATAGGCGAACGATGCCGCGCCGGACGGCAGGCGGCCGACGTTCCAGCTCGACGGAGCGGCGGCGGGCCGCAGCCACGCGAACGGGCTCGCGGCGGACCGCGGACGGGCCGCGCCCCCGCAGCCGGCGAGCGCCAGAGCTGCGGTGAGCGCGGCCGCCGGCACCAGACGGCTAGGTGTTGCCGTCGCCATCACTCGGTCCGCCGTTGTTGTCGGCGTCGTGGTCGCCACCGTTGTGCTGGGGAATCCCGTGGTGGCGCTTGTGGTGGTGGCGCTTCTTGTGATGCTTGGCCGCATGCGCGGTCGCATGTCCAGGCGACGCGGATGCAACAGCGCCGGAGAGGGGCGCCAGCGATCCGAGCGTCAGGGCACAGGCGACGACGAGTCGAACGATCATTGTCGGGTCCTTTTCGGGGAGGTTCATGCCTCCCCACCGACGATGGCCGCCGGGCGATCCATCCCGGCCGCGCGAAGATTTATCTCGCCTTGACTCGGGACGGAGGGCGCATCCCGTGATGCGCTCGGGTGGGTCGCCTCATTCGCTCTTGGCGTAATCCTCGGCTGCGCGCGACTCGAACTCGTAGCCCACGAAGGGCTCGTCGCCGACGACCCACGCGTCATGGCCGGGCTCGATCACGTACGCGTCACCGGGGCCCACATCGCCCGCGGCTCCGTCCTCGTGCTCGATGTGCAGGCGGCCGGATTGGACGACACCCACGTGCCGCACCTGGCAGCTGTCGGTTCCCGCCACAGGCTTGACGCAGTCCGACCACTTCCAGCCTGGCTGGAAGGTCATGCGGGCGGCCGTTGCGCCGCCCATCCGCACCACATCAACCTTGGTCTTGTCGGGGGTGCGCGTCTCGTCCGGAGACCCGAAATCGCGCGATTCGAAACCTGCCATGCGTAGTCCTCCTTGCACGTTCGGACGCTCTGCGGATCATCTCCCCTGCGGAGGACCGGATGCAACCCCTCCCAGCGGGTTGCATGGGGCGTTACGCTGCGCACACCGCAGGCACCCCGCTGAACGGATTCTGTTGCCAGGAGGCCACCCGTGAAGGATCACGCCGGCTCGCCCGCCCGTTTCATCGGGCTCTTCGCCGCATTCATGCTGGTTGTGGCGCCTCAGGCGGCCCAGGCCGCCCAGGGCGGCATCCCGGGCAGGCCGGGGGCGGAGGTCTCGCCGGCCATCCACCACGACAAGTCACGGCCGCTGCGCGACATCACGCCGGCGGCTCCGCCGCGCGAGCGCGAGTCGGAGAAGCGCGTGAAGGAGCTGCCGCTGTTCATGGGCGGCATGTTCGATCCGGTCGTTCAGGTGAGCAAGGGCGCGGCGGCGGCGCCGGCGCTCGGCGCGGGCTTCGAGGGCGTCGGCCAGGGCTTCAAGGGCCCGAACGGCACGTTCATCGTGAACGCGGCTCCGCCGGACACGAACGGCGCGGTCGGGCCGGGCAACTTCGTCCAGATCGTCAACGAGAGCTTCGCGATCTTCGACAAGAGCGGCACGCCGGTCTACGGCCCGGTCCCGACGAACACGCTCTTCAGCGGGTTCGGTGGCGGCTGCCAGGCCAACGACGACGGCGACGCCACGGTCGAGTACGACCGGCTGGCGAACCGCTGGGTCATCAGCCAGTTCTCGGTGACCAGCCCGAGCACGTACCACTACCTGCAGTGCGTGGCGGTTTCGACCGGGCCCGACCCGATGGGCAGCTACTACCGCTACGCGTTCGATTACGGCACGGTCCAGTTCCCCGACTACCCGAAGCTGGGCGTATGGCCTGACGCGTACTACACGACGTTCAACATCTTCAACAACGGCAGCACCTTCGCCGGCCCGAAGGTCTGCGCCTACGACCGCACCAGGATGCAGTCCGGCCTGTCGGCGACGCAGCAGTGCTTCCAGCTGAGCACCGCCTACGGCGGTCTGCTCCCGTCCGACCTTGACGGCCCCACTGCCCCGCCGGCCGGGGCTCCGGACTACGTCATGGACTTCGGCACCAACCAGCTCGAGCTGTGGAAGTTCCACGTCGACTGGAACACGCCGGGCAACTCCACCTTCAGCGGATCGCCGACGGTGATCCCGGTCGCCGCCTTCACCGTGGCGTGCAACGGGGGCGGCGGGGTCTGCATCCCGCAGCCGGGGACCACACAGCAGCTCGACTCGCTCGGCGACCGGCTGATGTACCGGCTGGCCTATCGCAAGTTCGGCGACCACGAATCGCTGGTGGTCAACCAGAGCGTCACCGCCGGCACGACCACCGGCGTGCGCTGGTACGAGCTGCGCAACCCGGGCGCCGCGACGCCCACCGTCTATCAGCAGGGCACCTACGCGCCCGACTCGACCCATCGCTGGATGGGCAGCGCAGCGATGGACGGCGCCGGCGGGATCGGCCTCGGCTTCAGCGCGTCGAGCTCGACGGTGACGCCGAGCCTCCGGTTCACCGGCCACGTGGCGACGGACCCGCTCGGCATCATGGGCCAGGGCGAGGGGACGCTGATCAACGGCACGGGATCGCAGTCCGGGAACCGTCTCAGCCGTTGGGGCGACTACTCGAGCCTCGGCGTGGATCCGGTCGACGACTGCACCTTCTGGTTCACGAGCGAGTACCTGGCCTCGACCGGGTCGTTCAACTGGCACACGCGTATCGGGACGTTCCAGCTCCCGGGCTGCGCCGCGCCTGCGACGCCGGACTTCGCGGTCACCGCCACGCCGGCAAGCCAGACGGTGGCGCCGGGAGCCGGCACCAGCTACACGACGAACGTGACCCCGACCGGCGGCTTCGGCGACAACGTCGACCTGACCGTGTCCGGGCTCCCGTCCGGAGCGGACGGGTCGTTCACGCCGGCAACCCTCAACGGTGGCGGCGCGTCGACGCTTGCGATCACGACAGCGTCCACCGTTGCGCCCGGCTCCTACCCGCTGACGATCACCGGCACGAGCGGCACGACGGTCCACACGGCACAGGTGACCCTCGTGGTCGCCAACCCGGCGCCCGCGCCTGATTTCACGCTCGCGGTGTCGCCGGCATCGCAGACGGTGAACCGCGCTCAGCGAACGACATATTCCGTCACCGTCGGACCGAACAGCGCCTTCACCGGCAGCGTGTCGCTGAGTGCCGGCGGCCTGCCGCGCCGCGCCTCCGCGGCGTTCAGCCCGAACCCGACGACGGGCACGTCGACGATGACGGTGACCACCAACAAGAACACGGCCACCGGCACCTTCACGCTGACCGTCACGGGTACAGGCGGCGGCGTGACGCACAAGCAGACGGTCGGTCTGACCGTGCGGTGAGCCGCGCGACGTGGCCTGAACCGCGCTGCGCGAGGAACCTCGCGAGCGTCTGGGCGATCGGCTGCTTGGTGAGCAGCTCGACAAAGAGGAACTGCCCCTGGGGGTTGACCTCCAGGAACACGTAATTGCCGTCGTCGGTGATCTTCATGTCGATCGTCCCGAAGACGAGCCCGAGTGCGCGCATCAGCTCGAGCAGCGATCGGATCACGGGATCCGGCAAGCGGTGAGCCGCATACGGCACGTCCAGGTCGAACCGCGAGTCGACGTCGTTGCGCCCCTCCGCGGTCGCGATCCGCGCAGCGAGGATCTCCTCGCCGATGACCGTGGCGCGGACGTCGGCGGGACCGAGGATCCGCTCCTGGAACATGGTCGGTGCCAGGGGAAGCTCGGCCAGGGCCGGCCTGGCGTCCTCGGTCCATTGGCGGGTGTCGAGCAGACGGTTCTTCGGCACGGTGAGGGCCTTGTGGATCACGCGCCCTCGATGTCGCTCGACGAACGCCTCGGCACGCTCGGGGTCGTTCGTGATGAGCGTGTCCGGGATGCGCAGCCCGGCTTGCGATGCGACGTGAAGCTGGCGGGGCTTCACGGCCGCGAACTCCGCCGGCAGCGGGTTCACGAAGTACGCGTCGGAGTTCAGCAGCAGGCCGTCGAACGACGAGGCCCACTCCTCGCGGCAGAAGTGGCGGATGTCGGGATCGCGGATGCCCTCCCCGATGTGGCCGTAGTTCGGCCGGCGATGCCAGACCGTGTGGACTTCGTCGAGCTCGGCGACGCTGCCGTCGATCGCCGTGACCCTCGCGGCGCCCTCGATCGGGTAGTCGATGAGCGCCCCCTGCCCGAACTCGCGCGTGTTGATGAAGCACGCCCGCTGGCCCATGCGCTCCAGCTGCCGGCCGATGTGGCGCGCGTGCAGATCCCCGCGGCTTGCGATGAGAGCGATCACCCCAGTCCGACCTCTCGCCGGAACGCCGCCTCGAGCTCCCTGAACCGCGGCGAGTCGCGCAGGGGCGTGGGCTCGGGGCGTGCGGCGATCGCGAACGGCCTGGGGTCCTTGACGAGCAGTTCCTCATAGAGGTCGCCGGGCGACGCACCGAGAAGCCGGGCGCCGACGCGGAGCCGCAGCTCGACGGGGATCGCAAAGCCCGGCTCGACGCCCTGCGGGAGCGGCAGCTCGTCGATCGCGACGACGTCGTCGGCAGCGAAGTCCAGGCAGAGGCTGCCCGTGACGATCCGTACCGCGCCTTCGCCCCCGCGAAGCAGGAAGCCCGCGAGCGCGACTCCTTCGTCCGGGCTCAATCGGTGTCGTGCCAGCAGCTCTGCCTGTAGTCGTCGGTCTGGTCCGGTTCGCCGCCGTGCGCGGTCGTGGTGTCGATGCCGTTGCACTCACCGGTCGACGACGAGGCGTTCGCCTCGGGGTTGACGTTCGGGAAGTCGCCGCCTCTGGGGGGCCACCACACGGGCGGGCCCAGCGGTCCGCCGGGGCCGAAATCTCCGCCGCCCCAGGGCAGGGAGCCCGAGAACCCGCGGACATCGTCGGGGATGCGGCGCAGATGCGTGATCTGGTCGCCGTTGGCGACATCGATCATGACCTCGGTCGGCGTTCCTCCCTCGATCGGCCGGAGATCCTCGATCTCGGACAGCGGGATCGCGACGATCCCCGAAGCGACCGCCACGTGCAGGCTGTCGGAGCTCTTGCCCACAGCCTTGCCCGGGAACCGCATCCGCGCATAGCCGTCGGCAGCCTTGGTGTCCAGTCGATCGAGTAGCTCCGACAGAGTCTTTGAGCGCTTCCGTTCGGCCATGACGGCTCCTGCTTTCGTACGGATTCGACCGGAGAACCGATCTGAACGACGCGCCGTTGCCCAGTCAAGCGCGCGTCAGGATTTGCACATGTCGCGCGGGGTGGGGGCTTGAACCGAGATACCGGATTTCAGTCGCGCGCCTTCACCTGACCGGCGGCGGCTCGGCGGCGGCGCTGGCGGGGAGCGCCGGGTCCCACTCGCACACCACGCACGCGTGCTGGAACGCCGACCGCGCGAACGCCAGCGCATCCGCCGGGGACCCCTCGTCGTCAAGGACGTACTCGCCCAGATCGGGCTCCCAGCGCGCGGCCGCCTGCGACAGCTCTGCGCCCTCGAAGCCCGGCGGCGCGGGGTGGGCATAGGCGTAGTAGGCGGCCCGCCCGTAGCGCGCGTCGCCCGGCCACCAGCCGACGGCGACCTCCTGCGCGTCCATCGCGTTGCGCGTGATGAAGTCGTCCGCCGGCGGGTCGGCCGGCACGCCCGAGTAGAGGCTGACGGCGAGGTCGAACGATCCCCACCAGGCGTTCACCGGCGTCGAGCGCCCGCGGTAGGGCGCGCGGAACGCCGCCAGGACGAGCGCGGCGCGGGTCGCCGCCGCGAAGTACGCCGCCACCTGCGCGGGGTCGTAGCGGTGGTGCTCCTCGTCGGCGTCGAGCGGCGCGTCCCACGCGACCTCCTGCGGCGTCGGGTCGATCTCGACGGCGCCGCCCAGGTCCGCGATGGCGCCCAGCAGCTCGCGGGTGACGCTCCCCACGCTGCGGTCGGGCGTGAGCGGCACTCGCTTCGCGCGCCCGTCGCTGTGCTCGGTGACGGCCTCGTGGGCGTGCAGGTCGAGCGCGGCGACGATCGCGCCGGAGCCGTCGGGCGCGGGCAGCGGCGCGCTCTCCCAGCCGCGCGCCGTCAGCCGCAGCGCCGCGTGCTGGAGCTGTGGCTCTGGCGGTGCCAGGGCGACCGCGACCTTGCCGAGCACCTGGGTGTGGGCGTGCAGCGTGTCGCACGTCGCGCCCCAAGCGTCGTAGCTGAGCGGGGTCTGTGCCACGCCTATGGTGCGGCCTGAAGCACCGCCGAGATGTCGAGCGCCAGCCCGACCTTGTCGCCGACGAGCATGTTGCCGCTACCGAGCGCCTGGTTGAACTTCATGTCGTAGTCCGAGCGCAGCAGCTTGCCGACGATCTCCAGGCCCGCGCGCGTGTTGCCCCACGGGTCGGTGTCGGTGCCCTGGATGATCACGTCGAGCGTGATCTCCTTCGTGATCCCGTGCATCGTGAGGTTGCCGACCACCCGCGAGGACTCGTCGTCGATCGCCTCGACATGCGTGGACTCGAACGTCATCTCCGGGAACTCGGCGACGTTGAAGAAGTCCACCGAGCGCAGGTGGTCGTCGCGCTGTGGCTCGCCCGTGTCGATCGTCGCCACGTTCACCGTCCCGAACGCGCGGCAGTTCGCGAGGCTCTCCTGCATCTCCAGCGTCCCCTCGAACTCGCTGAACTTCCCGCGGACGTTCGCGATCCCCATGTGCTTGACCGAGAACCTGACGCTCGAATGAGCCGCGTCGACCGTCCATGTGCCGGTCGGGATCAGCGGTGCGGTGCGGGTCCCTGTACTCGAAGACATCGGTCCACCCCTTCAAGGCAAGACGGGTTGTCGCACACAACCGTACTCCCGTCTTGCACCGTTTGGTGAGGCCGAACCGCGCACTTGCGAGCCGCGTGGGCCGCGGCATGTGCAGGGGAATACGGTCGGCGCGAGGTGGCCGTCAGCGCCCCCACGACGCCGTTCACCAAGTACGGCGATCACCGTGATCGCGTACTGGCTGCGCGTGCCGGTCGCGGTGACGAGCACGCCTTCGCCGAGTTGTACGACCGCCACGCGTCCGGCCTGCTTGCGTTCGCGACGCAATACGTGGGCGATCGTGCTGCGGCCGAGGACGTCGTGCAGCAGACGTTCATGTCCGCCTACCGCGTGCTGAGCGATGGAACCGAGCTGGAGCACCCGCGTGCCTGGCTCTACCGGGTCACGCGCAACAACGCCCTCACGACGATCCGCGACCGTGGGCCTGCGAGCGCCGATGCCGAGCTCGCCGCCGACCTGCACGACCGCGCCGCCGCGGTTCCCGCCCAGGTCGAGCGCCGGGAGGCGCTGCAGGCGGTCGTCCGCGACATCGTCGCGCTGCCGGCCGAGCAGCGCGCCGCGCTGGCGCTGTACGAGCTCGGCGACCTGTCACAGGCGGAGATCGCGAACGCGCTGGGCTGCAGGCCCGCGCGCGTGAAGGCGCTCGTCTTCCAGGCGCGGTCGTCGCTCGTGACGCAGCGCGATGCGCGCGACGCCTCCTGCGAGACGGTGCGCGAGAAGCTCGCGACCTTTCACGGCGGCGCGCTGAACCACCGGCTGATCCGCCACCACCTGCGCGAATGCGAGCCGTGCAGGGCCTACCGCGACGAGCTGCGCGACCAGCGCCGCCGGGTGGCGCTGCTGCTTCCCATCCTTCCGATGCCCGGCCTGCGCGAAGCGGTACTCGGGCTGTTCGGCGGCAGCAGTGGTGCCACGGCGACCGCCGGCGGCGCCGGCGCGGGCGCCCTCCTGCGTCCGGGCCGATCGCGCTGGCTGGCGACCGGCGCGGCGACGACGGCCGTGGTCGCCGGCCTCTCGCTGGCGGTCTGGCCCAATGGCGACGCTTCGCACGTGGCTGCCCGCGCGGCGGCCGCGACGCCGTCGGTGGAGCCGGCGATCGGGCCGCGCGTGCAGGCCCGGCCCGTCCGCCGCCGCAGGCCGCCGCCGCCACGGCACCATCACCGAGCGGCGCCGCAGCCCCGTCTCGTCCCGGCCGCGCCGCCTGTGCGCGAGGCACATCCGCCGCAGCCGGCGCCGGTGCCCGCTCCGCACGCGCCGGCGATCAGGCCCAAGCGCAAGCCCGCCCCCGCGCCCGCCCCACAGCCCGTGGCCGCCGCCCCCGTGGTCGCGCCACAGCCGGTGGTCGCTCCACCGACGGCAGCCGCGCCCGTGCCTGCGCCTGCTCCCGCCGCCTGCGCCGATCACAGCCACGCCTCCGCGCAGGGCCTCGCGCACGGCAGGGGCCACCACAAGTGCTAGGCGGCCACCACCTCGCGCACGAGCGCGGCGGCGGTCGGGTCCAGCTGTGATCCCGCGGCGAGCTCGATCTCGGTGAGCGCCACCGCGCGCGGCATCGCAACCCGGTACGGGCGGTCCGACGTCATCGCGTCGAACGTGTCGGCGACCGCGATGATCCGCGACTCGAGTGGGATCGCCGCGCCGCGCAGGCGATCCGGATAGCCCGTGCCGTCCCAGCGCTCGTGGTGGTTTCTCACGATCGCCGCCTCCGCGTGCAGTCCCGACTGCAGGAGCATCGTCGCGCCGACCGCCGCGTGCGCTTCGACGAGTTGGCGCTCGTGCGCGAGCAGCGGGCCCGGCTTGTCCAGCACCTCGCGGGGCACGTAGCGCTTGCCCGTGTCGTGCAGCAGCGCCGCCCGGCAGAGCGTGGCCAGTCGCTCGCCGGCGATCCCGAGCCGCCACCCGAGGTCGACGGCGAGCCGTGCGACGCCCGCCCCGTGCGAGACGAGGCTCGCATCCGCAGCCCGCAGCTGACCGACGAGCCCGTGCGTGCAGTCGTCGCCGCAGCGCGAGAGCGCTGCCTCGAGTGGGGACGACGGGGCCCAGACCGGAACAGAGGCATGGAGAAGCGATGTCATGTGGCCCAGACGCGGCGCGCGCCCGAAGGTTGGGCGCACCCGGGGGCGTCATCTCACGAGCGACCGCCGGATGACCAGCGTGGGCCGCGCGGCGTGGCCGACCACGGCGCTGGACACGCTTCCGATCAGGGCCGAGCGTAGGCCGGTGAGGCCGCGGGAGCCCATGACGATGGCCGCCGTGTCATTGCGGTCGGCCAGTTCGAGGATCGCCTTCCAGACCGAGCCGCGGCCCTGGACGGCGAGCGGCTGCGCAGTTAGACCAGCCTGTTCGGCCATGCGCACGCCCTCGGCGGCCACGCGGCCCGCGTTCTCTGCGGCCTCGCGGTCGAGCTCGCCGCCGTCGACAGCGGGCGTCTCGGCCGACCAGCCGATCCCTCCGAGGCTGGTGAGCGGGTCGTGCCACACCGTCACGACGAGCGCGCTCCTGCCCGGGAAGAGCTCGCCCGCGCGCTTGATGGCGTGGGCGGCGTCGGCGGAGCCGTCGTAGCAGAGGAGAAGCGGCCCGTCCGCGGTCGCCGTATGCCCTGCGGGATCGACGGCATAGGTCGTCACCGGCAGGCCGAAGCGGTCTTCGACGTGCTCGCTCAGCCGTCGCTCCTGCCAGTTGGCGTGCTCAGCACCCTGAAGCGCGAGCAGGATGTGGTCGGGCGCGAAGTCCGCCACGGCGTCGGCGATGACGGTGAGCACGCTGCCACGGCGGGGGAGGCCCTGCGCGTCGGTGCCGATCGAGCTCATGTGCCCGAGCACGACGTCGAGGCGCTCGTCGGCGACGTGCCGGAACCCATTCACGTCATCGGCCAGCCACGCAAGGCGGCCCGGCAGGGTCGGGGTGACGACATAGACCGCGTCAGCCGCGTCGATGGTCGCGCGCACGGCAGGCGGAAGATCGTCCACGTCGGCGACCGCGGCATCGGCGACGAACAGGAGACGCTCGATCGCCGGACCGTGGTCGGTCATGGAGAGGCTGGGGGCTTCGAGGTTGCTCATGGTCGGCTCCTTCGGGTGTCGGGCCTGGCAGCTCCAGCGCCGCGTCGCAAACCGCTCCTGGTACGCGGGGCGGCGTGTCGCCGGTCGTCTCGTCGCAGCTCGCGCACCACCGCCTCGATCGAACGGTCGCGCCGATCGATCGCGTGCGGCTCCTCTACGTGCGTCGATCTCATGCGCGGAGTCCTGCCGCGGCCGGGTCGCCGTCGAGGCTGGCCCTGAGCTTGCGGCGGGCGTCGTGGAGCGTCTTGTAGATCGCTCCGGGGGTCGTTTGGAGGCGTCGTGCGAGTTCCGCGGTCGTCACGCCTTCGAAGACCAGGGCCACGAGGACGTCGCGCTGGCGCGCCGTCAGCTCGCTGGCGATGACGTGGGTCAGGTGCCGCGCGGCGTCGCCCGCGACGGTCTGCTCGTGCGGCGATTGGCCGGGCGCGTGCCACATCCACAAGCGCTCCACGTCCAGCTCGATCGGCAGGTCGCGGTTGCGTCCGACGCGCCGGCGGATCGTCGCCGGCGCTTCGTTCTGGGCGAAGCGCCGTGCCCAGGTGGTGAAGAGGCTGTCCCCGCGGAACTGGCCGAGCTTTCCCAGGATCGCGACGACGGCGTCGTCGGCGGTCTGGAACGCGAGGTCGTCCAGGTCACGCCCGGACGGGTGGCGCATGGGCGTCGCTCGCCGCCGGACCTCGAAGCGCGCTTCGCGCAGCAGCAGCGCGTGCAGGCGCCGGATCGCCTCGTCCTGCCGCGCGCCGCCGGCGTCGAGGGCGTCGACCCAGGCGCGCGACTCCGGGTCCAGTTGTCTCACGGCGGTTGAGGGGGACATGAACGCAGACTCGCGCCCACAGCCCTTCGCGCCTATGGGGTCATGGCCGCATCTGGCCTGGGGTGGCCATTGACGGGTAAGAACGCGCGCTGCGGCGACGCAGAGGTAGAGACAAGAAAAGGAGGACCACCATGGCGTCCACCACCCTCGACGTTCAGCGCGAGGCTCGCGCCTCCGCCAACGGCCACTCGACCTCAGCCGCCGCAAGCCGCGATGTCGGCGCCGCCGCTCACCAGGCGTTCTGGCTCCTGAGGATCACATTCACGATCGCGCCGATCCTGTTCGGCGTCGACAAGTTCACCAACTGGTCCGTGCACTGGCCGGACTACCTGGCCGGCTGGGTCAACGACATCATCCCCGGCAGCGGGCAGGACTTCATGTACGTCGTCGGCGGCATCGAGATCGTCGCTGGGCTGATCGTCGCCTTCGCTCCGCGAATCGGCGCCTTCATCGTCGCCGGCTGGCTGTTCGGGATCGTCGTCAACCTGCTGACGGGCGATGCGCCGCAGTACTACGACATCGCCCTTCGCGACTTCGGCCTGATGCTCGCGGCCCTGACCTTCGGGCGCCTCGCGCTCGCGGTCGTTCCCGCCCGGAAGTCCGGAGCGCTCCCCGCGCGGCCCTGGTAAACCGGACGCCGTGATCGCCGGGGCCGACGCAATGGCGCGAACGAGCAATCGTTCGCGCCTTGCGTTCGTCCTTTGCGGGCCGGGCGAGTCTCATGGCATGGCGTCGAGGGCGATGACGGAATGTGCGTACGCGCCCCCGGCGCGCATCTCGGCGGCGACCCAGATGGCCTCCATGATCTCCTGCTCGCTGGCGCCCTTGCGCTGAGCCAGGCGGGTGTGGCCGCGGATGCAGTAGGGGCACTGCGTCACGTGCGCGACGGCGACAGCGATGAGCTGCTTGGTCTTCTCCGGCAGTGCGCCGTCGGAGAAGACCTGCTTGCTGAATGCCTGAAACGCGTCGTTGATCTCCGGCGCGAGCTCCGCCCGGCGGGCGGCGAGCTCGGGGGTCGCCGCGGGATGGAGAGGGTGTGGCATCTCGTACCTCCTGGTCGTGGTCGCCGAACGTCTACGCCGCGGGCGCCAGATGCCTGTCGCCGGCCGCTTCCTCAGTCCGGTGCGGGAGGAAGATCTCGCGCGCGATGACGAGCCGCTGGATCTGCGAGGTCCCCTCGTAGAGCTGCATGATCTTCGCGTCGCGCATCAGCTTCTCCACGGGGTAGTCCTTGATGAAGCCGTAGCCGCCGTAGATCTGCACGGCGTCGGTCGTGACCTCCATCGCGGTGTCTGCGGCGAAGCGCTTTGCGTGCGAGCTGACCAGGGTGTTGCGCTGGCCCTGGTCGAGCAGGACGGCCGACTTGTGGACCAGCAGCCGCGCTGCCTCGATCTTGGTCGCCATGTCGGCGATCATGAACTGGATCGCCTGGTGCATCGCGATCGGCACGCCGAACTGCACCCGCTCCTTCGAGTAGGCGGTCGCGAACTCGAAGGCGGCGCGGGCGATGCAGGTCGCCATGGACGCGACGCCGGGACGCGTTCGGTCGAGGGTCATCATCGCCAGCCTGAAGCCGTGGTTCTCCTGGCCGAGCAGGTTGCCGACGGGAACCTCCGTCTCGTTGAAGGTGATCGCCGCCGTATTGGACGAGCGCAGGCCCATCTTGTCCTCGTGCTTGTCCACGGTGACCGTCTGGTCCCTGGGCACCACGAACGCGGAGATCCCGCGGTGGCCGGCGTCCTTGTCGGTCTTGGCATAGACCGTGTACCAGTCGGCGTAGCCACCGTTGGTGATGAAGCACTTCGAGCCGTTGATGACGTACTTGTCGCCTCTCTTGACGGCGGTCGTGCGCATGCCCGAGACGTCTGAGCCGGCGTCCGGCTCGGTCAGGCAGAACGAGGCGAGCACCGGTTCTTCGGCGAGGCGTCCGAGGTACTGGGCCTTGATGTCGTCGGACCCGCCCAGCAGCACCGGTGCTGCCGCCAGCCCGTTCGCGCCGAGTGTCGTCGCGATGGCGGCACAGCCCCAGGCGAGCTCCTCCGCGATCAGGCAACCGTCGAGGTTCGAGGCGCCCACGCCGCCGTACTCGCCGGGCAGCTGGGAGTTCATCAGCCCGAGCTCCCAGGCCTTCTGGATGATGCCCTCGGGCCAGGTGCCGTCCTTGTCGTACTCCCACGCGACGGGGCGAATCTCCTTCGCCGCGAACTCGTGAGCCATCTCGCGCAGATTGTCCTGCTCTTCGGTGAGCGTGAAATCGACCATTGTCGTTCGAGTCTCGCGCCGGATAGGACCGATCACCATGCAGTGATGACCCCATCCGTAAGACCCTCCCGCCGATCGACACTGGGGCATGTGTCCAACCCTGGATCGCGCACGCTGCATGACGACATCGGTCTGCTCGGCGGGCTGCTCGGAGAGGTGATCCAGGAGCAGGAGGCCGCGCAGGCGTTCGCGCTGGAGGAGCGCGTCCGCACACTGGCCAAGGCGCGACGCGCTGGCGACGAGAGCGCCGGCGAGGATCTGGCTGACCTGGTCGCGGGCCTGTCGATCGATGAGGCGACGGTGCTGGTGCGCGCCTTCACGAGCTACTTCCGGCTGGTCAACCTCTCCGAGGACAACGAGCGGATCCGTCGCGTCCGCGCGCGCGAGCGCAGAGAGGCTCCGACGCCGCGCCGCGGCTCGCTGCGCGAGGCGATCGGGATCATCGCCGCACGCGGAACGAGCGCCGCGGACCTGCGGGAGCTGCTCGCACAGGCCGACATCCGCCTCGTGCTGACCGCCCATCCGACGGAGGCTGCGCGCCGCACGACCGTCGCCAAGCTCACGCGCGCCTTCGCCGAGATCCGGCTCCTCGACGAGCGCACGGTCGAGGCGGAGGAGCTCGCGTACACCCGTACGCGGTTGGCGAGCACGATCCAGGAGCTCTGGAGCTCGGACGCGATCCGCGCCGTCTCGCCGACGCCGCTCGACGAGGTGCGGACCGGGCTCGTGTATTTCCACTCCACGCTGCTGCTGGGCGTGCCGCGCCTCTACCGCGAGCTCGAGGACGCGATCGAGGATGCCTATCCCGGGGCGGGCATCGTCGTCCCGCCACTGCTGTCGTTCGGCTCGTGGATCGGCGGGGACCGGGACGGCAACCCGAACGTCACGCCGGCGGTGACCCTCGAAGCACTTGGGCTGATGCGGCGAACGGCGCTCGACGCTCTGGGCCGGCGCGTCGGGCTGCTCGCCGAGCGGGTGTCCCTGTCCAGCCTCGTCGCGGGCCGGGCGCCGCTGCTCGAACCGGCATTGAAGGCCGGCGCCGAGCGCTTCCCGCAGCTGGCCGGCGAGCTGGCGCGCCGCAATCCGGAGGAGCCGTACCGGCGGTTCTTCGCACTGGCGCGCGAACGGCTGCGCGCGACCCGAGCGGGCGAGCCCGAGGGCTACGGCGACGCTGCGGAGCTGCTCGCGGACCTGCGACTGGCCGAGAGCGCGCTGCGCGAGCAGCGCGCGGACCGGATCGCGGCCGGCGACCTGCACGACGTGATCCGTCAGGTCGAGGTGTTCGGCTTTCACGTCGCGAGGCTGGACGTCCGCGAGCACGCGGTCCGTCACCGGCAGGCGGTGAGCGAGTTGCTCGCACGGCGCGGGGACGCCGCCGGCTACGAGGAGCTCGACGAGGCGGACCGCCAGGTGGTGCTTGCGCGCGCGCTGGCCGACCCGGCGCCCCTGATGCCCGCAGACCCGTCGTCGCTGTCGCCGGTGACGAAGGAGGTCGCCGGCACGCTCACGATGCTTCGCGACGCGTTGTCGGGCGGGTACCGCGACGCCCTCGGGAGCTACGTCATCTCGGGCGCCGCTGCGCCGTCCGACGTCCTCGAGGTCCTGCTGCTGACGCGCGACGCGCCGCTGCCGATCGTGCCGCTGTTCGAATTCGGCAGATCGCTGCGGGAAGCCGCCACGACCATGGCGACGCTGTTCGAACAGCCGGCGTACCGCGCCGCGTTGCGGTCCTGGGGCATGCAGCAGGAGGTGATGATCGGCTACTCGGACTCCAACAAGGACGTCGGGTACCTGGCGTCGACATGGGGTGTCCACCAGGCGCAGACCGAGCTCGCCGACGTCATGCGGGCGCACGCCGTGCGCTTCATCTTCTTTCATGGCCGCGGTGGCGCGCTGGGCCGTGGCGGCGGGCCGGCGAACGTCGCGATCCTGTCCCAGCCGCCCGGGACGGTCGACGGTCGTATCAAGCTGACCGAGCAGGGCGAGGTCGTGTCCGCCAAGTACTCGACGCCGGAGATCGCCCATCGTGAGCTGGAGCTCGTCGCCGGCGCTGCGCTCGTCTCGCGCCTGCTGCCGCAACCCAGCGCCGAGCGGCTGCGCACGTTCGAGGAGGTGCTCGAACGGATGGCGTGCCGCTCACGCGACGTGTACCGCGAGCTGGTCTACGAGCAGCCGGGCTTTGGGCGCTTCTTCGAGCAGGCGACGCCGATCGAGGAGGTCGCGCGGCTGCGGCTCGGCTCACGCCCGGCGCGGCGCGGGGGCTCACGGCAGATCACGGAGCTGCGCGCGATCCCCTGGGTGTTCTCGTGGACGCAGACCCGGATCATCCTGCCCGGCTGGTACGGGCTGGGCAGCGCACTCGCGCAGGCGCGCGACGAGGCGGGTCTTGAGCTGTTGCAGGCGATGGACCGCGACTGGCCGTTCTTCGCGGCCATGTTGAGCAACGCCGAGATGGGCCTGGCCAAGGCCGACCTGACGATCGGCGAGCGCTACGCGGCGCTCGTCGAGGACGAGGGGCTGCGGGAGGCGGTCTGGGCGCCGATCCGCGCGGAGTACGAGCGGACGCGAGAGCTGGTGCTGGCGGTCACCGGCCAGGCGCGGCTCCTCGACCGGACGCCGGTGCTCCAGCGCTCGATCGAGCGCCGCAACCCGTACGTCGACCCGCTCTCGTTCATCCAGGTCGAGTTGCTGCGTCGCCTGCGCGGCGGGGACGCCTCGGAGACGCTCACGCGGGCGATGCTGCTGACGATCAACGGCATCGCCGGCGGCCTGCGGAACACCGGCTGAGCTTGCGCCGTAAGACGGAGCGCCGAAACGACGCTGGCGGGCGTCGGGCGCGTACCGGTCGCCCGGAGCGAAGGAGAACATCATGGCAATTGCGTTGCGGCACGCCGAGGTCGCGTGGGACGGGACGCTTGCGGGCGGCAGCGGGTCGCTGTCGAGTGGGAGCGGTGCGCTCCAGCTCCCCGTCACGTGGGCATCGAGGACCGAGCAACCCGACGGCAAGACCAGCCCTGAGGAGCTGATCGCCGCCGCGCATGCCAGCTGCTTCGCGATGGCGTTGGCCCTCGTGCTCGGCGAGAACGGCACGCCGCCCGAGCGCCTGGTGGTGACGGCCGCGTGCACGCTGGACGAGGTCGATGGCGCGCCTCGCATCACCAGCGTCGAGCTCACCGTTCGCGCACGGGTACCCGCACTCGAGGCAGCCGAGCTCGAGCGCAACGTCGAGCGGGCGGCGGAGCTGTGCCCGGTCTCCAATGCGCTGGGCGACACCGTCGCGATCGGTGTGCGAACCGAGGCCGGTGATGCAGTCACGACTCCATAGCGAGCCCCCGCCCGGCGAGCGAAGCTGAACCCATGCGCACGCTCGCCGACCCGACCCGCCGGCCGCCGACCGCGAACGACTCGGCTCGGCGAACCCTCGACGTCCTCATCTGCGGCGGCGGCGTGGCGGCTGTGGAGGCAGCGCTCGCGCTGCGGGACCTCGCGGCCGATCGCGTCGCCATCACCATCGTCAGCCCGCGGCCGGATTTCGTCCTCGCGCCGCTGGCGGTCGGCGCCCCGTTCGCCCTCGCGCACGTGCCGCGCCGGCCGCTGGCCGACATCGCGCGCGAGCTGAACGCCGAATACATCGACGCGGCCGTCGCGCACATCGACACGGACGGGCATCGAGTGCGCCTCTCGGACGAGTCGACGCTCGACTACGACGCGCTCCTCCTTGCCACGGGGGCTCGGCGGTGCCCGCCCTTCGACCATGTCCAGACCTTCGTGGAAGGCGACCCGGCGGCCCTTCATGGGCTGCTGGCGGATCTGGAGGAGGGCTGGTCCAGCAGCGCGGCCTTCGTGGTCCCGCCGGGTGTCAGCTGGACCGTTCCGGCATATGAGCTGGCGCTGTTGACCGCGCGGCAGACCCGGTCGATGGGCATGACCGATGTGCAGATCACCGTGATCACGCCGGAGGCCTGCCCGCTCGCCCTGTTCGGCCCGCGAGCGAGTGCGGCAGCCGCACAGTTGCTCGAGCGCGCCGGCGTCGCCGTCATCGCCGACGCATACGTGCAGTCGGTCATCCCCGGGCGCGGCGTCGCGCTCGCGCCCGGGCACCGGATGTTCGACGTCGAGCGCGTGGTCACGCTGCCCCGCGTCGAAGGGCTGCGGATCAGCGGCGTCCCGCACGATCACGACGGTTTCGTGCCCGTCGACGAGCACGCGCGCGTCATCGGGGTCGAGGACGTCTTCGCCGCCGGCGACGGCACCGACTTCCCCGTCAAGCAGGGCGGCCTCGCCACCCAGCAGGCCGACGCCGCAGCGGAGATGATCGCTCAGCGCGCAGGAGCGACGCTGACGCCCCACCCGTTTCGCCCCGTGCTGCGCGGCTGGCTCATGACCGGAGGGACGCCCCGCTTCTTCGCCACCCCGATCGCGGGTGGAGCAGGGCCGGGTGAGGTCTCGACACAGCCGCTGTGGAGCCCGGCGACCAAGGTCGCGGGTCGCTACCTCGCGCCCTGGCTGGGTCGTCAGCTCCCGAGCGCGACGAAGCCGCCGACGATGGCGCCGTAGGCGATGTGGGCCACGAGGGTGGCGACCAGCGTGCCGCGCCCGTAGTTGCGCATGAGGAATCCCGGCGGCTCGAGCAGCGGGCTGCTGTCGGCGGCGCTGAGGGTGCTGCCCATCCGGGGGTGCACGACGGGCAGCAGGATGTTGACCAGCGCCGTGGCTGAGACGACGCCGTGCAGCAATCCGAAC
>Ga0308175_100000718_pt1 | contig 22066 bp, 22 predicted proteins | sample PhyCR1_3_FD_203893 | JGI IMG/M metagenome (GOLD analysis project Ga0308175, IMG submission 203893) | Soil microbial communities from UC Gill Tract Community Farm, Albany, California, United States - DLSLS.C.R1 | ecosystem: Environmental > Terrestrial > Soil > Agricultural land | place: USA...
AGTAATCCCGAGCCGCCCCCAGGATCGAATCAAGCCCAAAATGTTCCGCCCAGGGAATCAGCTCCTTCCGCAGCCGCTCGTTGGGCGCGTGTAGCGAAATCGCAAGGTTGATCGGCAACTCCTCCCTCGCCAATTCCCTCATCTTCGCCGGCACCCCCACTGTCGAAATCGTGATCCGCCTCGCCCCCAGGTTGAAACACTCCGGGTCGTGCAGCACGCGCACGGCCGCCATCACGTTCGCATAGTTCGCCAGTGGCTCGCCCATCCCCATGAATACCACGTTCGTGATCCGCTCCCCGTCAGCCGCCAACACGCGATTGAGCGCAAAGATCTGCTCGACGATCTGACCCGCCGACAGGTTCCCCTTCACCCCATTCATGCCGCTCGCGCAAAACCGGCACCCCACCGGGCACCCGACCTGCGAGCTCACGCACGCCGTCCGCCGCTCGCTATCCGGGATCATCACGGTTTCCGCATTCGCCCCATCCGGCCAGGTCAGCAGCAGCTTCTGCGTCCCGTCCTCGCTCCTCTGATGTGCCGTAACGGACCCCGTCGCAAACGCCACCCGCTCGCGAAGGCTTTCACGATCCCGCCTCGACAAATTGCTCATCCCCTCCGGCTCGGCCACCCCCTTCCGGTACACCCAATCCCGCACCTGCTTCCCCCGAAAGCGCGGCCACCCCCACCCGGCGGCTTCCGCATCAAACTGATCCGGCAGCAGGCCGAAAAAAGGAACTTTCGCGGGTTGACCGGCTGTGAGCGGCATATCATTTGATACGTCGCACGGAAGACCATTGTGCTGCGTGCGGCACGGAGGCCACCGCCCCGGTCGAAGGAGTCCGGCGAGCCACTGGCCGTCCGACCCGCGGACCGTTTTTCCGTTGACGAACGGGACGTTAGCTGGTTTGCTGGAGGCGTGCAATGAATGTTTCGCCGACCAATCGCGAAGGACGCCAGACCGCCGGTGACGGCAAAGACCTCGATCCCGACCGCGCCCCGCGCGGCCGCATCGGCCAGGCCGCGCAGGCGGCCGCCTCCAAGTCCTACGACCGCACCGACCGGAGCAATGACCCGCGTACCGACGAGCAGCTCCTCTCCGCCTACCGGCACGGCGACAAGGCAGCCTTCCAGAAGCTCGTCGAACGGTACCAGCGCGAGCTATTTCACTTCCTCGTGCGCTTCCTCGGCGACCGCGCGGCGGCCGAGGACGTGTTCCAGGAAAGCTTCCTCCAAGTGCACCAGTCGGCCGACCAGTTCGACCCCGAGCGGCGCTTTCGCCCGTGGCTATTCACCATCGCCGCCAACAAGGCCCGCGACCTGATGCGGTCCCGTGCCCGCCGGCCGAGCAATCCGCTCCAGGCGTCGATCAGCCCCGGCGAAGACGAGAGCGGCCAATTCATCGACCTGATGGAAGCCGCCTCCAATCAGCCCGGCGAACCTCTGGAAAAACAGGAACTCCAGCAGCTCGTCCACAAGACGGTGATGGGCATGCCGGACCACTTGCGCGAGATCCTTTTCCTCTCCTATTTCCATCAATTTCCGTACAAACAGATCAGCGACATCCTGAACATCCCCCTTGGAACGGTCAAATCGCGTCTCCACGCCGCGGTCGCGAATTTTGCGGATCGCTGGCGATCAATGAACCAACACCATTCGGTGTCGTAGCGCTCATGACGTGACAGGGAAGCCTGCAATCCGGCCCCCGACCGTTTGAGCCTCTTGCGGGTGAGCCGGCGTACTGTACAGGCCGTCGTGCCGACCACGTCAAAGTGGCACGAATCGCACGAATCGGTCCATTGCGGCTCCCTGAGATGTGCTGTAAAGAGGCTCTTGTGTAAACACGTGCAACGCCCGGCGGCGTCTTCACTTCCCGCCGGCACCTCGCGGTGCTCGCCATATTGACGCGTGTCGATATGCACCCAGTCGCGTGCGGATCGTACACTGTTTACACGCTGCGGAGACAATGACCGTGCAACTCTCAGATCAAGATCGTCGCGTCCTGGACCTGCTGATGGACCGGACATCGGGCGCTGGCAACGGGAACGGCCACAACGGCGACGGCCGCGCCGCCGGGATAGCCTTTTCGCCGGTTGGCGGCGCCTTCGCCTCCCGCATCCAGGCCGTCGAGGGGGTGCTCCAGCTCCTCGACCACGTTCCGGTCAGCGAGCCCCCGGCGGACCTCGTCGCCCGCACCATGCGGCGGATCGAGGAAGCCGCCCAGGCGCTGCCCGGCGTGCGGCCGGGCGCGACCACCGGAACGACCGGCACCCGACCGATCGCTTAAGCCCCTTAAGCGGTCGAAGGCCAGAGGTCTTTCAGGGCCGCGATCAGCGCCGCAACCTCCTCATCGGTGTGCGCGCTCGAGAGCGTGACCCGGATCCGCGAGCTCCCCCGAGGCACCGTCGGCGGCCTGACCGCCACAACGAACATCCCTTTCTCGCGCAACTGCTCCGCGGCGCGAAGCGCCGCCGACTCGTCCCCGACGACCAGCGGCACGATCGGCGAATCGCCGTCCGGAATCGATAGGCCGGCGCGGCGCAATTCCGCGCGCGTGCGGCCGGCCAGTTCCCGGACGCGCTGCTGACGCCACGGCTCGTCGGTCATCACGGCGATCGCTTCTTTCGCTACCGCCGCCACGGATGCCGGGACGCCGGTCGAAAAAATGAACGCCCGCGCGTGGTTCACGACCGCTTCGCACAAGAGGTTTGACCCGCAGACCGCGCCGCCGATGCCGCCGAGGGCCTTGGACAAGGTGACGATGGTCACGTCGGCGATGCCGGCGAGTCCGGCCTCCGCCGCGTAGCCGCCGCCTTGTGGGCCGTACACGCCGCCGCCGTGCGCTTCGTCCAGCAGGAGCACGAACGGCCGCTGCCGCTTCAATTCCCCAAGCCCGGCCAAATCCGCCGCATCCCCGTCCATGCTGAAAATGGATTCGGTGACGACGACCTGGAGCTGATCGTCGTCGGCTTCCTCCAGCAATCGCCGGAGCTTCGGCAGGTGATTGTGTGGAAACACCCGCCGCGGCAACTCGGTCGCGCGGACCGCATCGATCAGCGACGCGTGGACGAGCTTGTCCAGCAGAAACCGCACGTCCCCGCCGAGCCCGTTCGACATCGCGGCGATCGCCTGAACGGCGGCGTGATTGGCCTGGTAGCCGCTGGGCAGAAGGACCGCCGATTCGGTGCCCTTCCATCGCGCGATCGCCTCTTCGGCATCCCGGTGCGCCTCGCCGTAACCGCTAATTAGCGCCGCGGCGCCGCTGCCGGTTCCCCACGCTGCCGCTGCCTCCCGCGCCGCCGCGATCAACCGCGGGTGATGCGTCAGCCCAAGGTAATCGTTGGACGCGAAGTTCACATACCGCCGCCCCTCGAACTCCAGGTGCGTCGCGTCGATTGCCCGCACGACCCTGAGGCGGCGGTACCGGTGCACCGACTTCTGCCACTCCAGGTCCTCGGCCAGGAGCCGTTCAAACGTTCGCTCGTCCATCGCGGGGCCAACAAAGAGGGGCACGCCTGCGCGTGCCCCGCGTGTCTCAAAGTTGCCGGTGCGGGCTCACATCTGCTGCGGCGCCGGCGGGGTCTGGTGGGTTTCCTCCGCCTCTTCCGCCTCGTCGTTGCCGGCGTCGGCCATCTCCGCCACGTCGCCGGCCTCGTCGTCAATGGCGGCGCCGGTCATTTCTGCCAGCCGCTGCTTCATCAGTCGGCCGACCTTGAACTTGACCGTGCGCTTTTCGGGGACTTCGACGGGCTCGAGGGTCTTGGGATTCTGGGCCTTTCGGGCCTTGCGGAGCTTGGTCTCGAAGACGCCGAAGTCTCGGAATTCCAGGCGATTGCCTTTGCCCAGCTCGCCGATGATTTCGTCGAGGAACTGCTGGACCACGCGCTTGACCTGCACCCGGCGGTGCCCGGTCCCCTCAGCGATTCGATCGATCAATTCCTTCTTGGTGATCGTTGCCATGCTCGCCTCCGCCCTTTGCCGGGCACTGCCCAAAGTGCCAAATGAGATGCGGTCGATGCCGGAACTTTATAACCTGTGACGGGCAACAGACTTACTAAGGTACACCCTACTATGCCCACTCCCCTGCCACTTTGCAAGTGAGAAATGGAACTCTCGACAGGATCAAAGGTAAGCAGATTCCTTGCGGTTTTATGCCCTCAAGGCTGGCGGTTTCGCAAGTCCTTAATGTCCGTCACGCGCGGGGAAGCGGCATGTCGGCTGGTCCTTGGAAATGACGGCTTCCGGACGGCCGTTCAGCTTATGGAGGCAACGCTGCGCGGAAGGAGCGCTCTCCCCCATCGGTGGGGATTGAGGCGGGCGAGGAGGCCCGAGGACGAGCCCCCATGGGCGAGCGCACTAGCGTGCCGCCTCTGCCAGCCGCTCGGCCCAGCGCTTGGGGGCCGGCTCGCTTTCGAGCCGAGCGGTTGAGGTTGAGACGCTCGGTTCCTGTCTCCACGCGAGCCACACGCCCAAGCCCAGGCCGAGGGCGCCCAGCACGCGGGTGAGGTTCGGGTAATCGACGAACGGCTCCCAGGTGCGCTGCCACCAGCGCGGCCCGCTCAGCCAGAGCGACGTGTGACGCCGCGGGCTGACCAGGCAGAGGAAGCTATCGCCGATGATCGCCATGGCCAGCGTCTCCATGAGTCTTTTGGTCAGCATTGGATGCTCCTTCAAAACAAGCCCCGGAACGCGCCCCCCTCGCCGCCGACACCGGCGACAGCGAATTATATTGGCTCCCATGGACCTGAGTCAAAGTCGCTCCTTCCCTCGCGCAGTGTCGCCGTTCTTCATCCCGATAGCCGCGAAGGAACGCAAAGAGCGGATAGAAAGTCGGGCGTCAAACCCCTTTGCGCCCTTTGCGCTCTACCCCGGCTGGAACTGTGGAACTGAATGGGGTGGTGTGGAAAGCGACCGAGCAAGACAAACAGTCACGATTCAGTTCCCCGCCCCCGCATACGGCACACTCGCCGCTTTTTTTTCTCCCCCTCGTTCAGCAGCAACCGCTACCGGTAGCTCACCCCGAATTTCTGGCTGACGGCCTTGCGGTCGTATTCTTCGCGTTCGCCGTCGCGCTGGCGGTCGATGGTGCGGACGTAGTAGAAGGTGGTTTCGAGTTCTTCGTAGCCCATGTAGGCCGAGCGGGTGCGGTCGTCGCGGTCGAGGGGGAGCGGTGGTTGGCCGAGGGTGGCCGGGGGCGTGAAGACCAGCGCCGCGGCGACGGCGTCATCCTCGGGCGCGGCGGGGGGCGGCGCGTTTTGAGTGGTCCTCGCGGGGCGCGAGGCGCAGCCGCTGGCGAAAATCAGGCCGACGATCAGAAGTCCCCGTCGCATCATACGATTGCCAGCGCAAACGCCGTGCCGTCACGGTTTCAGGCCCGCGGGAGAGGGACGGCCATGCCGAATGATGCCCGGCGGCAACGTCCGGCGATGCCGCCACACTACACGGCCAGTCCCTCGCTGCCCCACTTAAATTTGAAAATCCAACACCATCTCCCCCTTCTTCGCCTCCTTCGGCCGCCGGTCGCGGTACTTCAGCTTGGGCGGCTCGGCGCTGACCTGGTTCAACGGGGGGACGCTGGAGGTAATGAAGACGTTGCCGCCGATCACCGAACCTTTGCCGATCATGGTCTCCCCGCCGAGGATGGTGGCGCCGCTGTAGATCGTGACGTTGTCCTCGATGGTCGGGTGGCGTTTCTGGCCGCGCAGGAGCTGGCCGAAGGCGGGGGCGAGGGCGCCGAGGGTGACGCCCTGATAAATCTTGACGTTCTGGCCGATCTCGGTGGTCTCGCCGATGACGACACCGGTGCCATGATCGATGAAAAAACTGCGGCCCAGCTTGGCCCCAGGGTGGATGTCGATGCCGGTCAGATTGTGCGCGTACTCGGTCATGATCCGCGGCAGCAGCGGCAGATTCAGCTTGTGAAACTCGTGCGCCAGCCGCTGCACCATGATCGCGAACACGCCCGGGTAGCAGAAAATCGTCTCGTCGGTGCTGGTGGCGGCGGGGTCGCCGTCGAAGGCGGCCTGGATGTCGGCGGCCAGCAGCTCGCGCACGTCCGGCAGGCGGTTGAAGAACTCGGCGACGATGGCGGCTGCTTCGCGGTCGCACTCCTTGCACTCCTGGCTGTCGCCGTTGGTGCCGGGGATCTGCTGGCGGTAGCGCAGGCAGCAGCGGACCTGCTCGAAGAGCATGTCATTGAGCTCGATGACCAGCTCGCCGACGCGGTAGGTGACGTTTTCGGTGGTGAGGCCCTGCTTGCCGAAATAGCCGGGGAAGACGATCTGCTGGAGGCGCTTGATGCACTCGACGATCACGTCGCGGCTGGGGAGGTAGACGCGGTTGAGGTGCGTCATCCGCGGCTCGGCCAGAACGCTGGCCACCAGCGTCTCGACCACCACCGGCAGGTGCTCGTTCAACTGCGCCCGGTCCATGCCCCGCGGAGGCGCGGCCGGCGTTTGCTGCTTTGTGTCCATGCGAATGGCCCGATGAAAGTGACTCGGCTGTGAATCGGTTGAGAAGGAAAAACGGCGGCGGGGTGCGGCTGCTTAGTCACAGCCGCCGGTACAAGCGCAGGTGAATAGGCCGGCGGTCAGCGGGCGGGCCGTGGCGGCGAAGGGCGTCCATTGCGGATGCATGCGGAAGAATGATAAGCCGCAAGCGGGGGTGGGGCAAATCCGCTGAAAAACGCCGCGAAGAGGCAAGCCAGGTCGGTGACGAGAGGGCGAAGGGGCGCCTATTGAGGCTTGAGCTCAACCGTCACCGAAATCTCAGCGTTTCCGCGGAGGATGCGGAGGTCGGCTTTGCCCTGGTGGTTGGAGATGGCGGAGCGGAAGGATTCGACATCCCCGACCGGTTCACCGGCCAGCGACAGGATCAGGTCGCCTTCGCGGAGGCCGCCGCGGTCGGCGGCGGAGCCGGGGAGGACGCGCTCGACGCGCATGGCGGGCTTGTTGCCCAGCGGCGAGCCTTCGGCGCGGACGGGATCATCGGGGCCGACCTCGGTGACGGCGACGCCGAGCATGGCGCGGCGGACGACGCCGGTGCGGACGAGCTGGTCCACGACCGGCCGACAGGCGGCGGCGCTGATGAACTGGCCGTAGCGGGCGAAGCCGGCGACGGCGGCGTCCATCGTCACGACAACGCCGGCGTCCTGCTGGGCGCCGGTCCAGATCGCGAGCCGGCCGGTGCCGTTGTTGGGGGCGAGCATCAGGACGAGAGAGCCGTCCTCGGGCCGGCGGTCGGCGAGCTTCACCGGGGCGCCCAGGGGCTGGTCGAGCTTGAGGACGGTGGTGTTGGTCTGCCAGTCGGAGCCGACGAAGGTGGCGCGCGACATCTGGGCGCCGCGGCCGCTACCGACCAGCACGCGCACGGCCTGTGCGCGGTCCATCACTTCTTTTTCGACGAACATGGGCACGAGCACGTGGCCGTCGGAATCGACGACGAGGCCGATGTTGTTGGGCGTGAAGGAGCCGCGGGCGCCGCCGAAGACGCCGCCGAGCAGGGCTTCGGCGCGGTCTTCGATCAGTCCGCGGGGGCCCATCAGCAGTAGCGGGCCTTCGCCGTTGGGCCGGCGTGATTCGAAGATGAAGCCTTGGCCGCCGGGGAGGACGGTGACGCCCCAGGCGTTGCCGGTCGGCCGCGTCGCGGGCGCGGTGGCCGGCTCGTTGGCCTTGTCATTCTGCTGCGCGCCCGGCGGCACGATGACCGCGCCGATTCGGCCCGGCTTATCGGTTTCGAGGTGTTGGCGAACGTCCGGCGAAAGCTGGTTCCACTTGTGGATCGGGTTTTCGCGCGCGGCCCACTCGTTGAGCCAGCGGGGCGCGGGCAACTGGACGCGCACGACCCCGGCGGAGATCTCGTGATAGAGCCCGGCGGTCTCGCGGCTGAGCTGCTCCAGCGCCGGACGCGTCGCCGGTCCGGCCCAGGCGCACGCCGCCCCCAGAGCCACCCACGCGGTCGCCAACAGCCACGCCTTACGCATCACAAACGTCCTTCAATCGCAAATCAAAAATCCTAGAACCTGTCCCCGATCATCATCACGTCGCCTTGCTGCACCTGCTGCTGGCGGGTTTGCCATTGCCGCAGGTCGTCCTGGAACCGCCGCGCCTCGTCAAGGGTATCGAATTTCTGGACGGCCACCACGCGGCCTTGTTCGTCGGTGAGCTCGACGCGGTACGCCCCCTCGCCGCCTCCGTTAGAGGCCGGCTGGGAGTGAACGACCTTGGCGTGCCCGGCGCCCGCATTGTCGGAAGGACCGGGCCGGCCCATCCAGCCGGTCATGAACCCCACCACGATGCACGCCGCCGCCGCGCCGACGAGGCGCAGCCCGCGGAGGCGCCGCTCCCAGGTCCGCTCGCGACTGGCGGCGCGGCGGACGCGCTCCAGCAGGCGATCGGCGTCGTCCTCGCTGGGCTGCAGTCGGGCGAAGACTTGCTGCCGCAGGGCGCGCTCCTGCCGAAACTCCTCCAACCGGGCCGCCAACGCGGGGTCGTGCTCCAGCCGCGCGCGCACTTCCCCCTCCTGCTCCGCCGACAGCTCGCCGTCGAGCATCGCCTCCAGCCGCTCGGCGTCCGCGTCAAGCTCGGTCATGTTCGTTGCATCGTCCAACATCGCTTCCTCACTTCGCCTCTTCGCGTGCGGCCCGCGGCCGCTCGGCCTCGGGCTTGCCCTCGGCGTAGCCCTTGAGCATCTCGGCGAGCTGCCTTCGCCCGCGGTGCAGCCAGGTCTTGACCTGCGGCACGCTGGCGCCCAGCACCTCGGCGATCTGCACGTACGACATCTGCTCGTACTCGCAGAGGACCAACGCCGCCCGGAAGTGTTCCGGCAGCCGGTCGATTGCTCGGCGCACCTGCGATACGGTTTCGTCGTCGATCATGTTTTCGATCGGCGTCCTGCCGTACGAAACGCCGCCGGTCATTCCCGGACCGGGGGACAGGTCGCCGGGGTCTTCCGTGACCGGCGCCATCCGGGGCTGTCGAAGCACCCGCAAGGCCTCGTTGACCACGGTCCGTCGCAGGAGCCCTCCGGGCTCGCGCCAGTCGTATCGCTGGCGGTGCTGGAAGAGGTTGAGCACCGCCTGCTGCACGATGTCCTCGGCCGACGCGCGGTTGCCGACGATCGCGCGGGCGATGGCGGTCAGGCGGCGGGTGTGCTGCCGGACCGCCTGCTCGAACAGCTCAACGGTCGCGTCCGCCCGGTCGCCGGCGCGACTTTCGTCGCCGCCCGAATCTTCCCGACCGGCGACCAGACGCATCGCCGGGCGCTCGTCGGGCTCTTCGGCATGCTGATCCTTCACCTTTGACACGCGCCGGCTCCGCCAAAGTTGCAGGCAAACCACGATCCGATCACACCCGGACGATCCGCTTCCGCTCGCGGAAACCGCTACGGCTGTTTCCCCGCAATCTTCCGCTGATAGTCCATGATTCCGGCGACGATTGCCGGCCCATCCGGGCCGCCAAAGGCCGAATCCAGCTCCCGGATGTACTTGCCCGCTCCCTTTACGACCGTCTCCACGGTTTTCGGATTTTCCGTCGCGGGCTTGCTCAACTTGTAATCGGCGTCGTTGCGCATTCCCCTGAGTGTGCCCAAATGGCCCCCAATGCGCGCCACAATGGGGTGGCCACGTCCCAGAAGGAACTGCATCACCTCTCCGTGTCCCGCGGCACTTTCCGAGACTCTTACGCCCGCGTGCCGGAGTAGACCACAGGCGACCTGGAACAACCCGTAATACGCGCGGCTGATCGCGCTTCGGCAGTGCGCCGGCCGACCGACGCGCAGGAGCTCCTCGGCAAGTTGCTGAAACTCTCTGGGGTCCATTCGTCAGGCGACGTCGTAAACCAGCCGGACTCGGTCCCGCACGCCCGGCGGTGCAATGGCCAGCCACCGGTCCATGAAGTGGTCGAGTGCGCCAAGAATGGCGTCCGGTTCGCCACGAACCGAAACACCGATCTCAAGCCACTGTTCGTCCGTCTCGGGGTCAGTACCAAGCGAGAGCTGCGGCGGCGCCGAAAGATCGAACGAATCACTCACCGCGTGCAGCAATTCCGCCAGGTGTGGCGTAATGCCATGTGTCTGGCAGAACCCCTGGACCTGTGGCAACCCTGCCGCCCCGCCGCCCGGCCGCTGCGTTGCCGCGGCAACTTGTGGCTGAACCTGTGTCATCGTGGTACCTCGGCTCCTCATGCGATTGTAGTCTCATGCCGTCAGAACAAACAGAAGGGCACCGCCGCTTGCGGCCGAATGGGAATGTGCATCCGGCGCCCTTTATCTCCCCGCCTCCGCTCCGCTAGTATCCCATTCACCATGCACACCAAACACTTCCTATGGGCCGCCATTCTTTCCGCCCTGTTCCTTGCACCAGCCGCCTCCGCCAAGCCCAACATCGTTTACATCCTCGCAGACGATCAGGGGTGGGGGGACCTCGGCTGCTACGGCAGCAAGGACGTCCAGACGCCGAACATGGACCGCCTCGCCACGCAGGGCATTCGGTTCACCAACTGCTACTGCGGGTCGGCCGTGTGTGCTCCCGAGCGGTGCACGCTGATGACCGGCCTCCACACCGGTCACGCGCGGCGCCGCGACAACGAGGCGAAGGGGAAGAAGGATTCCTTCGAAGGCCGCCCCCTGTTGCCGCTGGAGCCCGGCGATCTCACCATCGCCTCGGTGCTGCACGACGCCGGCTACGCCACCGGCGGCTTCGGCAAGTGGGGCCTGGGCAATCCCGGCACCACCGGCGTCCCGGAGAAGCATGGGTTTGACGTGTTCTTCGGCTACTACGACCAGGTTCACGCACACGACTACTACACCGGTTATCTCATCCGCAACTCCCGGCAAGTCGAGATCCCGGAAAACAAGAACGGCAGGAAGGGCGTCTATTCGCACGACCGAATCGCGGCGGAGTCGCTTAAGTGGATTCGCGAGCAGGCGCAGAACAAGGACCGCCCGTTCTTCGCTTACCTCCCTTACACGATCCCGCACGGCAACCACGTCGCGCCCGACGACGAGTTGCTGAAGATGTACGCCGATAAGCCGTGGCCGGAGGTGGCGAAGGTGTACGCCGCCATGCTCACGCGGCTCGACCGCACCGTCGGGCAGATTCTGGACCTGATCAAGGAACTCGGCATCGAAGACAACACGATCGTCTTCTACGCCTCCGACAACGGCGCGACGGCCGAATTCGCCCGCACGCTGCACAGCAACGGCCCGTTCCGCGGGGTGAAGACGCAGCTTTATGAAGGCGGCCTGCGCTGCCCGATGATCGTCCGCTGGCCGGGCAAGACGCCGGTCGGCAAGAGCAGCGAATTCGCATGGAACCAGGTGGACATCTTCCCCACGTTCTGCGAGATCGCCGGCGTTCAACCGCCGGCCGGAACGAAGCTCGACGGCATCTCCGTCCTCCCCGCCATCACCGGCCACGACCAGCAGATCGACCGCAAGCTGTACTGGGAAATCTACACCCCCTTCCAGCAGGCCGCCCGCTGGGGCAACTGGAAGGCGATTCGGTTCGGTACGGCCGACCCGGCCGAGTTGTACGACCTGTCCAAGGACATCGGCGAACAGAACAATGTCGCCGCGCAGCACCCCGATGTCGCCAGGGAGCTGGAGGCCTACATGACCTCCCAGCACGTGGACACGCCGTACTGGCCGACGGTCGAGCACGGCCGGGGCGGCGCGAAAAAGGGTGGAAAGGGGAAGAAGAAAGCCACCGAATGAGCGTTCTTCAGCGGAGCCCCTCCCCATGCGAAACCGCGCCGCATTCGTAGCACTCGCCGTCGCCGCTTGCGTCTTCGCGAGTCAATCGTTCGCCGTCGATCGGCCGTCCAAACCGAACATCGTCATCTTCCTCTCCGACGACATGGGCTGGGGTCAGCTCGGCTACCAGGGCGGCAAAGACATCCCCACGCCCAACATTGACCGCATCGCCGCCGAGGGCACGCGCCTCACGCAGTTCTACGTCTGCTCCGTCTGCTCCCCCTCGCGCGCGTCGCTGATGACCGGCCGCTACCCCTTCCACAACGGCATGGAGGAGCGCACCCACGGCGCCGACACCGGCGGCATGCTTCCCGACGAGCGCACCCTCGCCCAGGCGCTGCGCGACGCCGGCTACTACACCGCCATCCTCGGCAAGTGGCACCTCGGGAGCTGGTACAGCCGCCACCTGCCCATGCAGCGCGGCTTCGACCACCAGTACGGCTACTACGGCGCGCTCATCGACACCTTCACGAAAATGCGCGAAGGCGTGTACGACTGGCACCGCGACCAGCAGCCGATCAACGAGCCGGGCTACACGACCTTCCTCATCGCCGACGAATTCGCCCGCACCCTCGACCGCCTCGACCCAGCCAAGCCTTTCTTCTTCTACGTCGCCTTCAACGCCGTGCACGGACCGCACGACGCCCCGCCGGAATACCTGAAAAAGTACGAGTCCGTAAAAGGTGGCAGGGCGAAGGAATACCCCATGCTCGAGTGCATGGACGTCGCCATCGGGCGCATGCTCGATTCACTGAAGCAAAAGGGCCTGCTCGACAACACGCTGGTGATCTTCTTCAACGACAACGGCGCCCCCGCCGGCATCGGCAACGCCCCCTACCGAGGGCACAAGGGCGAAAACTACGAAGGCGGCGTCCGCGTCGCCTGCGCCCTCCGCTGGCCGGGCCACGTCAAGAGCGGCGCGACCGTGGACGAGATGCTCCACGCAGTCGATCTCTATCCCACGCTGGTGAAGCTCGCCGGCGGCTCGCCCGCACAGCCATTGCCGCTCGACGGGCGCGACGCCTGGCCGACCATCACCGACGACCAACCCACGCCTCACAAGGAAATCGTCCTCAGCGTCCCCGGTTTCGACCGCAGCGAAACCGGCCCCGCCTCCATCCGCGTCGGCGACCTGAAACTCGTCGGCGACGAGCTCTACGACATTCGCAACGATCCCTACGAGAAACAAAACATCGCCGCCCAGCGCCCCGACGAAGTGCGCCAGATGAAATCCCGCCTCCGGCAGCTCGCCGCCGAGCGCCGACCGCCGGAGCCGCACGGCCGCATCCCCGTCTCCCCCCTGCTCCTGCTCGGCGAGGACGAAAATAAAAAGCCCCTGCCCGAATGGCTGACAAAGCTCGCGGCCGAGCACCGCGACGCTGCGCCCAAGGGCAAGAAGGGCAAGAAACGCGCCAAGGTCAACCCGGACGAATGAGTTTGACATGCGAAAGTTGATTCAACTCCTTTGCCTCGCCGCGGCGCTGCTGATTCACGGATGGTCACACGCCGCCCCCGCCCGCAGACCCAATATCGTCCTCATCTACGCCGACGACCTCGGCTGGATGGACCTCGGCTGCTACGGCAACCATTTCAACGAATCCCCCAACATCGACCGTCTCGCCTCGCAGGGCCTGCGGTTCACGCGTTTCTACGCCCACCCCGTCTGCTCCCCCTCGCGTTACGCGATTCTCACCGGCCAATACCCCGCGCGCTCCGGCATCACCGCGCACATCCCCGGCCATTGGCGGCCGTTCGAAAAACTCGTCGAGCCGCCCTGCGCCCTCTCCATGCCGCCGGATGTGCCCACCATCGCGGAAACGCTCAAATCCGCCGGCTACGCGACCGCGCAATTCGGCAAGTGGCACCTCGGCGAAGGCCGCAACGCCCCGCCCGGTTCCATGCCCAAGGACCGCGGCTTCGACGTCTCCTTCCCCTTCACCGCCCACGACATCCCCGCCGCCCGTCTCAACCAGGACAAGGATTATCAGAAAACCCCCGCCACCGGCCCGAAGCGCTTGGCCGAGTACCTTGGCGATCGCGCGATCGACTTCATGGAGAAGCACCGCGACCGGCCGTTCTTCATCTATCTCTGCCACCACGCCGTCCACATCCCCCTCACCACCACGCCCGAGCTTCAGAAGAAATATGAGGCCAAGCCGAAGGATCCCAATTACTCCTGCAATCCGCTGTACGCCGGGCTGCTGGAGGAAATGGACATCAGCACCGGCCGGGTGATGGAGGCGATCGATCGTTTGAAGCTGACGGACAACACGATCGTCATCTTCGTCTCCGACAATGGCGGCCTGGAGCGCGAAGTCGGCGGCTCCCCGGCCACGCTCAATCGCCCCCTCCGCAGCGAGAAGGGCACGCTCTACGAAGGCGGCATCCGCGTCCCCTCCATCATCCGCTGGCCCGGCGTCACCAACCCCGGCACCACCACCGACGTCCCCGGCCACGTCATCGACTTCTACCCCACCTTCCTCGACGCCGCCCGCCTCAAGCCCTCGCCCGACCAGGTGATCGACGGCGTCTCCCTCCTGCCCGTCTGTCGCAACCCCGCCGCCCCCCTCGGCCGCGAAGCCCTCTACTGGCACTACCCCCACTACCACCACAGCCGCCCGTCGGATTGCATCATCCTCGGCGACTACAAGGCCATCGAGTTCTTCGACACCGGCGCCGTCGAGTTGTACAACCTCAAACAAGACCTCAGCGAATCCAAGGACCTCGCCCCCCAGATGCCCGAAACCGCCCGCCAGCTCCAGATCATGATGAAAACCTGGCGGCACGACGTGAACGCCCAGATGCCCCAGGCCAACCCCGGCTACGACCCCGCCCGCGCCAACGAGTGGTGGAGCCGCGCCACCATCGCCCCCACCCCCGCCCCCGGCACGCCGCGGGCCGAAGGCGAGCGCCCCCGCGGCAAAGGCAAGGGCAAGAAGAAACAAGCCGCCGAATGACAGGACCCCGTCTTATGAACCGATTCCTTCTTTGCGTCCTTTGCGTCCTCTGCGGTTCAGTCATAGCCGCCGACGCCCCGCCATCTCGCCCCAACATCCTCTTCGTCTTCGGCGACCAGTGGCGCGCCCAGGCCCTCGGCTACGCCGGCGACACCAACGTGAAGACCCCCCACCTCGACGCCCTCGAAAAACAATCCGTCGACTTCACCCGCGCCATCAGCACCGTCCCCGTCTGCTGCCCGATGCGCGCCACCCTCCAGACCGGCCAATACGCCCTGACCCACGGCGTCTTCATGAACGACGTGCCCCTCGATCCCAACGCCACCAGCCTCGGCAAGACCCTCGCCGCCGCCGGCTATGACACCGGCTACGTCGGCAAGTGGCACATCAACGAGCACGGCCGCTCCGCCTTCATCCCCCGCGAGCGCCGCCAGGGCTACGAATACTGGAAAGTCCTGGAGTGCACCCACAACTACAATAACTCCTTCTACTACGCCGACACCCCCGAAAAGCTGAAGTGGGACGGCTACGACGCGATCGCCCAGACGAAAGACGTGTGCCAATACCTCCGCGACCACGCCAAGCAGCACGCCGACAAGCCCTTCGCCATGTTCCTGTCCTGGGGCCCGCCTCACTCGCCGTACATGACCGCCCCGCAGAAATACCGCGACATGTACGACCCCGCCAAGATCACCTTAAGACCCAACGTTCTCCCCGCCGGCCAGGACCAGGCGCGCAAGAACGCCTCCGGCTACTACGCCCACTGCACCGCCTTGGACGACTGCATCGGCGACCTGCTGAACACCCTGAAGGAGACCGGCCAGGACGACAACACCGTCGTCGTCTTCACCGCCGACCACGGCGACATGCTCGGCTCCCACGACTGGTACAACAAGCAGCAACCCTACGACGAGTCCGCCCGCGTCCCCCTGCTCTTCCGCCTGCCGGCCAGGATGCCCCACGAAAACCGCCGCGCCACCGCCGCCATCAACACCGAAGATCTCATGCCGACGCTGCTCGGCCTGGCCGGCGTCGCCATCCCCAACACCGTCCAAGGCCGCGACTACAGCAAATACATTCAAGGCAAAGCCAAGGACCCCGGCGACGGCGCCTCCCTCATCTCCTGCCCCGCCCCCTTCGGCCAATGGAACAAGCTGATCGGCGGCAGGGAGTACCGCGCCATCCGCACCGACCGCTACACCTACGTCCGCGACCTCAAAGGCCCCTGGCTCCTCTTCGACAACGAAACCGACCCCTACCAGATGACCAACCTCGTCAACAAACCCCAGTACGCCACCCTCCAATCCAAGCTCGATGCCGCGCTGAATCGCAAGCTCAAAGAATTCCACGACGACTTCCGCCCCGCCACCGAGTACATCGAGAAGTGGGGCTACAAAGTCTCCGCCAACGGCACCGTGCCGTATACCAACTAATCGCAATCCATCTACTGGTCATTCGTGACACAAATCCGCGTAGATCAATGCCCCCGCTGATGTCCGCAACACTCTCCTCACGCGAATGCGAACTTCACGCCCAATCGAATCGCCACCGCCTTCAATCACCACCATCGATCCATCCGGGAGGAACGTCACGCCCTGCGAGCTCTCAACGCCGGGCTTGTCAACGCGGACATTCAATTCGCAACCGGGCTGGATTGATTCGGCGTCCACCGTGTTTCCTCTGATCAGAAGATTATACATGATCAGGCCTCCCGTTCATTTCCTCCACGTCTTCCTTTGCGTCCTTTGCGCTCTTTGCGGTTTGAATTCCCGAGCCGCCGACTTCCCCCGCCCCAACATCATCCTCGCCATGGCCGACGACCTCGGCTACGGCGACGTCGGCTACAACGGCCACCCGATCATCAAAACCCCCAACCTCGACGCCATGTCCCGCGAAGGCCTCCGCTTCGACCGCTTCTACGCCCCCACCGTCTGTTCCCCCACGCGCGGCTCCGTCCTCACCGGCCGACACCCCTTCCGCTACGGCATCTTCACCGCCAACGCCGGCCCCGCCGAGAACGAAGACATTCCCTCCAAGTACATCCTCCGCCACGAAGAGATCACCCTCGCCGAAGCCCTGAAAACGGCCGGCTACTCCACCGCCCATTTCGGCAAGTGGCACCTCGGCGATTTCAAAGGCCCCAAGAAATCCTCCCCCGACGAGCACGGCTTCGATCACTGGTTCTCCACCGTCCGCAAGGTCCAAACCCTCGATCCCGACTTCTACTACGAAGACGGCCATCGCGTCCCCGGCCCCCTCAAAGGCGACGACTCCGAAGTCATCATGGACCGCGCGCTGAAATTCATTCGCGCCTCCGCCGCCGACCACAAGCCCTTCCTCACCCTCATCTGGTTCCACTCCCCCCACGAGCCCACCCTCGCCTCTCACGACTACCGCGCGATGTACTCCAAGTACCCCGAAAAAGAGCAGCAGTACTACGGCACCGTCACCGCCACGGATGCGCAAATGGGCCGCCTCCGCACGGAGCTGCGCACCCTCGGCATCGCCGACAACACGCTGCTCTGGTTCTGCTCCGACAACGGCCCCTGGCCGAACAACCCCGGCAGCACCGCCGGACTCCGCGGCCACAAGGGCCAGCTCTGGGAAGGCGGCATCCGCATGCCCGCCATCCTCGAATGGCCCGCCGTCATCAAACACCCCCGCACCACCGCCGTCCCCATCAACTCCGAAGACTTCTACCCCACCATCCTCGACTACCTCGCCATCACCATGCCCCATCAGCCGAAACTCGACGGCATCTCCCTCCGCCCCCTGATCGACGGCGACGGTTCCGCGATGCCCCAGCGCTCCCACCCCATGGGCTTCGAGCTCGGCAACATGGCCGCGTGGATGGATGACCGCTACAAGCTCGTCGCCATCCTCCAGGGCCCCGCCGACGGCGAAGAAGGCGGCGGCAAGAAGACCAAAGGCCGCGGTAAAGCCGCCGGCCAGTGGCGCCCCATCGAAAAGCTCACCCTCTACGACCTCCTCGCCGACCCCAAGGAGCAACACGACCTCTCCACCGAAAAACCCGACGTTCTGAATTCCATGCGCTCATCCCTCGAATCCTGGCGCCACTCCTGCCAGGAAAGCTTCGCCGGCAAAGATTACACAAACCCCAACCAGCACTGACCCCGACCAACAAGGACCACCCATGACCACTCACCGCCTCCCCCTCCTCCTTGGCGTCCTTGGCGCTCTTGGCGTCCCTGGCGCAAGCTCCCAAGCCGCAGACCCGAAGCGCCCCAACATCCTCCTCATCATGGCCGACGACATGGGCTTCTCCGACATCACGCCCTACGGCGGCGAAATCCACACCCCCAACCTCGACGCCCTCGCAAAACAAGGCCTCCGCTTCACCCAGTTCTACAACACCGCCCGCTGCTGCCCCACCCGCGCCGCCCTGCTCACCGGCCACGACTCCCACCTCGCCGGCGTCGGCCACATGGTCAACCACCGCGACCTCCCCGGCTACCTCGGCTATCTGAATGATTCTTCGGTCACCATCGCCGAGGCCCTCCGCCCCGCCGGCTACCACACCGCCATGGCCGGCAAGTGGCACGTCGGCGAGGACCGCCCCCACTGGCCGGTGGACCGCGGCTTCGAGCACTACACCGGCCTGATCTCCGGCTCCTGCAATTACTTCGACATCGGACCCAAGACCTTCGCCATCGACGGCCAGAAGACCGTCCCCGGCGAGCCCGGCACCTTCTACCTCACCGACGTCTTCGCCGACGCCGCCGTCAAATACATCCACGACCTCTCCCACTCGCCCGACGGCAAGCCCTTCTTCCTCTACATGGCCTTCACCTCCCCCCACTGGCCGCTGCACGCGCTGGAGCCGGACATCGCCAGGTACCGCGGAAAGTACAAAAACGTCGGCTGGGACCAGCTCCGCGAGCAGCGCCACCAGCGCCAGATCCAGCTCGGCATCGTGGACGCCAATTGGCCCCTCACCCCGCGCGACCCCAAGGCCCCCGCGTGGGACTCCCTGAGCGAAGAGCAGAAGATCGACCGCGACCAGCGCATGGCCGTCTACGCCGCCCAGATTGACCACATGGACCAGCGCATCGGCGACATCCTCCGGGCCCTCAAGGACGGCGGCGCCGACCAGAACACCCTCATCCTCTTCCTCTCCGACAACGGCGGCTGCGCCGAGGAAATCCACCAGGGCGACAAGACCGCCCCCATCGGCACCATGAAGTCCTACGAGTCCTACGGCCTCCCCTGGGCCAACGCCTCCAACACCCCCTTCCGCCTCTACAAGCACTGGGTCCACGAAGGCGGCATCTCCACTCCCCTCATCGCCGTCTGGCCCGGCGTCATCACCCCCGCCAAGCCCGGCGATTCATCGCTGGGCCGTATGACTTCCGCCCTCGGCCACGTCACCGACCTGCTCCCCACGATCCTCGACGCCGCCGGCGCCCAATACCCTACTACCTACAACGGCCACCCCATCACCCCCGTCACCGGCCAATCCCTGGTCCCCGCGCTCAAGACCGCCGAGGGCTCCGCCCCCCCGCCGCACAAGCCGATCTTCTGGGAACACGAAGGCAACCGCGCCCTCCGCGACGGCCAATGGAAGCTCGTCTCCCGCCACAAAGGCGGCGCCGAGGGCAAGGACGAGTGGGAGCTCTACGACATGACCGCCGACCGGACCGAGATGCACAACCTCGCCGACCAGCACCCCGACAAGGTGAAGGAAATGGCCGCGATGTGGAACGACCTCGCCCGCCAGTACAACGTCCTCCCCTGGGACGAAGTCACCGCCCACGACGCCAAAGTCGCCGAAAAGACCAAGTCTGGCAAAAAAGGTAAAAACAAGAAGAAAAAGGATGCTACCGAGTAACCGCAGCACGGGTTTTCGACCCCGCGTCTGCCCAGCTCGCAAGTCGGCGACGGATCATTTCCCCGCGGGCTTCGTCGCCGCATCCATCGGCAAGTATTTCAACTCTCCCTCACACTTCCCCCCCTCCCCGACCGTCACCAGCACCCACCCCTCCGGCTGCTTCCCCCGCGGCAACCCGAACGACACCGCCGGCGCCCCGATCACGTGCACGCCCCCCGCCGTGTACTCAATCGGCCGGTGCAGGTGCCCCGACAACACCGTCTTCACCCCCGCCCCATCAATCATCCCCATCAGCCGCTCCCGCGGCGCCTTGTTCATGTTCCAATACGCGTCCGCCTCATCGATCTTGCTCACGAACGGCGGATAGTGCGTCAACACCACCACCGCCTCCCCACCCTTGGCCGGCAAACTCTTCTCCAAAAACTCCCACTGCCCCTTCTCCTCCTCGAGCCCGCCCCCCATCAGCGACGAGCAAATCCCCACCACCCGCACCCCCGGCACGACCTCCTCCGAGAAATACAACGGCCCGACCTGCTCCGCGAACGTCTTCAGCCGCTTCTCGCTCAACGACGTCTTCTGCCCCGCCTGCACCTTGTTCCCCACGTCGTGGTTCCCCGCCACGAACCACACCTTCGCGTGAAACCCCTTGACCATCTCCTTAAATCGCCCCATGTCCTCCACCGCCCCGCCCTGCGTCAGGTCCCCCGCGATCAGCACCGCCTCGACGCCCGCAGCATTGACCTCCTCTATGACGGCGGAGAAGTGCCGTAAATACGCCTCGTCCTGCAGCTTGCCGGATACGTGCGGGTCGGAAACCAGCGCAATCCGATGCACGCCCTCAGCCGACGCCGTACCACACGCGAGAATAATCAACCCCGCAACGGCCAGCCGCCGCACCCAAACGAAATCTTGACCCATCACAAAATATATATAGACTTTGTGCGATCATATCGAGTGTTCGGAGTCGTCCGGGTCAATTGGACAAGGCCGGGTAGATAATCCAGTGGGAGTTCCCATGCGATCTCGTCGCGCCTTCACACTCGTCGAGTTGCTGGTCGTCATCGGCATCATCGCCGCCCTGATCGGCATCCTCCTCCCCACCCTCAGCCGCGCCCGCGAATCCGCCAAGGCCATCCAGTGCCAGTCCAACCTCCGCCAGCTCTCGCTGGGCGCCACCATGTACATGGACGCCAACAAGCGCAAGATGGTCCCCTACGTCCTCTACAACAACCAGTACTGGCCGCAGACGATCACGCCGTTCCTGGTCAACCGCGCCGTCTGGGCCTGCCCCAATTTCCCCCGCGACACGGGGGTTCCCAGCGCCAACACTACTCACTACGGCATCAACCTCGACCACGTCGCCAATTCCATCAACGAAACCCCGCCCACCCGCTCGATGAGCCACTACCACGAGGCCTCCTCCATCCTCTTCTTCGCCGACACAGAGGACGCGGTTTACCTACGCCCGCTCTACGGCACCGCCAGCTTCACCGCCGGCTTCCCCCGCACCTATTGCCCCATCGACCAGGCGAAGATGTCCGGCACCGCCGCCCAGTACCTCGCCAAGACCGGCGGCATCGACTGCCGCCACCGCAAAAAAGCCTCCATCGTTTACCTCGACGGCCACGCCGGCATGGTCACCAACGCGCAAATCGTCAACAACGAATCCGACCTCTTCGGCCACATCCGCTGGGTGCCATGACGCGCGCCCCCACACGGCGTAGAATCCCGGCATGAGTACTGACACCCAGGAACTGATCCACATTTGTGAGCAACTGCCTGAGGACGCACGGGCGGAGGTGGCGGATTTCGCCCGGTTCCTGCTGGCCAAACACGACGACGCGGCGTGGGAGTGCACGATCGCCGACCCGCGGCCCCGACCGAAGCTGGACGAGTTTGTGCGTACGGCCTTGGCCGAGGGTAGCGAGCCATTGGACCCGGATCGGCTTTGACCTCACGCGTAACACCCAGCTTCCGGCGGGCGCTTGCCGCGCTAAGTGAGGCGGATCGGCAAGCGGCCAGGCGTGCGTACCACCTGTTCGCCGGAAATCCCGGGCACCGGTCCCTGCGGTTCAAGAAACTCGGCGGGTATGAAAACCTCTGGTCAGTGCGCGTCACGTTGAACGTCCGAGCCGTAGGAGCACGGAACGGCGACACGATCGTGTGGTTGTGGATCGGCTCCCACGCCGAATTTGATAAGCAATTCGCGTGAAGACCGCCCCAGAACATCCGCCCCCCCTTCCCAAACTAAAGCCCATCCCCTAAACTCCCGCCCCAATGGCCAAAGCCCGCGCAATCGTCAAACGCCGCAAGGCGGTCCGCAACATCCGCAAGATCACCAAGACCATGCAGATGATCGCCACTGCCAAGTTCCAGAAGTCCCTCCGCCGCGCCGTCGGCACCAAGCCCTACACCCTCAAGGTCCGAGAGCTCGTGCGCGAATTGGCCGCCTCCGTCGGCAACGTCCAGCACCCCCTGCTCCGCCGCCCCACCGCCGAGGACCGAACCAACC
>Ga0308175_100000719_pt1 | contig 22037 bp, 20 predicted proteins | sample PhyCR1_3_FD_203893 | JGI IMG/M metagenome (GOLD analysis project Ga0308175, IMG submission 203893) | Soil microbial communities from UC Gill Tract Community Farm, Albany, California, United States - DLSLS.C.R1 | ecosystem: Environmental > Terrestrial > Soil > Agricultural land | place: USA...
GAGTTCTACCTGCAAGTTTTGGCCTCGGGCGTTAAAGGCGGTTTTCTGCTGAGCATACTGGATCAGGCCGTTTTTCAGTTCAAACTGTCCCACAGCGAGGTCGACCACTGTTTGTAAACCGGACGCGTTGCTGCTGGACTTGCTCTTTACTCTGGGCTGTGGAATGTTTGTAGTCCCGTTCGGAAAGACAGTCACATTGGCTTCGGGCCGGTCAATACTGAGATATCGTAAATCGACTGCGTGATAAAGGCCCGAGAAGAGCTTTATGCGAAGTTCCAGAAGGTCGGCACGCAAAAGAGGATCTGCGGTCTTTGGCTCGGTTCCATGCAAAACGAAGTGGCGGATGCGAAGGGTGAGATGGCTCAGATCGAATTGGACGGAGCCGATTTCAACGATGCCACCCGTGGACTCTTCAGCAACCGAAATCACCTTTTCACGAACAAAATTTGCAAACCATGAGCTCTGAAGAACAATGACCCCGGCAACTACAAGCAGCAATAGCAGACCGCCCAAGGAGGCCGCGACCGTGATGATAATACGCTTTCGTTTGCTCATCGAAGATTTGCCTCGAGAAATTGAATTTTGGCATCCTGACGCTGTTCGTCGAGCCAGGCAAAGAACCGCTGGTTCACTTTCTCGCTTACCAAGGTGTCGTGAATGAAGGAGCGAAGATCCTCGAGAGAATAACCGGAAGGATGAGCCCGGCGAAGAGCCTGAAGGTGAGAGTTGTAGTACTGGTTTATTTCGTCATCCGTCACCACAACAGCCGGTTTGAAGCGCACATCAATGAAGCGCAGCACGGTTAATTGCCACCTGAACGTATACCTCAGATCCGGCACCGTCAACCCATAGCCACGCAGACTTTCCTGCAGAGCTGCCTGAGTTTTATACCGTTCTTTTTCCAAGCGGCTGAGCTCCGCATCCGCGTCCTGAAAAGTAGCTACGGCGTAATCCCCCAAACTAATTTCGTGGCGGATAAAGGCCTGATCGATAAGCCGATCAGCCGCTTTCTTTTGTGCTGTCAGGCTCAAATTCAGCGGATCGTGGTTAAGGAAATCAGTAACCCGGACCTCGCGAATGATATCGCTTTCCTTGATAATCTGGCGATCCACGACGATCGCAATTTGGTCGATGATGACGGGAAAGGCCGCGAGGCTTGTCAATAGAAAAAGGACAGAGAACCGGAGTTGCATCAGAAGGCCTGCCCTATAGAGAAGATGAACTGAAAGTGACCCAGGCGCTGAGGAGAACTGGTGCAAGCAGGAGTCCTCCCGATCTCGTTCGTCCCACAGTTCAACAGGTCTTGAATGGTGCCGCTGTAACCGTTGTAGCGGGGCGGGTTGAGAGCATAGGCAAGATCAAAACGAATCGGGCCGAGCGGGGTCTTATAGCGGATTCCGAAGCCTGGTGCCTGCACAGTGTAGTTAAAATCCTCATTGTTGCGCTGATGATACCGGAGGGAGATGTCGCCAAACCTATCGAAGATATTTCCCATGTCTTCGAAGACCACGCCGCTGATGTTAGGACCGAGCAGAGGGAACCGCAACTCGAAGGTATTGAAGAAGAGGCCATTACCGCCAATGGGGAATCCCGTGGCAGGAGAGGCTTGTGTTCCCGGACCGGCGGGCTCGCCGATGTCGCGAGGACCAGCCTGGTTATATCCGAAGCCGCGCATGGAGGTTCCGCCTCCACCGAAGAAGCGCTCTGGAAGCGGCACGGCGTTAGTGGACGTTAGATTTGGTGCAAGATTGAACGGAACGATGGCTCCGAGCTGGGTTTGCCGCGCAAATACAAGATTTCTCCCGATGACGGTGTAGGTAGCGTTCCGGGCAAGAATACGAACGAAGTTCCGTTGAGACCCGAAAAAGTTTCCGGCCACACCCGCATCGACCGTGTTCCAGTATCCGTGATGAGCATCGGCGGGGTTATCGCGATGGTCTTGGATATAGCTGAAGGTAAGAATCCCGATTCTGACGGGCTGAAGTAACTGCGGAATCAACAACGAAGGGATGACCACGTCTCCGGTGCTGACACGGCGGTAAGCAAAGCGCGATAGCAGGGTAGAAGCGCGCGTGAATCGTTGGGAGGTTTGAACGGCTCCCTCCAAGCGCCGCGAGGAGAACGTGGTGACATCACGCGTTGTGTCGTAGAGCGCGGAAAAGGTGACGGTGCGGTTTTGCGAGCCAAGGAAGCGGGGAACGATATAGTTCAGGCCTTCCCGCTGTTCAAGACTCGAATAGCGGGTCTGGAGCGAAAGGGTTTGCCCGACACCGAGGAAGTTTATACGGGTAAGATTAAACGCAACCCGCGGGTAAACGCCCTGTTGACCGCCCGATTTCCTGAGATCTGACGTGGTACCGCCGATGCTTCCGAGGTCCGCGCCGAAGCCCACGTTGAACGTATAGCGAGCTGCCTCGTCAAAATCGAAAAGAACCGTCTTGTACCGGCTGGTGCCATCGGGATCCTGCAAAGCTGTATTCACGCTGGAGAAAATGCCGAGGTTGGTAAGACGGCGCGCCTCGTCGTTGATTTTGGTCAGTGAAAGCGGCTCCCCGTCGGCCAAATGGATTCTTTGCTGCACAAGCGAAGGATGAGTCCTGTTCAGACCGGAGATAATGACATTTCGCACAAACTCCCGCGGCCCTTCGGTAACGTGATAGGTGAGATTTACGGTAGCGGGCTCGGGACCGGGCGTAGTGGTCACGACGAACGAAGCAGAAGGAAAGCCGCTGTCGTAGTAGTACTCCAGAATTCGATTCCGGTCGGAGGCAACAAACGGGTCCGTGTACGGTTGACCGACGACTGAGCTTAACCGACCTTCGACGCTGCTGAGATCAAGTCGCGACGCACCGACGATTTTCAGGCTGGCGACACGCCATTGCCTACCCTGGTTGATGCGGAACGTTACACCGATGTCGTTCGGATTCCCGTTGTAGTTTGTTTCAACGCTGGAAGTTACTTTTGCGTCGCGAAATCCGTTGGAGGCGTATAGGTTCTGGATCGCCTCCTCGTCTTTCTGACGGAATGTTTCGCTGTAGCGCCCATAGCGCAGCACTATCGATTTCGTTTGCAAAAACATCCGCTCACGAATTGTGTCCCGGGTAAAGTAGTCACTTCCCGTGATAGCGATGTTGACCAGCTTGCGGCGGGGACCAGTAGCGATGTAGTAGTTGATCAGCTCACGATCGTCTTGCGTGGGCTCGCGCTTGAAGGTGACGTCGACATCCGGGTAGCCCTTGGATTGGAAGTAGTCCCGGATATTCACGGCCCCCTCGGTCAGGAGATCGTTATCGACTGATCCTTCCTGGTAAACCGGTACGAGTTTACGGAGCTTGCCCTTAGACACCTTTGCTTCGAGCGCGTTGATCGTGATCTTCGGTCCCGCGTCTATATCGAGAGTCGGCTTCAGTCGATTCGCGCGGAAATCGTAATCCGACGAGGGAATTGTTACCGAAGCGGTTAAGCGGTCCTTCTTGGCATATTTCTTTTGAATGCCAGAGACACCCTTGTCGGTCAACGACTGAGTCACCTTTCGCCAGTAATGGATCAGAGGCACCCGCCATCCCGTGGCGCGAATAATGGACTCATCCGACAGATCCTTGGTGTCCCCTTTAATCGAAGGCGTTTCGTAGCGGGCCCGCTTGCCGGCGACCACTTCGAACCGGATCGTCATTTGGTGGGTCTCGGGGTCTTCGATGGTTGCCACGCCCACATGAGAACGGTAAAGCCCGTTGTCGCGCATGATCTGCTCCATGTTTTTGCGAGCGGTATTCAGGGCTTCGACATCGAATGGCGTACCGAGCGAGAGCTGGGCATCACTCATCAGGACACTCCGGCTGGGCGGATCAGAGATTTGTCCTTCGGCGGTGACATGACCTATGAAACGGCGGCTCTCGGTAATAAAGCGCAGCCGGACGCCGGCCCCGCTAGGCTCGGCGTCGACCTTGATGTCTGTGTAAAGCCCGCTAGAGAACAGTCTGTCGATGGTGCCGGCTACCTGATGAGGATCAAGAGGACGGCCGGTCTGCACCAAAAGCATCCGCTGCAGGTCACGTGGATCGATGGGCTGCTTTGGCGGGTCGTAGCTAATGGATTCGACAACTTTTCCGGCAAAACTCTGCCCATCCATTAGGCCGGTTCCGGCGAGCCACAGGAGGGCAAGGAACGGGATTGGGCGGGCGAAATGCAAAGGGGATATCATTAGCGTTCAAACTTTGCTGGCTTGCTTAGGCTATGCGAAGCTCACTAGAGTGAGAAGCGTAGAACTTGCGTCCAATTTCGGGATGCGTGCAATACGCTTTCCTAAAGCCGACCCGGGGCGAGATACAGAACGCTCCCTGGCGGATGTGCCAAGTAGACTCTAAATTCTGGTGGGACGTTACATCTTCTAACGATGGACAGCAGGCTTGAGTAAAAAGGCGGTAATGCGATGACGTCACGACAAGGACTGCAATTGTTTGCTTCCGCGTTCGCCCGCTGGAATTATCACGATGCACCGAGGCTTGGGGCTGCGCTTGCCTATTATACGCTGCTGTCGGCAGCACCACTGACGATCATTGTCGTGATGATCTGCAGCTTCGTGTTTGGGCATACGACGGCCGAGCAGCACGTGCTCGCACAGGCACGATCGTTTATGGGCGCAAATGGCGCCGATACGCTTCGCATGCTCATCAATAACATGCGGCATGAGTCTACCGGCGTCTGGGCCACATTCATCGCGCTTGTGACGCTATTCTCTGGTGCTTCCGGGGTTTTTACGGAGCTTCAGTCCTCGCTCAATACCATCTGGGATGCCGCACCTCCCGCATCGTCAAAGTGGCGCACCATAATATGGCACAGACTTATCGCGTTTGGCATGGTGCTGGCCATCGGCGTTCTACTCCTCGCTTCGTTGCTGGTGAGTGCTGCCCTGGCTGTGATCGAAAAGTTCTTTTCCGGCATGGTTCCCATCAGTCCGACTATCCTGGAGATCCTGAACCTGGCATTCTCCGGGATTACTACGGCCATATTATTTGCGTTGATTTTCAAATATGTACCGGACACGCCTATTAGTTGGCACGACGTCAGCATTGGCGCGGTGGTCACGGCCATTTTGTTTACGCTCGGCAAGTTCCTACTAGCTTGGTACTTGCGCACGGCAGCTGTGGGATCGGCTTACGGGGCCGCCGGCTCGCTGGTGGCCTTAGTGGTCTGGGTCTATTACTCGGCTCAGATTTTTTTTTACGGTGCGGTGTTCACTCGGGAATACGCGAGCACGTTTGGCACCCAGGCGCGATAACCGGCCCCGAACTCGCGAGTTAGGCAACTTGGCCCTAATTCGGGTAAAATAGGTAATTCCCCTTAAAAATTTCTCATGATTTCTGTTAGCAATGTCAGTATGCGCTATGGCGGAAAGATCCTGTTTGAGGATGTAGCCACCAGCTTTCTGCCTGGGCGCCGCTACGGGTTGACTGGCCCCAACGGAGCCGGAAAGTCCACATTTATGAAGTTACTCTCTGGTGAGCTCGATCCTCAAAAGGGCACGGTTGTACGTCCGAGAAAGTTGGGTATTTTGCGGCAGGACCAGTTTGCCTTCGATCAGTACCGGGTCATCGATACGGTGATCATGGGCAATCCGCCGCTATGGAAGGCGCTGGAGGAGCGCGAGACTCTCTACGCCAAACCAGATCTGACCGACGAGGATGGCATGCGGCTCGGTGAACTGGAGGGCATTGTGGCCGAAGAAGACGGCTACACGGCTGAGAGTGATGCAGCGGTGCTACTGGACGGCTTGGACATTCCCGAGCCTCTTCACAACCGGCAGATGGGCGAACTCCAGGGCGGTCAGAAGGTACGCGTACTGCTTGCACAGGCGCTCTTTGGGCATCCGGAAGCGCTGCTCCTAGATGAGCCGACGAACTATCTTGACTTGGAATCCATTCATTGGCTGCAGAACTTTCTTCAGCACTACGACGGGACGCTGGTGGTCATCTCGCACGACCGCCATTTTCTGAATGCTGTCTGCACAAACACGGCGGACATCGATTACCAGACGATCATCACGTACGCGGGCGGGTATGACGACATGGTTTTGCAGAAGACCCAGGTGCGGTCGCGTATCGAGTCGGAAAATGCGCAGCGTGAAAAGAAAATCGCCCAACTGAATGAGTTCATCGCCCGGTTCGCGGCGGGCACGCGCGCCAGCCAGGTAACGTCGCGCAAGAAGGAAGTGGAGCGGCTACAAACGACAGATTTGGCGCGATCGAACATTCAGCGCCCGTTTATCCGGTTCGAAATGAAGCGGCCCTCGGGGAGGAATGCGCTGGAGTTCAAGGACCTGAACAAGAGCTACGACGATCTGCACGTTATCAGGAATTTCTCCGCGTCCCTACAACGGGGTGAGAAGGTGGCGCTGATGGGTCGAAACGGAGCGGGTAAGACAACGCTACTGAAGGCTCTGCTGGCGAATGCGCCCGGCGTGGACGATCCGGATGTGGGACTGGATTCGGGAACGGTGACTTGGGGCCACGAAGTCCAGGTAGGATATTTTGCGCAGGACCACCGAGGCAGCATTCGAAATGGGACCACCGTGGAGGAATGGCTGCACGAGTGGGATCCGCAAGCTGCCAAAGAGGAGATTCGGGGTTTGTTAGGGCAGATGCTGTTCCGCGGCGAAGAAGGAACGAAGCCAACCGACGCTCTGTCGGGTGGAGAAGCAGCGCGACTGATGTTCTGTAAGTTGATGTTACAGAAGCCCAACTTTCTTGTGTTCGACGAGCCGACAAATCACCTGGACCTTGAGTCAATCAATGCGTTGAATACGGCCCTTCAGAAGTTCGAAGGCACGGTGCTGCTAGTGACGCACGACGAGGATTTGGTGTCGGAGGTGGCGACCCGTATCTGGCACTTCGGCGCGGAGATTGAAGACTTCCTCGGCATCTACGAGGAGTACACAGCGGGCGTTCCTTCGCGCTAAGTTGTCGACAGTCTCAGGGAATTCAGTCATGTTCCCCTGACGGCCGTTTTCTTGGCCCAAGCCTGAGTCAGGGAAGGGATCTACAGTCGAATTGCTAAACCGAACACCGAAACGCTCTTCTAGCCCAGGCGTACCAAGGAAGGCGACTCGACGTTTTCCAGGAACCACTGGTAAGTGGACCGGATGCCTTGCGGCACGGATATAGAATGACGCCAGCCGAGTGCATGAAGCCGGCTGACGTCCAGCAACTTGCGCGGCGTTCCGTCCGGCTTCGACGTGTCGAAAGTCAGTCGTCCTTTGAAGCCGACGCAGTCGGCCACAATATGCGCCAGTTCGGCGATGGTGACGTCTTCACCCGTGCCGACGTTTACTATTCCGGGCTCATCGTAGTGCTGCATCAGGTACACGGCTGCGGCGGCCAGGTCATCCACATACAGGAACTCCCGACGAGGTGTGCCTGTCCCCCAAATGGTTACCTCCAGCCGGTTCTCCTGCTTCGCTTCATGGAATTTGCGAATAAGCGCCGGCAGAACGTGGGACTTATTCAGATCGAAATTATCACCCGGGCCGTAGAGATTCGTCGGCATCAGGCTGATCGCCGGAAACCCATACTGAGCATGGTAGGCCTGACAGAGCTTAACGCCTGCTATCTTGGCGATCGCATACCACTCGTTGGTGGGCTCCAGTTCGCCTGTAAGCAGATAATCCTCACGCATGGGTTGAGGCGCAAACTTCGGATAAATGCAGGAGGAGCCCAGAAATTCGAGTTTTTTGACTCCATAGCGCCAGGCGGCATCAACAACGTTGAGCTCAATGGCCAGATTGTCCCGAATGAACTCTGCCGGGTAGGTGGAGTTCGCAAGGATACCACCGACCTTGGCCGCCGCCAGAAATACATATTCCGGTCGCTCCGTTGAGAAGAAGGAATCAACCGCCGTCTTCGAAGTCAGGTCAAGTTCCTTGCGCCCCCGAAGAATCAGGTTTTGGAAGCCCTGGGCCTGGAGACGTCTCACAATCGCCGACCCAACCAGCCCATTGTGCCCCGCTACAAAGATGCGGTCTTTCCTTTGCATGAGTGCCACTAGGTTAAAGAAGAAGCGTACTTTTTATCGTAAACAAGACGTTCCTCCTCAGCGAGCACAACGTCGCTGTCCACCATCATTCGCACTAGTTGCTGAAAGCTGGTGCGAGGCTCCCAGTTTAGGGCTCTTCTAGCCTTGGTGGAGTCGCCGAGCAGGTAATCGACTTCGGTGGGGCGGAAATAGGCGGGATCGACTTCGACGTACTTGGTCCAGTCCAGTCCGGCGCAGGAAAACGCCTCGTCCAGAAACTCCCGAACCGAGTACGCGTTTCCGGTCGCGATGACAAAATCGTTGGGCTCGGAATGCTGCAGCATTCTCCACATCGCTTCTACGTAGTCGCCAGCAAAGCCCCAGTCTCGTTTTGCATCCAGGTTGCCCAGGTAGAGTTTCGCCTGCAGCCCGGCTTTGATGCGGCCCAGGGCGCGAGTAATTTTACGAGTGACAAACGTCTCACCACGGCGTGGAGATTCGTGATTGAAGAGAATTCCATTGGTAATGAATAGGTTGTAAGCTTCGCGATAATTCACAGCGTACCAGTGGGCAGCTACTTTGGATACTGCGTACGGGCTTCGTGGGTAGAAGGCGGTGCTTTCGCTCTGGGGAGGGTTTGCGGCTCCGAACATTTCGGAAGATCCTGCCTGGTAAACCCGTACCTCACGGCCGGTATGTTGCACGTGGTCCCGCACGCAGTCCAGGAGACGCAGCATTCCCAGGCCCACAGCATCCGCCGTGTATTCGGGATTTTCGAACGACACCTTGACGTGGGATTGTGCACCCAGATTGTAAATTTCGTCCGGCCTGGCGGACTCTATGACCCGGCGCAATCCACTGGAATCAGTAAGGTCACCATAGTGGAGGATGAGGCGTCGCCCCGCCTCGTGCGGGTCGGCGTAGATGTGATCGATGCGAAGAGTGTTGAAGCTGGAGCTTCGACGTAGGAGGCCATGAACGATGTACCCCTTCAAAAGCAAGAGCTCGCTAAGATACGATCCATCTTGCCCTGTTATTCCAGTAATTAAAGCTGATTTCGACAAAAGAATTCCTGCGCTTTACTGGAGATTAGCAGAAATACCAGGGAACCAAAAGCTAAGAATTCGCGACCTAAAAGCCTAAGTGGCTTGCAGCAGGACCACCGCTTGCGCTTCGCAGGACCGGCCTTCGCCGACGGGGCCGACCCTTTCGGCCGTCTTGAACTTTACGCCCACGAAATTGGCCGGGAGATTTACGGCGGCTCCTAAGCTCCCCCGAATTTCAGACCTATAATCCTTTAATTTGGGGCGTTCGAGAATAATTGTGGAGTCAATATTGACCAATTCATAGCCTTGTGCTGCCGCGAGAGTGAGAGCGTGCTGCAGAAACTGGAGGCTATTCGCATCTTTCCACTCGACAGCGGTGTCCGGGAAGTGCATTCCAATGTCGCCGAGGGCCAAGGCGCCCAGAACGGCATCGGTGACGGCATGAAACAGTACATCGCCGTCAGAGTGGCCCGCCAGGCCAAACTCACAGGGAATTTGCACCCCGCCGAGTATTAGCGGGCGGCCAGCCTCGATCCGGTGCGTGTCCCAACCTTGGCCGACGCGAAAGGGCGGAAGATTCTGCTGGTGCATCTAAAGGCTCAACCCGCCCCTTTCAAGGGCCAGATACAGACGCGCGAGTTCCATGTCGGTGGGCTTCGTGATTTTAATGTTCCGGTCAGTTCCTGGAACAACCGACACTTCCACACGCTCTAAGCGCTCGACGAGCGAGGATTCATCAGTCCCTATGAACAGATCCTGCCGGGCCCGTTCGAATGCTTGCCGGAGGAGGTCGAGTTTAAAAACCTGAGGAGTCTGTGTCAAAATCAGGCGCTCTCTCGGCAGCGTCGCCCGGACCTTATTGCGGTGAACCTGCTTCACCGTATCGACAGGCACGATTCCTACGATCGCGGCACCCGATTCACTAGCCTCCCGGATGACCCTCTCGATCACCTCGATTTCGATAAAAGGGCGCACAGCATCGTGCACGGCGACCAGATCCGTATTATCGCTGATACTTTCCAGGGCATTTTCTACGGATTGCTGCCGCGATTCGCCGCCCTCCACGGTCCTTACGGTCTTCGCGAATCCCTGGCTTTGGAAAAGATCGTTGGCCCAGGATAGGTTGTCCCCCCGAAGGGCGACCACGATCTCGGATACCAGCGGTGAGCTGACGAATTTTCGGATCGTGTGAATGAGAATCGGCGAGCCGTTCAATAGCATGAACTGTTTTCGGCTTATGCCTTCTTTCTCCGGCGCACCCCGGCCCATGCGTGTTCCCAATCCAGCAGCAGGTATGATGACAGAAACTTTCATGATGTGAAGGACACAGCAGTGCCTACCGGCTAACGACCGCGCACCTTGAACTTACATCATACGAGGAGCACCCCGGAATAACCGGCCCGGGGGGTTAGCTGGCGCCGGCCGCAGCCGACAGATTGCCGCCTCCTGTGCCGGTGCGTTGAGTCTCAACCGTGCCCTGGAGCCGCTCGTCGTATTTGCCGAAGATCATTTTGCCGGCGGTCGTCTGCAGAACACTGGTCACCGTAATATCGATGTTCTTCGAGATCAGGCGGCGCGCATTGTCCACAACGACCATTGTGCCGTCGTCCAGGTAAGCAACTCCCTGGTTGTGCTCTTTTCCTTCTTTAATAATGAACACGCGCATGGCTTCTCCCGGTAAAACAACCGGTCTCAGGGCGTTTGCCAGCTCATTGATATTCAGGACTTCCACGCCTTGCACTTGCGCAAGTTTATTCAGGTTGAAATCGTTAGTAACAATCTTCGAAGGCCGTGCTTTCGCCAATTCAATCAGTTTCAGGTCCACTTCCCTCACCGACGGAAAGTCCTGATTGACCAGGTGTACGTCGACCTGCGGCATCTTTTGCAGTCGTTGCACTACATCGAGACCGCGGCGACCCCGGTTTCTTTTGGCCGAATCCGCCGCATCGGCTACCGCTTGCAGTTCATGCAGAACGAATTGAGGGACTAAGAGGATGCCATCGAGGAACCCGGCTTCGGCGATGTCCGCTATACGGCCATCAATGAGAACACTGGTGTCTAAAATCTTTTCGAGAAGCACATCCTGGCTCTCACGCCCGACGAAGCCTAAGGCATGGAGATCGAGGACATCGGATTTGGAGACTCCGGTGATCAGACCGATGTAGGCGCCGATCAGAGGCAGGCCGATCTTCAAAAATTGCGACGACCGGCCAGCAAGGAAAATACTATCGTTCAACACGAAGACGGGGAGTAGCGCCAAGAGGACTCCGACAGCCGCACCGAGCGTTCCGGCAATGACCGGACGAAGGGCGGCGCGCTTGATTCTCGCCTCAATGAGACAGGCAAAGGCACCCACGCCCAAGCCAAACCCGGCTGCAGCTAAGGACGGAAGGCCAAAAGGGGAAATCGCAGCAGAAATCCCGCCGATCAAAGCAACGAAAAGGATGCGGACGATCCGCATATCCCAACTGGAGCGATCCAAGTATTTGCCTGCTTTTAGTAAGGATTGAAAATACCGCCATATAGACCAAGCCATGAAGGGCTCGTGCCTACGGTGTTGCGAAGTATATCATTCCACACGCGCCAGGGGAAGAGAAGAGAACTATAGAGAAGAGTAGAAGGTGAAGAGAGGACTGTCAGTCCTTCTACAGCGGGCGAGAAGGGCAGGACACAACAAGCGAGAGTAGAAGAGTCGCACCTGCTGCGGCGGCGAACTTAGGGGAGCTCGCCGAGACTATAAAGCCTTAGCGAGCTCTTCAGCAAAGGCGCTCTGCCTGGCAGGCGAGTTATTGGGCCTGCGGGCGTTGGCTCCTCTTCGGGGTTGAGCGGCAACGCCGGAAGCGGCGGGACGCTTGGTCCGGTCGAAGGCCGGAGCGGTCTTGCCGGGTCCTTTGCCAGATTTCGGCGGTTGCGCGGGGTTAGCCCGTAGAAGACGATCCTCAAGAGGCGCGCGGTCAAAGCGTCGAATAATGGAGTTCATTTCCTCCTGATTCGGCGATTCGATGAAGGCGAAGCCTTTGGACTCTTGGGTTTCGGGGTTGCGAATTACCTTGACTGCGTCTGCGACAAGGTTTTCTGAGGAAAGCCACGATTTGATATCGTCGGCCGTCACCCAGACAGGGAGATTTCCGAGAAAAACGGTAAAGCTCATTGATTAGTGTTTTATGCTCCGTGAGGGAAGTACGAGGCGGACCTCGAAGGAACTGCTTTCACTGAGGCTAGTTAGCATGCTAGCACAGATCGTGCGGGCGGTAAACAGCGAAAACTCACTTAATTCGTTGAGTAGAAACCACTAGCACATATTTGAGATGCTTGTGACTGATCTTTTGTTCAACCAAATTTCAGCTGCCCGAGTTTCTGCCTTCAACGTACTCAGGGCTGTGTCGGAAGGAGCCTACGCCTCTGATGAACTGCTCCTGAGTACCCGGGCAATGGAGAGTCGCGACGCGGGGCTCGCCGCTCAGATTGTATTCGGATGCCTTCGGTTCCAGGCACAGTTGGATCACCTCGTCAAAATCTACTCCGGAAGGCGCCCGGAACAGATCGAGCCTCCCGTGTTGGTAGCCCTCCGGATGGCCATTTTCCAATTGCGCTACCTGGACCGGATACCCCCGCATGCCGCTGTGAACGAGACGGTCGAACTGGTAAAACGTCATCGAAAAGCGGCAGGTGCTTTCGCAAATGCAGTGCTACGCAAGGTGAACCGTAAGCCCGTACGGTGGCCCGATCTACCGACCGAGCTCTCGTGCCCCGATTGGCTCCTGAAACGCTGGGTCCAGCACTTCGGTTCCGAGCGGGCTGCTGCAATCGCAAAGGCCGCGCTGGAGGAGCCACAGCGATTTGTGCGGGTCCCCCCTGGTTCGGTCTTACCTGGGAACGCGGAACTGGAGCCTACGGAGGTAGAGGGCTGCTTTTTGTTGGGGTCTCCGCTTCCCACGGCGATGCGGCTCCACGACATCGGCTCTCAAGCGGTTCTCCCGTTGCTGGATCTTCGGCCAGGGCAGTCCTACCTGGATGTTTGCGCGGCTCCGGGCAACAAAACCGTCCAGGCACTCGAAACACCTCTGGGATTCGCGCTGGCCTGCGACATCAGCCCGCAGCGGGCGAGCCAGATCCCTCCTGTTTGCCACCGCTTAGTACTGGACGCAACGCGCCCGCTGCCCTTTGCGCGCAAGTTCGATCGAATTTTTGTGGACGCGCCTTGCTCCGGAACAGGAACACTGGCCCGGAACCCGGAAATCAAGTGGCGCGTCCAAGAGGGCGACCTTTTCCGGTTCCAAGAGAAGCAGGTACAAATTGTTTCCGAGGCAATTCGACATCTCGCTCCGGGGGGTCGGCTCCTGTATGCGACGTGTTCGCTGGAACGAGAGGAGAACGAGGCGGTGATCGAAAGGATATTGCGTGCATACCCGCAGTTGCGGCCCGCTGACGAGTTGTGGCGGCTGCCCGGCCGTGATCCGGGAGACGGTTTTTATGCGATCACATTGCGCTGAGGCATGTTAATATCGTATTTTCCAAGACTTCGGCGGTAGGGGACAGGCGAGCCTCTTAGGCAGCTTGACGAATTGGTTTAGTTACGTGGCAGAAATTGTTCCATCGATTTTCGCGGCAGACTTCGCGCGGTTGGGCGAAGAGATCAAAAAAGTCGAGCAGGCGCCGGTGCGCATGATTCACGTGGACATTATGGACGGACATTTTGTCCCGAACTTCACAATGGGTACTCCGATCACCGAGTCCATCCGCAAGATCACAAATCTGAAACTCGATCATCATCTGATGATCGAGGATCCGGATACTTACGCGCCTATCTTTATTAAAGCGGGGGCAGATTGCGTCAGCGTGCACTATGAGGTCTGCCGGAATCTAAACCGCACGCTGCACATGATTCAGGACCATGGGGCCCAAGCGGGCGTGGTGATCAATCCCGCTACACGGGTGGACGTGCTTGAAGAAGTGCTCGACTTTGTGGACTATGTGCTGATCATGAGCGTGAATCCCGGGTACGGGGGCCAGAAGTTTATTCCACGCTCTCTCGACAAAGTTCGTCAACTTCATCGGCGGCGTTCCGAGCTCGGCTTGAACTTCGCGATCGAAATCGACGGAGGCGCGGGTCCGGACAACATCGCCGATATCGCGGCGGCGGGAGTGGATTGGGTGGTGGCCGGCTCTTCGGTATTTGGCGCCCCGGATCCGCGGGAAGCGGCCCGGCAGATGCGGCGCACGGCGAACGAAGCAGTGTCAATCAAGGTTTAATTCAATATGGTTTTTTGCAGTTTTGTATCGAAACGGGCGTTGTTGGCCGTTTGCTCGTTAGGGCTTCTTGCCTCCTGCATGCACAAGAAGTATGAGACGCCCATTACGAAAAACACGCAGCAGCCCGACAAGATACTGTTCGACCAGGCGATGCACGATATCGAGCATGGGCGATACGAAGTTGCGCGTATTTCGCTAAATACGTTGATGAATACCTATGAGTCGAGCGAGTATTTAGCCAAGGCAAAACTGGCCATCGCCGACAGCTGGTACCGGGAGGGCGGCCCGAGCGGCATGGCCCAAGCAGAAGCCGAGTACAAAGACTTCATTCTTTTTTATCCCAACATGGAAGAGGCAGCGGAAGCACAGAACCGCGTGTGCCAAATTCACTACCGGCAGATGGAGAAAAGTGACCGCGACTGGACCCAGACACTTCGCGCCGAGGATGAATGCCGCCAGCTACTGGTTCAGTTTCCGAACAGCAAGTTTGCCCCGCAAGCGACGCAGCGGCTGCGGAACATCCAGGAAAGCCTGGCCGAGCACGAGTTTGTCGTAGGTGACTTCTACTTTCAGCGCGGGGCGAACCCAGCGGCCGCCAACCGGCTGAACGCTCTTGTGGATCAATATCCGCTTTACAGCAAGGCGGACGAAGCCCTATACGAAGCCGGCGAATCCTACTCCAGGATGGGGCCGCGGTTCCGCCAGAAAGCGGCGGACATGTACGACCGCATTGTGAGTGAGTACCCCCTAAGTGCCCGGGTACCTGATGCCAAACGGGACCTGACCGATATGGAAATGCCGATTCCCAAGGTGGACGAAGCCGCCCTCCGGCGGGCAAAGTTTGAGGAAGAAAACTACCACCGGCCGGGGCTACTCTTTCGGTCCACGGAATGGATGAAAGGAGCGCCGGATGTTACACATGCGGCCCAAGAAGGCAGCCCCACGATGACCGATCCAAAACGGACGCTTCCTGCCAGCATTCCGGTCGTCAACAATAACCCGGAAACGGAAGTTGCCGGTAACGGCACAGGCACGGGAACAACGGACGTCACGGCATCGCAAGTAGGGAGTGGCAGCGCGCTCGATTCCAATCCCGATGCACGAAGCAGTAAGCCAAGTACAGACTCCCAAGCGAGCCCGTCCAGCCAAACAGCCCAGCAGCAGCCATTGCCCACGAATCGCGACGAAGAGCTGAAGAAGATGCGGGCGAAGCAGGCAAAGAAGCAAGCCCAACTGGCCAAGAAGAAGAACAAGAAGAAACACGGGGCGACCCCGACGGAACCGGTGTCGACCGCATCCCAGGGCACAACAGGTGCTGGCGCCGCGGCGCCGGATACCGCGGCTTCGGGCCCTGCCCCCGCGAACCCAGCCCATACGGCTCCACAAAGCTGATGAGCCGCATTCTGCTTGCGGACGACAGCCCTCAAGCCTTGCGTATGGCGGAACAGATTCTCGCCGGCCAAGGCAGCGAGGTGGTAAGCGTGACGGACGGCGCAATCGCTATGCGCCGCTTGCCGGATGTCAAACCCGATCTGTTGATTTGCGACGTGTATCTTCCGGTGAAGAACGCCTTCGATTTGGCGCGGTTCATCAAATCGCAGGCCGAGCACCGGCACGTTTCCATAATTTTCGCCGCTGCACCTGCGGATGAGTTCAATGAGCAGGATGCGAAAAACGCCGGTGCGGACGTCATCTTGCGCAAACCTTTCGAGGCCTCGGCGTTGCTGGGCGCTGTCCAGCAACTACTTGAAAAAAGTACGGCTGCCAAAGGCACAGGGGAACCGGGTGAGTCCGGCATCCTGGACCGGCACACGATTCGGGCCGCCGTAACGCTCGCCCTGGATAGCGCAATGCCTGCCATGATCGACGAATTGACAGAACGGGTTTTGCTAGCGCTATCGCAAGGAAAATAGGATTGTTGGCGTCCTACTATGGGAAGAGCCAAATCCTATGCCCGACAACAGTTTCGATATCACGTCCAAGATCGACCTCAACGAAGTTCTGAATGCCGTCCAACAGGCCTCGAAAGAAATCCAGACCCGATACGACTTAAAAGACAGCAAATCGTCTGTGGAATTGAACGAGAAGGACCACAAGATTCTTCTAGCTAGCTCGGATGAATACAAGTTGAAGGCGGTCACCGAAATCCTCGGACAAAAACTGGTGAAGCGGAATGTGCCTTTGAAGGGGCTGGAATACGGTCCACTGATTCAAGCCTCCGGCGGAAGTGTGAAGCAGGAAATCACCTTACAGCAGGGGATCGCTACCGAGAAGGCAAAAGAAATCGTCAAGCTCATCAAAGACAGCAAGTTAAAGGTCCAGACGACGATCCAGGGTGACTTAGTGCGCGTCAGCGGCAAGGACCGCGACACTTTGCAGCAGGTCATCGCACTGCTGCGCGGCAAGGACTTTGGTATCGACATGCAGTTTACGAATTACAGGACCAACTGATGGCAAGACGGATGGAGACGTTCTTCCTGCCGGGTGCCGCAGGCCGGCTGGAGGCGCTGCTGGAAGAGCCCGAGAACGTGGCTCCGTTGGAGGCGGCACTGGTGTGTCATCCCCACCCATTACATGGCGGCACAATGCACAACAAGGTCGTTTACCGGCTGGCACGAGGGTTGCGAGAGTCCGGCTGTGTGGTCCTGCGATTCAACTATCGCGGCGTGAATCTGAGTGAGGGCGAATACGGCCACGGGATCGGCGAGACCGAAGATGGACGGACCGCATTACTTGAGTTGCGGAGCCGCTATCCCGGCCTCCCGATTGTTGCGGCCGGATTTTCTTTTGGGTCGCGGATTGCCCTCCAGTTGACCCGCACCGACCCAGTCATACAGCGCGTGATCGCAGCGGGATTTCCAACGAAGTATCCCAACCGCGAGTATGTATACGAAGTACACGTTCCCAAGCACTTCGTACAAAGCACCCAGGATGCCTTCGGCCCGCGCGCGGAATTTACAGAGTTCTACGATTCGTTGCCCGATCCGAAAACGCTGGACTGGGTGGAGGCGGAAGACCACTTCTTTAAAAACAACCTGGATGGGTACGAAGCCGTGATCGAGCGAATTGGGCGCGAACGCCCAGTCCAGTTAGTCTAGATCCGGGTGTCCTGCTGAAAGACTCGAGCGAAGATCTGGTCGACATGCCGGAGTTGTCGGTCGAGGGAGAATATCTCGCCCAGTTGCTCTGGCGTCAGATACTCTTGCACCGCGGGATTGCCTTCGATGGCGGCGCGGAAATCCCCCTCGGATTCCCAGGATTCCATTGCTTGCCCTTGCACCAGGCGATACGCATCTTCCCGCAACATACCCGCAGCGGCGAGGTCAAGTAGGAGCTGACCCGAGAAGATCAAACCTTTGGTCTGATCGACGTTACGGCGCATCCGGTCCGCGTTTACCCACAGCCCGGAGATGAGCCAGGTCGTTTTCGCGAGTAAATAGTCAATCAAGATGGTGGAATCGGGGAAGATGACCCGCTCGACCGAGGAATGGGAGATGTCGCGCTCATGCCACAGGGCGACATTCTCAAACGCGGCCTGCGCATTGGAACGGACCACGCGAGCCAAGCCGCAGATCTGTTCACAAACGATTGGATTACGTTTGTGCGGCATGGCGGAGGAACCCTTTTGTCCGACGGCAAACGGTTCTTCAGCCTCGCGCACTTCGGTTCGCTGAAGATGGCGGATTTCAAGCGCGATTTTGTCCAGACTGGAAGCGATACCGGCCAGAGTCGCGATGTAATGAGCATGCAGATCGCGCGAAAGGACCTGGGAGGTGACCGGGGCCGCACCTAAGCCCAGCCTGGCGCAGATGCGCTCTTCGGCCTCGGGACCGATATGCGCGAAGGTTCCGACCGCACCCGAAATCTTCCCCACACGGATCTCATCGGCGGCAGCGGCAAAACGCTTCCGATGCCGCTGCAACTCATCCCACCAGATCGCCGCCTTCAGGCCAAACGTGATAGGCTCTGCATGAACCCCGTGGGTACGACCCATCTGAACGGTGTGTTTGTGCTCAAACGCCAGTCTCTGCAGAGCTTGAGATAGGCCGTCGAGCCCCGCTTGGATCAGTTGTGACGCATCTCTGATCTGTAAAGCCTGCGCGGTATCGACCACATCGTTCGACGTAAGGCCGTAGTGTAGCCAGCGGGAGGACTCCCCTGCCCCTTTGGCCTTCATCGTTTCCGCGACGGCCGTAGTAAAGGCGATCACATCATGGCGAACCTCACGTTCGATCTCTGCAACCCGTGATAAATCAAAGCCGGCATGTTGCCGGAGAGCTGCTGCAGCGTCCTGGGGAACTTCCCCGAGTTCCGCAAGGGCCTCCGAAGCGGCGAGTTCCACTTCCAGCCAGCACTCGTACTTATGTTGGTCACTCCAGATAGCGCCCATCTCCGGGCGCGTGTATCGCGCAATCATTTCAAACCTATTGTCCTAGACCACGGACGGAGAATGCTTCAGTAGCAGAAGACTTCGGATTGCAGGCCCGGTTCGGCCACCACCAGCCTGGTGAACAGGGCACGTCCGTCCAAAGCTTTGTGGGCCATATTACGAACCAGTTCGGGATGATTGTTGTGTTCGCTGATGTGTCCAAGGATGAGGGTGGATACACTTCCATCCAGATCACGTTGAATAAAGTCGGCCGCGATTTCATTGGAAAGGTGGCCCCGGCGGCTCATGACGCGCTGTTTCACAGACCAGGGATAGGGGCCTACGCGCAACATCTCCAGGTCGTGATTCGATTCCAGTATTAAAAGGTCCGTACCCCGCAGATGGATGCGCAGGGAATCGGGGACATAGCCCAGATCGGTAGCGATCCCGATCTTCACACCTTCGGCTGTCAACGTATAACCTACTGGATCGGCGGCGTCATGGGGAATCGTGAAACTGGCCACATCGAAGTCGCCAATGCGCAGTGCACAACCGGCCTGGAACTGTTCCACGGCGGGATCCGATTCGCCCCAATCGATGCAGTCAGCAGTCCCATGCGTAACGTACACGGGGATCTTTCGTCCTGGACCTTTTTTGAGAGAGGCTCGCGAGCCCTTTGCCAGTGCAGCCAATCCACAGGTATGATCGCTGTGCTCATGGGTCACCAACACGGCATCCAGCGTATCCACATCTTCGCCGATCGCAGCCAGCCGCTTGGCGATCTCGCGGCGACTTAAACCTGCGTCCACTAAAATACGTGTCCGTTCCGTGGCGATGAACGCCGAGTTTCCGGCGCTGCTGCTCGCTAAAATGCAGATCTTGACGATAGGATTGTCCGCCCTTCCCCTGTCCTTATCCGGTTATACCAAAGGATTGGGACAATTTTCTTCATTATCGTGCGGCCTCTGCGCCCTACAATGAAGATTCATGAAAGCGCGTGTTTATGTTTCGATCAAGCCCACTGTTTTGGACCCGCAGGGACAAACCATCCGCTCCGCCCTAGCCGGATTGGGCCACTCAGAAATCGCCACGGTACGCCAGGGTAAATTTTTTGAGATTGGCTTGGATAATGGCGTGTCCCGCGACCAAGCGCAGAAGTCTCTAGATGAGATTGCACGAGATATACTTTCCAATCCCGTGATTGAAGATTACCGCGTCGAAATCATAGACTAAGTTAACGGACTAGCCACTACCTTCTATATGTGCGGAATTGTTGGTTATATCGGCAGCCAGGAAGCCGTACCGGTGATTGTGGATGGCCTGCGCCGGCTGGAATATCGCGGATACGATTCAGCGGGCGTGGCCGTACTCTCCAACGGACACGGCCTGGAGGTTCGCCGCGCATCGGGTAAACTGCGGAATCTGGAAGAGGTGATTCGCGCAAGACCGCTTTCAGGCCTTTATGGAATCGGCCATACCCGCTGGGCGACGCATGGCCGTCCCACGGAGGAAAACGCGCATCCCCATCGCGACTGTAAAGGTGAGATCGTCGTCGTCCACAACGGGATTGTGGAGAACTATCTTGCCCTGCGAAAGCAGCTCACGGCGGAAGGCCACACGTTTATAACCGAAACCGATACGGAAATCGTGGCGCATCTGGTGGAGAAATACTTCACTGGCAAGCTGGAAGAGGCAGTCCGTGCGGCGGTCAAACAAATCACGGGCGTATTTGCTATCAGTGTTATCTCCAGCAAAGATCCTCAGAAGATCGTGGCGGCGCGTTCCGGTCCGCCTGTGGTGATCGGGCTAGGAAAAAACGAGTTCTTCGTTGCATCCGATGTTCCCGCCATCCTGAGCCACACCCGGGACATGTTTTTTCTGAATGACGGTGATGTGGCAATCCTCACGCCGGAAGGTGTGCAGCTTACTGACTTTGACGGCCGCACGGTACGGCGTCCGGTATCACACATCATGTGGGACCCGATCATGGCCGAGAAGGGCGGATACAAGCACTTCATGCTCAAAGAGATCTTTGAGCAACCGCGCGCCATCAAAGACACCATGTTGGGGCGATTGGGCCTGGAGAGCGGACGAGTATTTCTGGATGAAGTCAGCATCGCCGAAACCGATTTTCGCCAATTTCAGCAGGTGAAGATCATTGCCTGCGGGACGAGTTGGCATGCCGGTCTGGCGGGTAAGTTTATCATCGAGCGTTTGGCCCGCATCCCTGTCGAGGTCGATTATGGCAGTGAATTTCGCTACCGCGATCCCATCATTCAGCCCGACACGCTGACGATTGTGATTTCGCAATCCGGTGAAACAGCCGACACCCTGGCGGCGCTCCGCGAGGCAACCCGGAAGGGCTCGAAAACGCTCGCTATTTGCAACGTTGTGGGTTCCATGATCACACGCGAAGCCACCGGCACACTGATGACCCACGCCGGGCCAGAGATCGGAGTGGCTTCCACCAAGGCGTTCACCTCCCAACTTACGGCGCTTCTGATCCTGGGGATGCACTTGGGACAGGTTCGCGGCACGTTGTCGGCTCAAGCTTCGTGCACCCTGGTGCAAGAACTAGCTCGGCTTCCGGGCAAGCTGGAGCAGATTTTGTCGGACACGGCCATCTACGAAGGACTAGCTCACGTGCTGGCAAAGGCCACCGATTTCCTCTATCTTGGCCGCGGCATTCACTTCCCTATCGCGCTGGAAGGGGCGTTGAAGTTGAAGGAAATTTCCTACATTCACGCCGAAGGCTATCCCGCAGGCGAAATGAAACACGGCCCCAACGCGCTGATCGATGAGAATCTACCCGTGGTGGTCTTGGCTAGCCGGGATCCCCAATCAGAGGAGAGCCAGGTTCACTATGAAAAGACTCTATCCAATATCCAGGAAGTGAAGGCCCGCAGCGGGATCGTAGTCGCGGTTGCCTGCGAAGGCGACGAGGAGGTTGCGAAAATGGCGGATCACGTCATCACAATCCCAGTGACTCGCGAGCTGCTCCTTCCGCTGCTCGAAATGGTTCCATTGCAGCTTCTGGCCTATCATATTGCGGTGCGCCGCGGGTGCGATGTCGACCAGCCGCGCAACCTGGCCAAGAGCGTCACTGTCGAGTAACGATGAGCCTATATGGGCTTCTTTGCTGTCGACAGACAATTCAGTTGTCCCAGATTCGCCAGCGGGCGTAAGATCGGGGCAACGTGCCGCTTCGGCAGTATCGACTCAATCGCAAACCTGGACTTAGAGCAAAATTCAAGTTGGTGTCCGGGTGAGATAGGCTGACGGAAGGAGACGGAAGTGGTATGCAGTATTCCGACGATCTACGGCAGAAACTAGTCGAGGCATGGAAAGCCGGTTACGGGACC
>Ga0308175_100000720_pt1 | contig 22023 bp, 11 predicted proteins | sample PhyCR1_3_FD_203893 | JGI IMG/M metagenome (GOLD analysis project Ga0308175, IMG submission 203893) | Soil microbial communities from UC Gill Tract Community Farm, Albany, California, United States - DLSLS.C.R1 | ecosystem: Environmental > Terrestrial > Soil > Agricultural land | place: USA...
CCCTTCGATGCATCGTATATTCTCCACCTCGGGATTTCGCTACGCCGTATTCCTGGCTAGGTACAAGATACCCGATTGAGTCGTCACGGTACTTCTGCAATTCCTTTCAATCAGGTGCACTCGATCGGTTCACGAGTTCGCTTGCAGCCCGCCCCGTTCTACCAGCCACTTTCAAGCCGGCAAGGGTTCTAAGGCAACCAGGACTCCGTAGCTTCAGACGTGTCAGGTGTGCCAGTTCGTATTCAAGTTCCACGATCCGTCCGAAATCGCTGTTCTCCCTTCCGCATCCGCTTTCAAACAGCACTTCGATCGCACGGAAGATTGCCTCGGCTGCCGCCGTGCCGGCTTGCGCAACCGCATACAACTCCTTGGACCATCGCCCGAACTTGATGGCGCCCGATGCGGCCGCCTCGCTCAGTGCGCGCCCGAATGCTGCAGGGCCGAGTCTGCCGCCGGATATCGCTGACAGAAGTGCATCAGTGGCTAACCCTCGTTGGCCAGCTTCGCTGGCTCCGATTCCGAGCGCAATGAGCAAGGCGCCCATGTCGCCGAGGTGTGTAGAGGAATCGACCAGGGGTTCCAGGTAGGCGCGTGTGGACCAGTCGGCATGCCACCGTTCAAGGTTGCCCCCGAGATCGCGGCAGCCCGCCGCAAACCAACCTTCAGGCCAGCGAGGATTGACGGTTGCGCACCATCGCTTCATCTCGAGTGTGCTGCTGAAATGCGCAGTGGTGAGTCCCGCCGGATCGAACCGGCTCGGGTTGGGCAACTCGTGGACTTCGAGCAGCGGATAGTGATACGAGTATGTTCGTCCACTCGCTTCCCAACTTTTCTTCTTCCAGATAAGCTGGATCTTTTCCGGGACGGCGCCGCCTCGCGTGCGCAGTACGCCGAGAAGCAAATCTAAGTGGAACAGCGACTCGCGGTCGTTCTCAGCTGCCTTCCGCTGACCATTGGTCAACTTTGCGAGACGCGCGTCAAACTCGTGTCCATCGATGCGGCCGTCGGGGAACGTAGGCAGACTCACGAGAGGCTGCTCGATCCGGCTTGCGGCTTGTTCTGAAGCGGACCATAAGCGCCAAATCAGAAAATCAGCCAGGCTTTTTTCCGCTTCCGGTCTCGCCGGCCGTACCCGGCGGATCCATGCAAGCGCCAAAGTTGCGAGTGCGGCGCGCGGCTGGACCGTGGCGCGTCGCCCGAGCAGAGCCTCAGCCCGGTTCGCCAATCCTGCAGTAAGCCGCTGGAACTTTGCGTCACCTGCCGCGGCGGGTATGCCCACGCGTGCGAGTCCATCGATCACGCGTTCGATCTCGATCGGTGGGCCTTGATTTTCTAGTACGGCCGCGAACGTCTCGACCAGTTCGTTCAGCGTACGAATGGGCATCACGTACATCGCCTGGCCAGCGATTGGTCCAGCAGTCTCCGTACTCGACAGAACTGGTTCGTTTCCTCCCCAATGCGCGCGAACCGACGGGGCGAGCAAGTCGAGGTAGGGGGCCACCAGAGCGATGTCATTCCCGACCAGTTTCAGGGCTGCGGTTTGGACGTCGCGAGATTCATGCGCAAGAGCGCGTGCTACAACCGAACTGACACAAGACGCGTCGGCAACAGAGTTACGTGAAAGCTTCGCGGCTAATGCGAGTGCGAGCTCAACTGTGCCCTTAGCGCGCGCTTCAAGTGCCGGAGCTAAGCGTTCCAGCTTGATATCGGTGGCTCCGGCGTCGTGCGCTCTTACAAGTGCTTTCACGGCAAAAGAAACGGTGGCCGGAACCTGGCTGCCCACCAGGTCCAGGTAGCGCGGACTAAACTGCACTCGCTCGCGCCCCGACGGCTTAAGTGCCTCATGCAAACGACTGAACCATCCCGCGCGGAACGGTGCGAAGTCTCGCTGCAACGCCTCGAGAGTAGCCGAAAGCACACGTGACCGGTCAATTGTGCCGTCCGCCGACAAACTCAGGAACGCATCGAACCAACTCCTCGATGCATTCACATATTTGTCGTACGCGGCCAGGCTCAGTTCGCCGGTGCCTTCACATTCAAACAGTCGCCACAGTTCGTCTCCCAAGAGCCCGGGGTCTTCTTCCAATAACTGTCGTGGTGTAAGCCGCACGTTCGGTGCAGCAATCATGCCTAGGACGTAAAACTCGGTTGCGGGTCGTGGAATCGCGGCGCAACGTACGAGCGCCCGGGCCGTAGGCCAGTTGCGGAAATTTCGTGTTAATTCGAATTCAACCCATTCCGCGAGCCACGACGGCCGCCGGTTCGCGAACATCGCCGCGGCTGCGTCATGCCAATTAGAGAAAGACCAGGAACGCAGTTTCTTCAGCTCGACGAACGTGGCCACTCCGAGGAGCGCCACTCGGGCAACCAGGTACTGTTCGAAGGCTTTCTTGCGGGAAGCCCTGGTCACATCCCGGAGCTCTTCCTCGAGTGCCTCCGTTCGAAGGGCAACCTCCGGGTAAACAGCTCGCCGCAATTTCTCGTCCCGGTCGCTCAAGAGCTGCACGCAGCTGGTTGCATCGGCTGCCTCAATTGCCGCGATCAGATCAGCGGCGTTCGACATCGGCGCGTCCCTTCCCGGAAACGATCTCTGCCGCTAGAACGTGCTTGCACGGTCCGCGTGACTCGCCGTGACGGCTGGCCCATGGGCAGGAACAACGCCATTGGCCAGTTGGCTCGTGCCGCACGTAGTAATCGACGTCGCGGCCCCGTACCCAGGCCCCTTGCGCATCCAGTTCCACTGCCCCGGTACGGGCCAGCTCTTGCGCGCCATTTAGTCGTGGATGGAGGCGTTGAAGGTACGATGTATCGAGCGGCAGCTCACGATGGAAATAGGCACCCTCCGCGAGATCGTATCCTACGAGGCCCGATGTGCCGAGTTCGCCCAGCGCTGCTCTGACGTCGCGTTCACCTGCCTGTAGTTCGTCCGCGAGCGCTCGAGGTCTGAGGTCCGCTTGCCATCGCAACAGAGCGCGCAACCGCGAGGTGACGGAAGAGTTCGTTGCGAGAGAGTCGAGGACCTGTCCTTCACCAGAAAGTCCACGGGATGCTTGCGGGCTCAGCACTAGAAAGAGCCGGGCATCACCCGTTTCGAGCTGCCAAGCCGTTGCTCCGTCGGCCCCGCTGTAAATGATGAATTCTGTCGCATGTCGCGCCACTTCCCGCAATATCCTGAGCCGTTCGATGCCGCCTGCCAGAACTCCGCCCTCGATTCGTGCGTGGCTGATCCGGATGGAACGATTCCATGGGGTGATCCATACAGGTTGCGGCGTGCTCTGGCCCGGCACTTCACGCAGGAACCGTTGGCCCATCACGCCTGAGATGTGAAAGCGACGCTCCATCCGGCTCTGATGTGCCTGGACCTCAACGAATCCCTTTATCCAGCGGACGGGCAATTTGACGCGGCGCTCAAAAGCAGCCTCAGATGATTGCGGCGTGAGCGTAAAGCCCTGGGCGCTGACTTCCAACCTCGCCCGTTCCCTGCTATCCAGCTTTGCGAGCGCGCCGCGCATGGTCGGGTTGAAGTCAACGTTCGACGTACCAGATTCCATCCTGTCTGCGTCGAAGGCTTCCTCACGTAGATCCATGCGCGCATACACCCCGCAACAAGGTGAAAAGCCCTCGAGTCGAAGCATCCCGCCCCCGCACGTAATCACCGGGTCGCGTTGAACAATCAGCCGTTGCAACATACCGGGCGGCGTGTAGAACCGAGTCCGTACCACTTGTGCGAGAACAAGGACAAGGTCCGCCGTGCGCCGGGGCATCGCGAGATAACCGCGAAAGAACGGCGCGCACGTAGAGCCCGACGAAGAGGCAGCCAGGAAGATACCGGAATTCCCAACGGTCGAAGGCATCTTAAACCGGTCCAGGTGCTCTACGAGAGCTGAACGACGTCCGGTCATCGCGTCACTCATTTCACCCAACCCAAACCGAGCCCACTTGGCGAGAGCAAGATCGGAACACGGGGCCTAAGCAGATGGTGTTCCGGCAAAACGTCACATCAGAATCACCGTTGCAGCTAATCCTGCGAGGAACATTGGTAGCGAAGCGGGTTCGGGAACTGCGACCGCTGCCGAATAGCTCTGTGGGAGCCACGCCCGGTACGTCGATAGTTGTGAAGCTGCCGCGGTCGTCAACAAAACCCTGTGAAATCGGCCGGCAATAGCCGACTTTCTGTCCGGCATCGTTGATACCCGTTGCATGCGTTACGCTGTCGCCCGGCACTTCGATCGTGGTGAACGTCCCATTGGCCAACACCGCCAGAGCAAAATACCCATCGCGTCTTGACCTAGCGACCATGACTCTTCCCCATCGCAATAGAGGAATTATAGAGTTAGTTGACAACAAACCCTAAGCGGGAAAGTACTGCATCTTGCGCCTTAAACTTCGGCACAGTCGATGCCATCTGCTTTCAGGTTCGATCTTGATCACGGACTCCTTCGTCGGTCACGTCCTCTTACGATCAAAGCAGGAATCGGGGAACGTCGAGGGCTCTGAGTTAGCAGAAGTTACCTGTGCGCTTCGATGCGGAAGAGCGTATGATGCGCAAGCACAAACAACGAGCCCCGTCCCTGACCGTCAGCTATAACCTGCAATGGCCGTTCCGGGACGTCAATCACGCCGGTCTGCTTGCCATGTGAGTCGTATACAAAGATCTGCCCGTTGGCCACGTAGACATTCCCTTTATCGTCGGTTGCAACGCTCTCGCCTCCGCGCTGCACAAACGGGCGCAAGTCCGTGAGCGCACCATCCGCTCCGACGACGCCGCTGTAAGTCACATCTTCCGAAGAACTGCTCACGTAAACGCGCTGTCCTACGCGCGCGCGTATAAGTCCATACGCGTCCAAGTTGTCCGAGAACCGCCACCCGGAGATCGTGTCGACAGGTCCTTGCTTCCAAACGCGCACGGCAGGCAGAAACAAGCTTTCATCCGCGGAGACATACTGCCTCTCCTTGGGTGCAGTCACGTCCTCCGCGAACATCTGCGCGAGGGTCCTATATCGCATCGTCTCGAGATCCAGTTGATCGCGAAACTCGCCGTTGTTCCAGTAATTCACCGGAAGCAGAGCCATCGCATCCGGACGCGGTTTGGCGGGTTCAGGCTGCAAAACGGTGATTTGATCTTTTGGAGATCCCGGCCGGAAGGAGTAAACGGTTCCCTCCGCACCCTCGGAGGACACCACAATCAGGTTCCCCAATTTGTCGAATCCAAGGTTGACCGGGCCGAGCGGATTATCACGCTCAATCGTCAGGCCTTCACTATCCGACCACCCGTAGATCCGCTGCTGATGTCGATCCACGAAGTACAACTTGCCCTTTGCATCCACCGCTCCTCCGGCGATCGAAAAGAATCCAGTCGCCAGTTGCTTTACAGAGCCAGCACCGATTCTCCGCCGAGCAACCGGCTTTACCTCGTCAGAGACATCCAAAACGGCAAACTCCCGTTCCCGAACGTGTGACTGATTTGTGACGTCTTCGATTGCATTCTCAAAGGGATACTTGCTGACCCGCAGATACGTGCCGCAGCCGTTCTCGTCGCAGGTTGAGAAGCCGCTCTCGGCATTGACGTGGACATTCCGGAACCGGATCGCGCTTGAACGGTACAACCGCACCGCCGCCAGAAAAGGCATCCGTGATCGCGTCACGCGATAAGCGTGATAGTTCGCGACAGTGATGTTTCTGGAATACGCTATTTCGAGCGACAACGCTTCCCCGCTCTCCCCCGCTTCCTCTTCCGTCTGCGGAGCGTTCAGATCCCAGTTCTCTGCGTGATCGAACTTGATCTCGGTCCGGACGTGATGCTCAGCCGAAAGCTCGTACACGTGTCCGGGAGTTTTGGTATCCGAAACGAACAGGCCTGCCTGCGCGAATGTGTCCGGAGTCCAGATATCCGCGAAAGTTCCGCCCCCGCCATGCGTCACCCATAAGCTCGGATACTGCGAATCCCACCGGTTGTGCAGATCCGGATCGGCAGTTTGATTATTGTTGTACGGATTTGTGCCGCTCCCATGTCCGCCAAGGAACCTGATATCGTCCATCAACGAGGTCTCACCCGCAGACCACAGCACGCCAACCGCCCGCGGATTCACTCCACCCGTGAACACACCGAACCCGCTGAGGATATTCGTTCCACCCTCCGGAGCAAGAAGTACCGGCTTGGGTGTGCCCACACCCTGATACCCCGAAGTACGATCTAACAGATCGATCTGCGTCAATGTCGGATGAAGGCCGATGAGAACGGTATCGGGCTTTAACTGAAGCGTGTCACGCACGACGTAGTGCCCGCTTGGGAAATACAAGACGCGATGGGCTGCGATCGCTTTCTGAATCGCAGTTGTGTCGTCGGTCTTGCCGTCCCCGACAGCCCCGAGCGTATGCACATTTACCCACTCGTCTGTGCCTGGGGACGGCCGAATCGCCGGAGGCATCGGCGCAGGCATGCGTTCCAGCGCACTCCCCTCATAGCGCATGCCTATCTCTCCCATGGCACCTATGGCGGGCACGATAAGGCCGTAGTTAAATGCCTTGACCTGGTACGCAGAACCCTTGCCCGCCACCTTCTTGCCGCTCTCCCTCAGGACGGCAAACGTCGGCACACCTGACAGCACAGCATTTTCAAAACCGACCTCCGTGAGCGGGCTCTTCTCATTACTGATCACCACAGCTGCGTTCGCGAGGTTCTCGAACCGGCAGTCCTTCACCCAAAGCTGATCCGAGTAGTGAGGATCGATATCGATCGCGGTGGGCACGTTGCGGAACGAATCTCGAATCAGTGTGAGCCCTGCCTCATGCTCCCGAACCGCCGCCTCCTTCTGGCCTTCAAACGTAGAATCGAGCAACGTGAACTGCCACGCCGCCGAAGTCTTCTCGCTCAGAATCCCGTATCGGCCGCCATAGAAGTGCAGATCCTCCCCCTCATTTCCCACCTGGTACAAGGCCGCAAGCCCTGAGCCTACGTGAAAGTCCATATGCGTCAGGAATGCGTGCTGCGCCACATGGAACCGGATGCCCACGGCGGCCGGGTTCCCGTTTGCAATCTCGAGATCGATATTGCTCATGGCGGAATAAAACGTTCCGGAGTTGGCGTCGGGAATGTCCGTCCTGGGCGGCACGGTGCCCTGTGGCGGAACGGCGACACGCCCCGGCTTGCCTCCGGTGAACATGACCATCGCACCCAATCCTTTTTGATAGCCGGGCGTGTTTTCCGGCAAAGAAAATATCGGCCGGCTCGTGCCGACACCAAATAGCCTCACGCCGGGCCAAACGTAAAGGGTGCGCGTGATCGAATATCTTCCCGAAGGTACAAATACGATGCCCTCGCGCGCAGTACTCGATCCAGCTTTGTCGATGGCCTCCTGAATAGCAGCCCCGTCGCTGCCGGAAACGACCACCGCCCTGGGATCGTCGGGCTGAGTCGTGAAGACCGACGCGCCAAGAGCAGAAAGGCCAATCCAAAGCAGGCAAAGCAGTCTCATGAACATCCAGTTGTATATCAGAGCTCGAATTCGGGACTGTAGCGCGGCTGTACTCTTTCTTATGAAGCCGCCGGCGACGTTCGCCCGTCACCATCGCTCACCATTTTGCAGACTAAAGCTGAGGGACTCGTGCAAGTTCCAGAATCCAATTTGCCATCGCTTGACTCACTGCAGGCCACTGCCCGGCTTGTGCATACCTTTCTACCTCCAACTCCTCAGATCCAATGGCCGCTGCTCTCGAAGCGCACGGGAGCCGATGTCTGGGTCAAACACGAGAATCACACGCCTGTCGGAGCGTTCAAGATCCGGGGTGGCCTGGTTTATATGGATGAGCTGAAAAAGCAGCATCCCGAAGTGACGGGTGTGCTTGCTGCAACTCGTGGCAACCACGGACAGAGTGTGGCGTTCGCAGCTCGCGCGGCCGGTCTGCACAGCACGGTCGTCGTACCGTTTGGAAATAGCCGCGAGAAGAACGAAGCGATGCGCGCTTTAGGTGCCGAACTGATCGAGTTCGGCAGAGACTTCCAGGAAGCTTACGAATACGGCGTTGAACTGGCTGCCTCCAGGGGGCTGCATCTAGTCCCGTCATTTCACACTACGTTAGTCCGCGGTGTGGCAAGCTACTCGCTCGAGTTACTGCAAGCGGTTCCTGATCTCGACGTTGTCTACGTCCCGATCGGACTTGGCTCGGGCATTTGCGGAGCCATTGCCGCACGTGACGCACTCGGCCTGCGTACTGAGATTGTAGGAGTAGTCGGGGCCGGCGCGCCAGCGTATGCCAATTCCTATCGTGCTGGTCGACCCGTTTCCTCCGATGTTGCCGAGACTATAGCGGACGGGATGGCCTGCCGGGTTCCGCATCCCGAAGCGCTGGCCATCATTATCCGCGGCTCTTCGAGAATTGTCACGGTAACTGATCAGGAAATAAGAGCGGCCATGCGGCACTTGTTCTCCGACACACATAACGTCGCGGAGGGAGCGGGAGCAGCGGCGCTCGCCGGTTTTTTGCAGGAGGAGAACATACAGCGTCACCGAGTCGCTGTCGTCCTGAGCGGCGGAAATATCGATCGCGAACTCTACGCGACAACTCTTCGCTGATCAAATTGGGCGATCACCGCCGTAACACGGCTGGGAGAGGTTAATCGAAGAACTGACGATCCTCGGCTGAGAGGCGCGATTTAGCGGCAGCCGGCTTGAATGTTACGCCCAGGCCAGGGCGATCCCAGACGTCTATAAATCCTTTTTTGACGATCGGATTCGGCAGGCCTTCGACTATGTCGTACCACCACTCGGGTTGGCCGAATGGGTATTCGAACGCGATGTAGTTCTGCGGCAGTGCGGCGGCCATGTGGACGTGAGCGGCGAGCCCGATCAAGCCATCAAAAATGCCATGCGGCGCGACCAGAATGCCGTGAATGTCGGCGTATTCGGCGATCCACTTCAGTTCGGCTATGCCGCCGACGTCTTCGGGGTCCGGACCCACTACGTCCACGGCTTGCTTCTCGATCAGGTCCTTGAAATTCTGCCGCAGATAGATCTGTTCTCCGGTGTGGATCGGAACAGATGTAGCCTGTTTGAGATCGCGGAAGAGTTCCGCATTGGGGTAGGGGGTATAGTCGCCTGTAAGGATGTCTTCGATCCAGGTGATGCGCATGGGCTCGCACGCCCGGGCAAATGTGACCGCGTCTTTCATGGCCCAACCAGGGCCGCAGTCAAGCGCGAGACCGACCTCCTTTCCCAACACTTTCTTCATCGCTTCGACACAGGCGATCACGTGGTCCAGCCCGCGTTCAGTCATGAGGCCGCGGTCCGGATGTGACGATCCCTTGCGTGGCTCGTCGTACCACATATCAGGTATCGCTCCCATCATTGGCGGATTATGGAAGCCCACCGCCATCTTGATGAGGGTGAAGCCTTCCTTGGCCTCTTTCATCTTCTGGACGTTCTCGGCATAATCCTGCGGCATCTGCCCCGCCAGCGGCGGCCGAAAACCGCCGTTGTAAATGCGTACCCGGTCGCGGATCTTACCGCCGAGCAGCTTGTAAACGGGCACTCCAGCTACCTGACCCGCTATATCCCAGAGAGCGATCTCGATGGCGCTAACGGCTGAACCCCATGGCTTAAAAGCCCCCAGGCGGCGGATCTTTAGCATCACTCGCTCGACATCGGTCGGGTCCTCGCCCAAAAGATAATCCTTGTAAAAAAGGACCATCGGCTTGAGGTAAGCCTTCGAAGATTCGGCTTCGCCGTACCCCGAGACGCCCTGATCAGTAACGATTCGAATCACGGGATTGCGGCCAATCACAGCGCATCGCAGATCGGTGATCTTGACTCTGGGTTGGCCCGTACGTCTTTCCTGAGCGGCGAGGCTCGCCACTGATGCCGTCACCGAAAGCGATTGGAAAAAATCTCTGCGTGTCCACATACTCACAACCTGTCTGTTAGCGACCTCATTCTATACGCAGGCCGCGGCAGGCGACCCTAAAAGTAACTTTCTCCCGTCGCGATGCAAACGCCATATACCAACACCGCCCTTGTAATCTGGCTTTGGATAGAATTGTCAGCACTGCGGAGGCGTAAGGGCGTATGAGTAATCGCAAATCACAAGAGTCATCCGAACCAATCCCAATGAATCGCCGCACGCTGCTCGGCGGCGCGGCCGTTATGACTGGCACGCTGGCAGGAATGGCGCTCGAACCCGCGTCGGCGCTGGCCGCGAAGTCGAGCGATGCGCGTAAAACCGGCGATTCGCCGAATCTGAACCCGCCGATCGTTCAGGTCAAGAGCGGCAGTCTACGTGGCTTCCGTGACGGTACGACAAGCACCTTCCTCGGCATTCCCTACGCCCAGGCGGAGCGGTTCGAAATGCCAAAGCCGGTCAAGGCCTGGGATGGTGTCAGGAACGCCCAGACGTGGGGCCCTGTTTCGCCGATTCCGGCGCAGGACAAGCCCGGTGCAGACGACTTCGTTTTCCCGCACCGGTATTGGCTCGAGAACGAAAACTGCCAGGTGCTGAACATATGGACCCAGAACGCCAGTGCGAGCGCGAAGAAGCCAGTCATGTTTTGGATGCATGGGGGCGGATTTACAAATGGCTCCTCCATGGAGTCGTACGCGTATGACGGCAAGAACCTGAGCGAGTTCGGTGATGTTGTTGTGGTGAGCGTAAACCACCGGCTGAATATCATCGGCACCATGGATCTATCGGCGTACGGTGCGCAGTACGAAAACTCGCGCTACACGGGCATGGCGGATCTGGTTGCGGCGTTGCAGTGGGTGCAGGAGAACATCGCCCTCTTTGGCGGTGACCCCGGCAACGTAACGATCTTCGGGCAATCCGGCGGCGGTAGCAAGGTGACCCGGCTAATGCACATGCCTGTCGCGAAAGGCTTGTTCCATAAGGCGATTGCGCAGAGTGGCGGCGCTCTGAATTACCGGAGCGTGGAACCGGCAACTGCGATTCAGCGGCAGCAGGCGATTGCGGCAGCGACGCTGAAGCAACTGGGCCTCGACGGTTCGCAAATCGAAAAGCTGAAGAATATCCCGTACAAAGATCTGATCATCGCGGGCACAGCGGCAACGCGCGAGGTGGCGCAGACAGCCGGCGCACCACGGGCTAGCGGAGGCGGCTGGGAAGTGATCGCCGACGATAAGTACATCATGCGTGAACTTTGCGATTGGGCCGGCACGATCCCGCTGATGGCAGGAACTGTGTTCAGCGAAATGCAGGGAACACTGGTGCGCGGTGACGGCCGCAAAAATCAGTGGAGCCAAGCGGAGATCGACGAGAAGCTGACGGAGGCATACGGCGACAAAAAGGCCGAGGTCGTGGCGGAATTCCAACGCGCGTTCCCGCGAAAAAAAGTGCAGGATGTTCTGTATTTTGCAAATGGGTCGCGTCCGAACGTGAAACAGACGCTGGCGTGGAAGCTGGAGAAGAGCAAGACGCCGGTGTGGAACTACCTGTTCGCGTGGGAGTATCCCGTAGACGGCGGGATCACAGCCTTCCATTGTTCGGAAATCGCGTTCGCGTTCCACAATGTGAACGAGCCGCACATAAAGCTGGCAACGGGCGGTGGTCCCGTGGCGCTCGCACTGCAGGATAAGGTTGCCGGAGCGTGGGTCAGCTTGGCGAAGACCGGCAATCCGGGTTTCACACCATGGACGCCGGAGGAGCCAAACACGATGGTCTTCGACACCACGAGCGAATGTAAGCCGCTGCGCGACGATCAGCTTATTACGCTGATGGGTAACACCGGGGGCCGGGGCAGAGGCACAGCCTAAACACTGCCCAGAGTACGTTGAGTCTACGGCACTCACGTCATAGCTGTCACTGCCACTAAGGCTAATCGGCGCCTCGGTAGTACGGCCGCAGTTCCGATCGGTGTATCATTTTCGATCAGACCGCCAGCCCCTTTTCTTCGATTTCTCAAAGCGCACAACGATAGCTGCCGCTGAGCCCCTAAGTTACGCTCTGGGCGACCAATCCTCGGCTGTTTGGACTTACCAAAATATCGTCGCGCACTGTTCGACGTAAAAGGACGACTTAGCTCGACGTAAGTATTAGGACCGAAGTACCTGCCAAATGAACGTTTCACTTTGTCATTGATGAGGCCAGCGGAATGATGATAAAATCCGGCCACTAGTAGCTGAAGTCAGAGCTGACTCTCTGATGGAAGGGGTTCTTTATGTTGATTCGACCGGGCCGTCTGTGCCTTTGCTTGTTTCTCGCGGTTGCCTATGGATCTGCGCAAAGCATCAGCGGCTCCATTGCCGGCAGGGTTGTTGACCAGCAGGGCGCCAGCGTTCCCAACGCGGCAGTCACAGTGACGGAGCCGACCAAGAGTCTGCAATTCAACGTGAAGACAGGCGATGGCGGTGACTTCGCCTTCACGGCGCTTCAGCCAGGGACTTACAACGTAACAGTCGAGGCCCAGGGTTTCAAGAAAGCCTCCCGCCCCAATCTGCCCCTCAACGCCAATGACAAGCTTTCCGTCGGTGAGATCGCGCTCGAAGTGGGCTCGATCACCGAAACAGTAGAGGTATCCGGGCAGACTGCTCTGATGCAAACGGAGAGTGTCGACCGGTCCGCCACGATCAACAGCCGGCAGATGGAGAACATTGAAGTTAACGGACGCAACCCGCTGGATATGGCCAAGCTGATACCCGGAGTGGTGAATACGGCCAACTTTTCAGTGGGCGGTGTAGGAGGGTTGAACGGGCTTCAGGTGAATGGCAATCGAGGTACCGAGAACCAACTCACAATCAATGGAATCGGTGATATCGACACAGGCGCCAACGGTAGTCAGAATGTGACGGTCAGCTTAGATTCCATGGCGGAGTTTAAGATTTTGACTGGCACCTACCAGGCCGAATATGGACGCAATGCAGGAGCGCAAATTGCGCTTGTCACGAAGAGCGGCACAAATGAGTTTCACGGAAGCGGGTATTGGTATCACCGTCACGACGATCTGAACGCCAATACCTGGTTGAACAATGTTCGCGGCCTGCCGAGGAACTTGTTCCGATTCAACGACCCCGGTTACACGATCGGCGGACCCATCTACCTCCCGAAACTGCTGCCGCACACGAAGAATAACCTGTTCTTCTTCTGGAGCCAGGAATGGCAAGAGCAGCTACAACCCAATACGGCCAAGAATGTGACCGTTCCCACTGCTTTGGAACGTCAGGGGAACTTTTCGCAAAGCGTGGATAACAACGGCCGACCTCTCGTCATTACTGATCCCCTCACACAACGACCGTTTGCCGGGAACATCATTCCCTCAAGCCGGCTGTATACTCCCGGGGTAAATCTCCTGAAGTTATATCCGCTCCCGAATGCCGTCGGAACCGGGTACAATTACAGCTCTCAACTGTCGAATAAGCTTCCCCGGCGCGAAGATTTACTGCGGGTAGACGCGAATCTCAGCCCGAAGTTGAGGGTGTTTGGACATTGGATCAGCAACGTCTTCCCGCAGGTTCTACCCTATGGATCGTTTGTGCTTGGCCCTAATTTAGGGATTACAAATATCACAGACACGCGCCCCGGACACAGCCTCGCCGCAGGGATGACGTACATCATCAGTCCTACGACCACCAACGAATTTAACTGGGGATTCACGAAGAATACGATCGATATCTTCGAGGTCGGAAACGTATTGAGGAGGAGCACGTCGGGTGTGAATCTGCCCTTGCTTTATCCCAATGCGGTTCAGGACGATTACATCCCCGAGCCACGGTTCTCCGGCACGCACCTTGCAAACGGACCACAGTTTGTAACGAACGATGCGCCCTTCCATAACTTCAATTCCAGCATTGATTTTAGTGACAACCTGACCAGTATCCACGGTGCGCACACAATCAAAACCGGCTTCTACATCCAGCGGAGTCGAAAGGATCAGACGTCCTTCGCCGATAACAACGGCTTTTACAATTTTGGGGATACTTCCGCCAATCCATTCGACACCGGGTACGGCTACTCGAACGCACTGCTCGGGGTGTATCAAACGATGGATCAGGCGAGTTCGTATATAAACGGGCAGTACCGGTATTCAAACATCGAAGGGTTCCTGCAGGATACGTGGAAGGTAACCCCGCGCATCACGCTCGACTACGGTTTGCGCGTGTCGTGGTACCAGCCCCAATATGACTCCTCGCGGCAAGCATCCACCTTCATCCCCAGTTTGTGGAACCCTGCAGCTGCTCCTCGTCTGTATCAGGCCGCATTCGTAAACGGCGTACGGTCCGCTGTTGACACTCAGAGCGGCCAGGTGTTGCCCGCGGCCAACATCGGACTCGAAGTACCTGGAACCGGCGATCCGTTCAATGGTGTTGTTCAAGCCGGAAGAGGCGTGAATAAATACCTGCAGACCAACCGTGGTGCGCAATGGGGACCGCGATTCGGGATCGCCTGGGACGTAACAGGGAAACAGAACTTTGTCATCCGAACCGGCGGAGGTATCTATTACGACCGCTTCCAAGGAAACCGGGTATTCGACTTCGTCCGGAACCCCCCCGAGACCGTTCAGCCAACGCTGCAGTACGGTTTTGCCCAGAATATCAGCGCCAGCAACATCCTGTTAGGGCCGCCAACCCTGTACGCTGCCGATCCGGAGGGCAAGATTCCGACGACTTATAACTACCAGTTCAGTATTCAGACCAAGCTGCCCTGGAGCACGATTCTCGACACTGCGTATGTAGGTTCGCAGGCACGCCACCTCCAAGATAATCGGAACATCAATCCCGTCCCTTACGGCGCCTATTTTCAGCCGCAGAACCAGGATCCGACTCTCGTCGCAAGCAGTCCTAATGCACTACTGGGCAACAATGCCGTTAAGGACGTTTTCTTGAGGCCCTACCGTGGGTATGGTGAAATCAGGCTGTATGAGAGCGCAGCCACTTCAAACTACAATGCGCTTCAGATCTCGTTAAATCGACGAGCTACGACGGGCTTATTTATCGGCGCCGCCTACACGTGGAGCAAGGTGTTAACCACCGCGACCTCCGACACGACCTGGGTCAGATCCGACAACCTGACCAAGCTGGCCGACTACGGTCCTGCCAACTTTGACCGGCGGCAAGTATTCTCACTTAATTACGTCTACAATACTCCGCGAGTTGGAGGAAATCGGATTGCACGCGCCATCGCAAATGGCTGGCAGGTCTCGGGAGTAACTCAGATGATGACCGGGATCCCCTTCACACCTTCGTTCAGCATTTCGGGCGCGACAAATAACAATGTGACGGGAAACTCACTGGCGAACGGGAATCCGGGATTCGGTGTAACTGCGAACACGGCGCCTTACAACAACAGCACAACGAGCGGCTCCGCCTTTGAAGGTGCAAGGATCGGCTACGTGCAGGGCTGCGATCCTTATACTCATTCGGATGACCCGTTCAACCGCCTGAACGCCGCCTGCTTCTTCGCTCCGCGTCCCGGCAGCCTGGGCCTCGAGTCGGGTATCAACTGGCTATATCAACCGGGACTCATCAACTTTGATATGTCCTTGCAGAAGGTATTTGCAGTAAAAGAGCGAGTGAGATTCCAGTTCCGCATCGATGCGTTCAACGTGTTTAATCATGCCAATTTCACTGGGCTGAATGCTACGTTGAATTTCACCAGCTATCCGAATCCTGTCTTGGCCAATAATGCCCTGCCCTATAACGCCAATGGCAGCTTGGTGAATATCACCGGGTTCGGCTCGGCAACGGTTCCGCAAATGGGCGCTGGCGGTGCGGCACGAACGCTGCAGACGCTTATCCGCGTGACGTTCTAAGAATTGCGCGACTCTGATTCTTTACCGGGCGGCGGATCGCGCGCTGCCCTGACTCAGCTCGTGCGTGGAAATTCGATCCAGGAGTTCATACCGCGCGCGAACGGTATCCGGAGAGGCCTGCGGCCCGCCGCTATTGGCTTCGGAAAGGTGCATCACCTCGTAACCGTCCTTGCTGGTGGTCGTTGGCCATTTCGGCAGTCCCGGCCCGTTGGGATCACCGGTTTTAGCGAAATTGGTCCAATATGAGGAGATGATATCGGACAACTTGCGGTCACTCTCGGTCCAGGGAAGGTCCTTGGACGCCAATGTCTCGAAGACGTATTCAATGTCAGCGGAGTGATAGGCTCCGCGGCTTGGCTTGCCCGCAGCCTGCGGCGGCGCTTGCTCGAAGTGATACCGATAGACCGGCGAGGCTCCCGTTTGGGATTGTTGATCAATCCACTTCCATGTGCTGTAAGAAATAAAGCGATCTCCGGCAAGAGCCGTGGCAGAGTCGTTCATCTGCGATTCGCTCGCGGCAGGGTACAGCTTCAACATCTGATCGGCGTTTTCGCCATACAGGCTCTTTATCTTCTGCGCGTAGCTCTCGGGCGTATGCGGATCCTTGCCGAAGAAGGCCGCAGCAGGCTGCTCGTCTGTGTTCCAGCCCGCGAGCAAAGGAACATGCGCCTGTTTCCCACTTGCATATATGTCCCGCGGCGAGTCAGGCATGAAGTACCCGTCTACGCTGGGCCAGAACCGGAATTTAGACCTGTTCTGTTGCGCCCCATTCAGTAGATCCTGCGCCTTCAACGCTCGAAGTGGCGCCAGATTGGCTGCGCCCATCGCAGTGGCAAACTCGCTTCCCTGCCTCTCGGCGTCTTCGAGCGACAAAGGCGGGGCGCTGAGCATGAACACGGAACCGCTCTCGCCGATGGCTCGCTTAATCAGGTTCTTCGAAAGGGGTGAGGCCATCTGCGCACTTACCGAAATCGAACCGGCGGACTCACCGAAAATGGTGATGCTCTCCGCATCGCCGCCGAAAGCAGCGATGTTCTTGTGTACCCAATCGATGGCTGATGCCTGGTCCATCAGTCCGTAATTGCCCGATGCGTGTTGGGGTGATTCCTTTGCCAATTCAGGATGCGCGAAAAAGCCGAAAATTCCCAGACGGTAGTTCATGCTGACAACCACAACGCCTTTCTCGGCCAGCTTCGACCCATCCTGACGTGGCTCGGATGATCCGCCTGCTGCGAAACCGCCCCCATAAATCCAGACCATCACGGGCAGCTTCGCGTATGCCGAGTTCGCCGGGGTCCAGACATTCAGATAAAGACAATCTTCGCTGGGTCCGGAGTCGCGGAAGACCATATCGGAATAGATGGGCGCTTGCATGCAACGAGGCGCGAACACAGTCGCCTTTCGAACGCCTTCCCAGGCCGGCACAGCCTGTGGCGGCTGCCAGCGCAGACTCCCGACGGGAGGAGCGGCAAACGGGATGCCTTCGAAGACTCGCACCTTACCGTTCGCGCTCGTCGCGCCTTCCACAAGACCGGACTGAGTTTGGATCTGTGTTGGAAGCGCGGCATACACAGTCGCGGCAGCTACGGTCAACGCAGAGGTGAGCAGTGCACCCCTCAACGCCATACGAAACATATATATCTTCCCTCTCGAAGCAGGTACGCGGACCCCGTTTGGCTGATCCGTCGCAGCAGGCGTAGTCAGTATACCTTTCGCGCGGAGGGCCTCAGTCGGGCACCTTCAACGACAACTTGCCCACTTCGACGCTGGATGTTCCGCCGGCATTTCCGAATGGCTGGAGGAGCGTACTTAAGAACGATCTTATTGAAGCGCCGCCTCGCCACGTTGGGTGTTCTATGCGAAAGAGGGCAAGGTCGTCATCTACTTCCCGGGCCGCGCGAGTGAAGCCGTGGCGCCTCAATGCCTTTGACACGCTTCCGCTTCCCGACGGTTACCATCGGCCGTGTTCGTGACCGTGATGGTCAGCGGCCGTGCTTGCGACTGCCCCGGCAATCCCTCCCACTATTGCTCCGATCGCTGCTCCCCGTGCATTGCCGGCGGCGCCGCCAATTAAGGCACCTGCTGCCGCGGCTCCGAGTGTGATCGCTGCATCCCGGCCATGATGTGTTCTGCCGTAGTAAGGATCATAAGCGGGAGCGTTTCCATATGTGCCACGCGGCGCGTAAGAATAAGCTGCGCGCTGAGAGTAGTCATCTTCATGCCAGCGACTGCGTGGCTCACTCTGACGGCCTCTGCCTTCCTCTGTACCGTATCCATTCCGGCCCGCATACGCAGATCTGTACGAATGACCGTATGTGTCTTGCCCGGCCAGAGTTGGCACGCCGCTGCCAAGAACCGCTCCTATGACTGTTACGGCTGCCAGCTTCGCAAGTCCTTTCATAACTGCCTCCCCATCTTTGGGACGGATGAAGCATCCATCGCCGTTCCGAGGTTACGGAGATTTAATCGTAAGGAAGCGGCTCCGCACGAGTTTGTCCAGAGACGGACAACAATCAAAGCTGTGAAAACGAACGCGCATATAATTGGCGTGTTCGCGGCCGGTTCCTTGAGGAGGCATGTAGTGCGGCTCTTAACCCTAGTCAGCTTTATCGTCTGTGCGACGGTTTGTCGCGCGCAAAGCACATCTCAGCTTCCGTTCCGCGACACAACGCGGCCCATCGAAGAGCGCATCACCGATCTGATCAGTCGCCTCAGCCTTGAGGAAAAAGCACAGCAACTGAACCACACGAACCACGGTCTCGCGCGGCTTGGGATTCCGATGTGGGGTGGCTGGAATCAGACGCTGCACGGTGTCTGGTCCAAGGAGCCCACCACTCTCTTTCCGGCAGCGATTGCGATGGGCGCGACCTGGGATCCCGATCTGGTGCACCGAGTAGCCGTAGCCATGAGCGATGAGGCGCGTGCGCTTTACAATGCTCATGCCGAAGGACCGCGCACAACACATGGCCTGGTCTTTCGTTCTCCCGTTATCAATATCAGCCGTGATCCGCGTTGGGGACGCATACAGGAGGTATTCAGCGAAGATCCTTATTTAACCGGGCGTATGGCCGTATCGTATGTTCGCGGCCTGCAAGGCGATGATCTTAACCACCTGAAGCTGGCGTCGACGGTGAAGCACTTTGCCGTAAACAATGTCGAGACCGGACGCCAACACTTGAGCGCCACTGTGGACGAGCGGAATCTATTCGAGTTCTGGCTCCCGCACTGGCGCGCCGCCATCACCGAAGCACATGCGCAATCAGTCATGTCCAGCTACAACGCCATAAATGGCACGCCGGACGCTGTGAATCATTATCTACTCACCGATGTCTTGCGGAAAAAATGGGGCTTCGACGGGTTTGTTACAGATGACTTAGGCGCCGTGGCTTTATTGACCGGATCGCGTGGTAACAACGCCGCAGAACCGGGCCAGCACTTTAGCGAAGACCCGGTCGTCGCGGCGGCAGCCGCGATCAAAGCCGGCAATGACTCTGATGATCCAGAGTTTGAGAAGAACCTGCCGCTGGCCGTGAAGCGCGGTCTTCTGACCGAAAAGGAGCTTAACGGGGCTCTCCGGAACGTTCTGCGCGTCGGTTTTCGGCTTGGCGCGTTTGATCCGCCGGAGATGAGCCCATACAGCAAAATCGGCATGGACGTTGTGCGCTCTCCTGAGCACCTGAAGCTTACCGACCAGGTCGCTGCCGAATCAATGACGCTGCTCAGTAATCGTCAGCGATTCCTTCCTCTCAAACGAGATGAGATCCACTCGATCGCCGTGATCGGTCCGGCGGGTGGAGATGAATACGAAACGGGCAATTATTACGGCAAACCAGCTCGCAAGACCAGCGTCAATGCTGGGCTTCAGAACCTGCTTGGGACTGCGACGAAAGTCGAATATGAACGCGGCGCTGGGTTTGCAGACCCGCGTAACGCTGAGGAGGAGGAGCGCGCCGTAGCGCTCGCGAAGAGGTCTGATCTTGTGGTGCTCTGCCTCGGAACCAACCTCCGCGTCGAGGCGGAAGGAAGAGATCGCCGCGACCTGAATCTGCCGGGCGCGCAGCAGCAACTGCTCGAAGCAGTATACGGCGCAAATCCGAAGACCGTCCTTGTTCTGATGAACGCGGGCCCTCTTGCTGTCGGCTGGGCCCAGGATCATCTGCCGGCCATTCTGGAAGCGTGGTATCCGGGCGAAGTCGGCGGCGAAGCCGTTGCTCGCGTCTTATTCGGAATGGACAATCCCGGCGGACGTGTGCCTTATACGGTATACGCCAACCTTGATGGTGTTCCTCCGCAGAACGAATACGACGTCAGCAAAGGTTACACGTACCAGTATTTCAAGGGTGTGCCGCTTTACCCCTTTGGACATGGCCTTAGTTACACGCGGTTCAGCTATAGCAATTTGAAGGTCACTCCGAGCACGCCGGGATTGAAGGGTGAAGCTGAGATTTCATTCGACTTGCGCAATGTAGGGGATTTGGCTGGTTCGGAGGTTGCTCAACTCTACACTCATCAGGAGAAGAGCGTCACCTATCAGCCCTTTAAGACCCTGCGTGCCTTTCAACGTGTCACCCTGCAACCAGGCGAAACAAAGACGCTTCGGTTCCGTGTGCCCGTCCACCAACTCGCGTACTACAACGTGAAGGTCCACGACTTCGCTGTGGAGCCGGGCAAATTCGACATTCTTGTTGGCTCTTCGTCCGAGGACATTCGATTGCGAGGAACACTGGACGTCCCGGGAGCAGCGCCCATATCTCGTGGGGCAAATTGATGGCTGCAACGGCACTCGTTTCGTCCCAGATGAACTTGTGAGTTCACCACCTTGACGGGGTCGGCGGCTGGTAATACCATTCAAGTACCTTTAGGCTTTCTCAGCGGGTAAAAAAGGTCGGTTCTGTGGGGGCTGGGGATCATGCTCCTTGAACTGCACTGCCAAATCGGATCAGTGGAGGTCAAAATGCACTTCGGGGTTTGGAACAAGCAGCGCTCAATGCTGCTGGTGATTTCTTGTGTTTTTCTGGCGGGCACGCCCGCCTTTCCGCAGCTTCAATCCGGTCGCATCGTGGGAAACGTCTACGACCCACAACACGCTTCGGTTTCGAACGCGACCGTCACGGTTGCGAACTCGGCGACGGGTCTGAGCAAAACATTGACAACCGATTCGGACGGGAACTACGTCGTCACGCCACTCGACCCGGGAAGCTACAACGTACGCGTCACAGCCCCGGGGTTTCAGACAACCGTGCAGAACGGAATCGAACTGACGGTCGGGCAATCCGTACGGGTCGACGTGTCGCTCGTGCTCGGATCAACAGCAACGGAGGTACAGGTAACCGCCGAGGCACCGCTGCTGAACACAGAGGCTGGAGGGCTTGGACAGGTTATTGACAACCGGCAGATTGTTGACATGCCGCTGAACGGCAGAAGCTTCACTGAACTGGCACGGCTTGCGCCGGGCGCCGCGTTGCTCCCGGCCACCGGCAACGTCCAGAACGTACGGCCGGAACTTGTGAACGGCAACGTTATCAGCGGCGTTCGGGGGTCACAGACAATGTTTCTTCTGGACGGGGTCGACGTATCTGAAGAGCATCAGGGAGGCACATGGATTCAAACCTCTATCGATGCTTTGCAGGAGTTTAGTGTTCAGCAGAATGCCTATTCGGCCGAGTTTGCGGGGGCCGGAGGAACGTTCAACTCCACAACTAAGCCCGGCACCAACGAGTTCCATGGATCTCTGTTTGAGTTTCTGCGAAATGAGAAGCTTGACGCTCGGAACTTCTTCGCGCAAACGCGGGAAGTGCTCAAAAGAAACCAGTTCGGCGGCACGATTGGCGGACCCGTGTGGGTCCCGAAACTCTATAACGGGCGCAATAAGACCTTCTTCTTCGTCAGTTACGAAGGTCAGACTCAACGGGATTCGAATGTAACCGCCAGCGTCGTACCGAGCGTGGCGGAGCGGAATGGGGATTTTAGCGCCAGAGGTCTAAATCCCATTTACGATCCATTAACCACCAGAGGAACAGCCCGCACACAATTTGCGGGAAACATCATCCCCCAGAATCGACTATCTCCGCAAGCGCTGTTCTTCAACCGGTATATCCCGCTCCCGAACTCAGGCACCGGTACGTTCATCTCGGCGCCGGTGCTCGCGTACAACTCATCCAAGTGGACGCTGCGCGGCGATCGCGAAATCTCTTCTAACACTAAGTTGTTCGTCCGTTATAGCAGGAACGGCAACACTGAGGACGATCAGGATCCTTTTCCGGCCTTGGGTT
>Ga0308175_100000721_pt1 | contig 22021 bp, 18 predicted proteins | sample PhyCR1_3_FD_203893 | JGI IMG/M metagenome (GOLD analysis project Ga0308175, IMG submission 203893) | Soil microbial communities from UC Gill Tract Community Farm, Albany, California, United States - DLSLS.C.R1 | ecosystem: Environmental > Terrestrial > Soil > Agricultural land | place: USA...
CAGGGCACGCTGGGGCTCGAGCTGCTCGAGGACGTGCCGAACCTGGCGAAGGTCATCGTCCCGATCGGCGGCGGAGGACTCGTCAGCGGCGTCGCGATCGCGGTCAAGAGCGCGCGGCCCGACGTGTATGTCGTCGGCGTTCAGGCCGAGACCGTCGCGCCGTTCCTGCCGTCGCTGGCCGCCGGCGAGCCACTCGAGGCGCCGCCCGGCCTGACGATCGCCGACGGGATCGCGGTCAAGCGGCCGGGCAAGCTCACGCTCGGGCTCGTGCGCGACTGGGTCGACGACGTCGTCGTGGTCGCGGAGGACGACCTCGCCGAGGCGATCGTGATGCTGTTGGAGAAGGCCAAGCTCGTCGTCGAGGGCGCTGGCGCGGTTGGCGTCGGAGCGCTCCTGTCGGGTGCGACGCAGGCGGCGCCGGAGGGCTCGACGGTCGTCGTGCTCAGCGGCGGCAATGTCGACGCGGGCCTGCTCGCCGTCGTTGCCCGCAGGCACGAGACGCTTGCGGGTCGCCGCCTCGTCGTGTTCACGCGCGTCCCGGACCGGCCCGGCGCGCTCGCGACGCTGCTCGAGTGCGTGGCCGGGGCGGGCGGCAACATCGTCGACGTCAGCCACCTGCGTGAGGGCCTCGACCTCCACGTGCGGGAGACCGGTGTGCAGCTCGTCATGGAGACGCGCGGCACCGACCACGCGCAGGAGGTACTCGCGGCGATCCGCCGCCACGGCTACGAGGCTCGGCCTATTCCGGGGTGACGTAGGCGCCGCTGAGGCCACCGTCGATGAGGAACGTCGTCGCGGTCATGAACGACGACTCGTCGGATGCGAGGAAGAGCACGCCGTTGGCGATCTCCTCGGCCTTGCCGAAGCGCCCCATGGGGACGTGCACGAGACGGCGCCGCGCCTTCTCGGGGTCCTTCGCAAAGAGCTCGCGCAGCAGCGGCGTGTCGATCGGGCCGGGGCAGAGCGCGTTGACGCGCACGTTGCGGCGCGCGAACTCGACACCCAGCTCGCGCGTCAGCGCCAGCACGCCGCCCTTGGAGGCGGTGTAGGAGATCTGCGACGTCGCGGCCCCCATGACCGCGACGAACGATGCCGTGTTGATGACGGATCCGCCGCCGCGCTCGAGCAGGTGCGGGATGCCGTGCTTGCAGCACAGGAAGACCGACTTGAGGTTGACGTTCTGCACGCGCTGCCAGGCATCGAGCGAGGTGTCGAGCACGGAGGCGTCGTCGTCGGGGGAGATGCCAGCGTTGTTGAAGAGCACGTCGACGCCGCCGAGCTCGTCGCGCACGCGCGCGTACATGTCGCGCACCGCGTCCTCGTCGGTGACGTCGACCGCGAGCGCGAGGTCGCCCGGCGAGTTGTCGTGCAGGTCGACACCGACGACCCTGGCGCCTTCGCGCGCGAAGGCCTCGACCGTCGCTGCGCCGATACCTCCGGCCGCGCCGGTGATCACGCACACCTTGCCGTCCAGGCGCCCAGCCATCGTCATTCCTCCGTCGCGTAGAAGACCGTCTTGACCTCGGTGTAGTGGTCGAGCGCGTGCGGCCCCAGCTCACGCCCGTAGCCCGACTGCTTGAACCCGCCGAACGGCGTCGTCACGCGCACCGACGAGTTCGAGTTCAGCGACAGGTTGCCGCTTTCGATCGCGCGCGCCATGCGCAGCGCCCGCGCGCCGTTGCGCGTCCAGACCGACCCGCTGAGCCCGTAGATCGTGTCGTTGGCCAGGCGGATCGCCTCGGCCTCGTCGCTGAACGGGATCACCGTTGCGACCGGCCCGAAGATCTCCTCGACAGCCGCGCGATCGGTCGGAGCGACGGGGCACAGCACGGTCGGCGCGAACCAGAACCCCGGGCCGTCGGGCGCGCTGCCGCGGATCGCCACCGGCGCGTCGTCCGGGACGAACGAGGCCACCGACTCGCGTTGGCCGGCGCTGATCAGCGGACCCATCTCGGTCGCCTCGTCGAGCGGGTCGCCGACCTTCAGCGCGTCGATCGCATCCTCGAGCGCCGCCATGAAGCTGTCGAGGGCGGGGCGCTCGACGAGGATGCGCGAGCGCGCGCAGCAGTCCTGGCCGGCGTTGGCGAACATCGCCATCGGCGCGGCGGCGGCGGCGCGTTCGAGATCCGCGTCGGCGAACACCACGTTGGCGGACTTGCCCCCGAGCTCCAGCGTCACCCGCTTGATCGTCTGCGCCGCGCCGGCGGCGATCGACGCGCCCACCTCGGTCGATCCGGTGAACGCGATCTTCGCGACGTCCGGGTGCTCGACCAGGCGCGTGCCGCAGATGCGGCCCGGCCCGACGACGACGTTCACCACGCCCTCCGGGATCCCGGCCTCGAGCGCCAGCCCCTCGAAGCGCAGCGCGGTCAGCGGCGTCAGCTCGGCCGGCTTCAGCACGACGGTGTTGCCCGCGGCGAGTGCCGGCCCAAGCTTCCACGCCGCGATGCACAGCGGGAAGTTCCACGGCGTGATCAGCCCGACGACGCCCAGCGGCTCGCGGAACGTCATCGCGATGCCGCCGGCGACTGGGATGGTGTCGCCGAGATTGCGCTCGACGCCGCCCGCGTAGTAGCGGAACGTCTCGGCGACCATGCCGATCTCGCCGCGCGCGTCGCCGATCGGCTTGCCGGCGTTGCGGGCCTCTAGTGTCGCGAGCTCCTCGAGCCGCTCTTCGACCAGCACGGCGACACGCAGCAGCAGCCGCGCTCGGTCACCCGGCGCGACCGCGCGCCACGCCGGGTAGGCGGCCTTGGCGCGCGCGACAGCCGCGTCGACCTCCTCGACGCCCGCGCGCTGGACGGTCTCGAGCACGCCCTCCGTGGCGGGCTCGAGAACCTGCAACGTGTCCGCCATCGGCTAGGGCGAGACGGAGGCGTGCACCGGCGTGTCGCCGCCGAGCTCGGCATCGAGCTCCGCGATCGTGTGCCGCGGCCCGGTGAACGTCCGCTTGGCGCTCACCAGCCACCAGATGCCCACCACGAGCAGCAGGCCGCCCGTGACCAGCGGCGCGTAGTTCACGAACTTCCAGTCGAACTCCTTGCGGAACGGCGTCCCGGCCGGGGTGGTCGGCAGGATGAAGATCAACGTGATCAGCCCGACCCACACCGTGGCGAATGGGTTCATCCACTTGTACTTCGCGCCGTTGGTCCACGGCCCCGGCTGGAACCTGTCGGCGTTGCGCCAGCGCAGGTAGATCGGGATCACGTACGCCACGTACAGGCCGATGACCGCGATCGACACGACGGCGTAGAACGCGATCGGCACGGGGCCGACGCCCGGCACCGTCGTCGGGACGTAGGCCGGGATCGTGATGATGCCGGCGAGGACCGCCATGAAGATCACCGCGTTGAAGGGGATCCGCTTGGCGTTGACGCGGCTCCAGATCCTCCAACCCGGGATCGCGCCGTCACGGCTGAACGCGTAACACATGCGCGACGCGCTGGTCAGGCACGCCATGCCGCAGAACAGCTGCCCGACGGACGAGATCAGCAGGACGGCCTTGAGCGAGCCGCTGCCGAGCGCTTCGCTGAGGAGGCTGATCGAGCCGCCGTTGCCGGACTTCGGGTTCTGCGCCGCGAACGTGATCGCCAGCAGCAGCACCCAGCCGATGGTGGCCGAGTAGAAGATCGACCGCCACACGCCCTTGGCCGCGTTCTCCGCGGCGCCGTGCGTCTCCTCGGAGATGTGCGCGCACGAGTCGAACCCGGTGATCGTGTACTGCGTCAGCAGGAAGCCGAGCGGCAGCACGTAGAACCACAGCATCCCGCTGCCGAAGCCCGAGTTGTTCAGGTGCTTGGTGAACACGAAGTCGAAGCTCGCGTGATGCGACGGGGCGAAGATCAGGATCGCGATGATCACCCCGACACCGAGCACGTGCCACCACACGGAGATCGAGTTGAACAGCGCCACCAGGTGGCTCGTGAGGATGTTGATCACCGCGTGCAGCGCGAGGATCACGAGGAACAGCCAGAACGTGCCGTGCAGGAACGCGCTGCCGGTCTCCTCGCCGTTGAAGAGGTTGATCTTGAACAGGCCCAGCGTGGTGTTCGTGAACGTCGCCGCGCCGTAGTCGACCGACGCGGTGACGGCGATCAGCCCAATGAGGTTGAACCAGCCGGTGAACCAGCCCCAGCCCGCGCCCCCGAGCTTGGATGCCCACCAGTAGATGCCGCCCGCCGTCGGGTAGGCGGACACGAGCTCTGACATGCAGAACCCGACGATCAGGATCGGGATCGAGATCAGCGGCCAGCCCCACGAGATCGCGATCGGCCCGCCGTTGTTCCACGCCTGGCCGTAGGTCGTGAAGCAGCCGGCCAGGATCGAGATGATCGTGAACGAGATCGCGAAGTTCTGGAAGCCGCTCCAGCTCCGCGACAGCTCCTGCTTGTAGCCCAGCTCAGCGAGCCGCTTCTCGTCGCGGTCGTGGATCTCGGGGGCGCTCGTGCTCATCCGCGTGCCTCTCCTCGGGGCGGGGAATGGGACAAAAGGTGCGGGTTGCCGTCCTTTGGCGCGCGACTGTACGCCCGCCCGTGGACGGAAGTCAACCCTCCAGAGCGCCGATCACCTCGCGCCACCACGCGCGCTCGCCCTCGGAGTCCGTGCGCGCGAGGTGCTTGCGGGCGGCGTCCTGCAACTGGCGGGCGGAGCCGATCGCCTGCACCGGGCCGGTGTAGGCGAAGCGGCCGTCCTCCAGCGCCACCAGCGCGCCGGCGAGATCGCGCCGCGTGCGCAACTGCTCGATCACCGCCCGGCCCTGAACGCGCTGCGGTCTGGCCACGTCACCCTCGACCGGGATCCGGCGGCCGGTCGAGAACACCGACACCGCTCGCCGTCCAACGGGCCGCCGCGGGCGTGGCGTGATCGGCCCCTCGCGCCAGCGGCGCAGCAGCGCGCCGAACTCGACCGCCGCCTCCTGGCGCACCAGCACGTGCAGGTGGTCACCGGCTTCGACGATCGTCGAGCCGCGTGGCGGGATCGCCTGGTCGCCGCGCACGACGAGGTTCAGCAGCGCGTCGCGCGGCAGCCCCAGCTCACGGACCGGATGCCCGACGGCCGCGTCGCCCGAGACCACCGCGAACTGCACGACCTCCGCGCCGAGGCGGCGCACCGCGCCCGCCTCGAGCAGCGGCGCCGGCAGCGCCTGCTCGTCGCTGGTGGCACCGAGCATGCGCGCGACGGGCTCGAAGCTGGCGCCCTGCAGGATCGTGCTCACCACGACCGCGAAGAAGACGATGTTGAAGATCTGCTCGCCCTGTGCCACGCCATCGATCACGGGGAAGGTCGCGAGCACCACCGGCACCGCGCCGCGCAGTCCAGCCCATCCCAGCACCCCGCGCTCGGCGAGGCTGAAGCGTCTGGTCCCGAGGGCGACCACCACCGCCAGCGGCCGCGCCACGGCAGCCGCGACCAGTGCGACGACCGTGCCCTCGACCGCCACGTCGCCCAATCGCGCCGGGAACACGAGCAGCCCGAGCGTCAGGAACAGCCCGAGCTGCGCGACCCAGGCAAGGCCTTCATGGAACGTGACCACCGTGCGCCGCGCGGGAACGTCGGCGCTTCCGATCGCAAGGCCGCAGAGGTAGACGGAGAGGAAGCCCGAGCCGTGCGCGACGTCGGCCAGGCCGTAGGCAATCGCCGCCGCCGCCAGCGAGGCGACCGGGTACAGGCCCGCCGACCCCAGCCGCAAACGCTGCAGCGCGCGCACAGCCGCCATCCCGACGATCACTCCGGCCACGGCGCCGATCGCGAGCTCCTGCACGAACAGCAGCGCCATGTCGCCGATGCCGTAGTCGCCGTGCTTGAGCCAGTGCACGAAGCCGAGCACGAGGATCACCGCGACGGGGTCGTTGACACCTGCCTCGCCCTCCAGGGTCCGCGCGAGCTGCCTTCGCAGCGTCGAACCGCGCAGCACGGCGAAGATCGCCGCGCCGTCGGTGCCCGCGACGATCGACCCGAGCAGCATCCCCTGCAGTGCGCTGAAGTCGAACAGCCACCAGGCGACAAGCCCGGTCAGCACGGCGGTCAGGATCGTGCCGCCGATCGCCAGCGACAGCGCGGCGCCGGCGACCGGGCGCAGCTCGCTGAAGCTCGTCGCCAGCCCGCCCTCGAACAGGATCAGGGCCAGGCCGACGATGCCAATGTCGCGGGCAAGCCTGTAGTCGCCGAAGTCGATCCAGCCGAAGCCGTCCGAACCGACCGCCATCCCGAGGCCCAGGAACGCGACAAGGCCCGGCACGCGCAGCCGCCCCGCGAGCAGGGATGCGCCGAGCGCTCCGGCGAGCAGCGCTCCCGCCACGAGGATCGTGGGCCCGGCTTCCACCCGGGAAGCATGTCGTACGGCCTAGTTCGGAAGCAGGCCGGCGAGCACGTGCTCGGTGCCGAGGACGTGCTCGTCCATGAGCTTCGTCGCCGTCTGCGCGTCGTGACGACGGACGGCCGCGAGCAGCCGCGCGTGCTGATCGTTGGAGTGCCCGAGCACCTCGGCGGGATGCGCGATGTAGGCGATCAGGTCGGTCATCTCGGATTGCGCGTCGGTCATCGCACTCACCAGCCGCATCGAGCCGGTGGCCTCCGCCAGGCCGATGTGGAAGCGCACGTCAGCCTGGCGGTAGGCCCCGAAGTCGTCGACCGCCGCCTCCATCTGCGCGATCAGTTCGTCCAGTGCAGCGATCGCGTCGGCCTTGGCGCGTTCGGCGGCGATCGCCGCCACCCCCAGCTCGACCGAGCGGCGCAGGTCGCAGGCGTCGCGCCAGTTTGCGAGCAGCTCGCGCGACGGCGGGTCCGCCGGCGGGAGCCGCTCCGAGACGAACGTGCCGCCGCCGCGGCCACGGACGGCATGCAGGTGCCCGGACTGAACGAGGGCGGTGAGCGCCTGGCGCAGCGTCGAGCGCGACACGCCGAGGCGCGCGCACAGCTCGCGCTCGGCCGGCAGCTGGGCCCCCGGTTCCAGCAGCCCGAGCTTGATCCCGGTGCCGAGCCGCTCGAGCGTCTCCTCGAACGCGGTCTGCGAGCGCACCGGCGCGTAGATCGCCTCGGGCGTCGCAGGCGTGGCTGGCGCGCTCATGCTCACAGTCGCTCGAATCCCCGGAAGCGCTCCCAGTCGGTGACCGTTGCGTCGAACTCCGTGATCTCCACGTCGGCCATGTTCACGTAGTGCGCGTGCACGTCGTCGCCAAAGGCGCTGCGGGCGGTGGCGCTCTGCTCGAACAGGTCGCGCGCCTCGCGCAGCGTCGTCGGCAGCCGCGGCTTCTCCGACGCATAGGCGTTGCCCTCGAACGCCGGCTCGAGCTCCAGCCCCGCGTCGACGCCCTCCAGCCCGGCGGCGATGAGCGCCGCGAGGGCGAGGTACGGATTGACGTCGCCGCCCGGCGAGCGGCACTCGAAGCGCCGGCCGGCGCCATGGCCGATCACGCGCAGCGCGCACGTGCGGTTGTCGCGCCCCCAGGCAATTGCCGTCGGCGCGAACGAGCCGATCGAGTAGCGCTTGTAGGAGTTGACGTTCGGCGCCAGGAACAGCGTCAGCTCGCGCAGGTGCGCGAGCTGCCCGGCGAGGAACGCGTCGAACAGCTTCTGGTCGGAGTCGAACAGGTTCGTGCCGGCGCCGTCCTGCAGAGACAGGTGGATGTGGCACGAGTTGCCCTCACGCTCGTCGTACTTCGCCATGAACGTGATCGACATACCCTCCTGCGCCGCGATCTCCTTGGCGCCGGTCTTGTAGATCACGTGCTCGTCGGCGGCGCGCAGCGCCGGCCCGTAGCGGAAGTTGATCTCGTGCTGGCCGAGGTTGCACTCGCCCTTGGAGTCCTCGACCTTCATGTTGGCCTGCGCCATCTCGTTGCGGATCCGGCGGATCAGCGGCTCCACGCGCGAGGTCCCGATGATCGAGTAGTCGACGTTGTAGAGGTTCGCGGGCGTCATCTCGCGATAGGCGGAGTTCCACGCATCCTCGTACGACGTGCGGAAGACCATGAACTCGAGCTCGGTGCCGGCGAAGGCGTGCCAGCCGCGCTCGGCGAGGCGGTCGAGCTGCGCACGCAGGATCTGGCGCGGCGAGGCGACGACGGGCTTGCCGTCGAGCCAGTGCAGGTCGGCAAGACACAGCGCGGTTCCCGGATGCCAGGGGGTGATCCGCAGCGTGTCGAGGTCCGGGCGCATCTCGAAGTCGCCGTAGCCGCGCTCCCACGAGCTCATCGCGTAGCCCGACACCGTGTTCATCTCGACGTCCACGGCCAGCAGGTAGTTGCAGGCCTCGGCGCCGTGCTCGGCGATCTCGGCAAGGAAGTGCTGGGCGCTCAGTCGCTTGCCCTGCAGCCTTCCCTGCATGTCGGTGAGCGCCAGCACGACGGTGTCCACCGCGCCTCGCTCAACGTCTGCTCTCAGCTCCTCGAGGCGCATGGGGCGGGAAGGTACTCGCAGCGGTCCTTTTGACGCAAGCGTCGCAAGCGTGGTACTGGTCTGGACCAATGCGACGGCGGCTGCATCGCGATTCGGCAGTCCCGGTCTGGGCTCAGATCGAGGAAACGCTCGCGGCGCGGATCGCCGGCGGCGATCTGCGCGTCGGCAACCGCCTTCCCGCCGAGCGTGAGCTGGCCGAGCAGTTCGAGGTCAGCCGCGGCACGATCCGCCAGGCGCTGGACGCGCTCGCGGGCCGCGGGCTCGTGGAGCGGGGCGTCGGGCGGGGAACGTTCGTCGCGGCCGGCAAGGTCGAGGTACGGCTGTCGGACGTCGCCGGTTTCACCGAGCAGATGGAACGCGCCGGGCTGGTGGCGAACGCGCGCGTGCTGAGCGCGGAGGTCGTGCCGGCGACGGCGCAGGCGGCGGCGGCGCTGGAGCTCGGGCGGGGCGAGCCGGTGCTGCGCGTGCAGCGGCTGCGGCTCGCGGGGCGGCTGGCGGTGACGCTCGAGGACAGCTCGATCCCGCAGGGTCGCTTCCCGAAGCTGGAGGAGCTCGACCTGCGCGGCTCGATCTACGCGCTGATGCGCGATCTCTATGGCCGCGCGCCGGTGCGCGTGGTCGAGGCGCTCGAGCCGGTCGTGGCGCAGGAGCACAGCGCGCTTGCGCTCGGCGTTGCGCCCGGGGCGGCGCTGATGCTCGTCGAGCGAACGGCGTTCGACGCCGGGAACGTGCCGGTCGAGTACGCGCGCGACCTGCACCGCGGCGACCGCGCGCGCTTCGTCGTCGAAGCCGCGGCGCCGTTGCCGGTCAGCTGATCAGGCCCATCCGCAGCGCCGTCGTCACGGCGTGCACCCGGTTGCTGGCACCGAGCTTGTGCATCGCGTTCTCCGTGTAGGAGCGCACGGTCGCGGGGGAGAGGTAGAGCTCCTTGCCGACGCCCTCGGTCGTGAGCCCGTTGGCGAGGTGCTGCAGCACCTGCGCCTCGCGCTCGCTCAGCAGCGACTCGACGCGGCGGTTGAACAGCGCGGCGCCGAGCATGCCGTCGACGTAGGGCAGGCCCGCGTAGACGGTGCGGATCGCGCGGACGAGGTCCTGCGGCGGCCCGCTCTTGACGACGAAGCCGCGCGCGCCGGCGTCGAGCGCCGACTGCAGGACCTCGGTCTCGGCGGTGCCGGTGTACAGGATGACCGCGGGCGGATCCGGCCGCGCGGTGATCTCGCGGCAGAACGCGATGCCGTCGATCGCGGGCATGCCGATGTCGGCGACCGTGACGTCGGGGCGCCGGCGCTCGGCGAGCTCGAGCAACTCGCGGCCATTGCGCGCCTGACCGACGACGCGCAGGTCGTCCTCGGCGTCGAGCAGGGTTACGAGCCCTGACCTCAGCGCCTCGTGATCGTCGCCGATCACGCATGTGATCTCGTGCCGGTCCATCCTCAATTCCCCAGCCGCCGGTGGACGTGTGTCTGATCACAGCTTCGGCGCAAAGAGCGGCTTTCCATGCCTGGTTTCGCCAGAAATGGACGTTTAGCACCGAAAAATGAGGTGTTGATGCTCCGATAAACGCGCCGATGGCCGGATCGTGAGCGCTCTGGAGCAGATGCACGTCACGCCGGTGGGGCTCGGGTTGTCCGACGAGCGCCTCGCCGCGCGCGTTCCCACCGACGCCACGGCGTTCACGGAGCTGCACGAGCGCTACGAACAGCCGCTGCTGCGGTTCACGGGCTCACTGCTGCGCGATTCACATGACGCCGCGGACGCCGCGCAGGATGCCTGGACGCGCGCGTTCGCTGCGCTGCGCGCCGAGCCGGTGCGCGTGCTGTCGGTGCGCGCCTGGCTGTTCGCGATCGCCCGCAACGCGTGCATCGACCGGATGCGCGACGGCAAGCGCTGTGCCCCAGCCGAGATCGACGAGCGCGCGCTCGGCACGAGCCCGGCAGCCGAGGACGTCATCGAGCTGCGCGACCGCGCGCGCGCCGCGCTGCGCGACCTCGCCGGGCTGTCCGAGCGCCAACGCGATGCGGTCGTGTTGCGCGACCTCAACGGGCTGGAGGGCGAGGAGCTCGCGCGGGCGCTGCACACGGATACGCGCCGCGCCTCCTGGCTGCTGACCGACGCGCGCCGCTCGCTCGCGGAGGTGCGGTCCGGGCGTGGGCTGTCCTGCGAGGCGACCCGTCACGCGCTCGAGACCTCTCGTATCCGTACGCGCGCGGTGCGCGCCCATATCGCCGGCTGCTCCGAGTGCGACGGCTTCGCGCGCCGGCGCGTGGCCCGGCGCGTGCATCTGCACGGGTTCGGTGCCCTGCTCTTCGCTCTGCCGGCCCGCCTGCGCGCAGCCGGCGCCATCACCGCGGCGACCGTCGTGGCCGGCGTCCCTGTCGTTCACGAGCTGCACCACCGCGGCACCCCGGCGCCTCGGGCGCCCCACGCGGCGACGACCCCCACGCCGCACCGCGCCTCCGCGGCGCCCGCCGTGCAGCTGCCTGCCGTGCCCCCGGCGCGGCGGGCGGCTTCACGGCCGGTGCGCGCGGAGGCGAGCCTTGTCCACGTGGGTGCCGCCCGCCGGATCGCCTCCACGCGGCCGGCCTGGCACCCGGTGACCACGCCCGCGCCGGTGACACCAGTCGCCGGCGCGGTCGCGGTCGCGCTGCACTCGGCGCCGCTCTCCGTCCCATCGGCGGCGCCGGTGCGCCGCGTCGTTGCGCGCGTGACCGCGACGGTCACGACGGTCGTGCCCGCGGCCGCTCCCGTGGCACGCACCGCCGACGCCCTGCTGGCGGACCTTTAGCGCTTTCGCGCATCTGTAGTTCGCTCGTCCAAGCGGTCCGGGGACACGGTGATTCGCCCGTCATCCGGGCATGATCAACCACCGCATCACCACCACCATCGCCGTTGCCGCCGCTGCCCTTGCAGCCGCCGCGCCGGCCTCCTATGGCGGCCCCTCGCTGTCCGCCGCAGTTCACCTCGAGGCGCACGCCAATGCCGACACGTCGGCGGCCAAGAAGGCGATGCGCACGTCCAGCGATCGTGCTCGCAAGCTCATGGCCCGGGGCACACGGGAGCTGTCGCGCGCCGCCACGATCGTGCGGCAGGCCGATGCCAAGGCGCAGGCGGCCGGCGCCGATGCCGACCACCAGGCGGTGCTGAACGCGCAGGCCTCGCTGTCGACGGCGGCCTCCGACCAGTCGTTCACGCTGTCATCGATCGCGCAGAAAGCGACCGGTGTCGTTGCCAAGGCTGCGCAGCGCGCGCAGACCAAGGCGGAGGCGATCCGCTCCGAGGCCGACTCGGCGCTCGCCGACGGCGGCAGCGATCCGGCGCAGGCGAGCGTCAGCGTCAGCGCACAGGCCGGGTCCGGCGACGACCAGGCGGTCGGCGGCGTCGAGCTGCTCGGGATCCTCGCGGGCGGCGGTGGGCAGTGAGACGCGCGCTGCGCACGGTGACGGCGGTGGTCCTGCTGGCGGCCGGTGTTCCGGCCGCCGCGCAGGCCGCCGCCGCCCCGGAGACGATCCTGCAGGACGACGCCGTCCTGCTGCACTCCACCGACCAGGGCGTGCGCGACGCGATGACGCAGCTGCGCGCGCTCGGCGTCGACCGCGTGAGGCTGACCGCGGGCTGGTCGGTGATCGCGCCGCAGCCTGACGCGGCGGCGCGACCGGACTTCGACGAGACCGATCCCGCCGCCTATCCAGCGGGCGCGTGGGACAACCTCGACCGCGCCGTGCGCGACGCGAGCGACGCCGGCCTGAAGGTGATGATCGACATCGCGTTCTGGGCGCCGCGCTGGGCGACGCACGACGATCCCACCACGACGGACCGCCTGCGCACCGAGATCGACCCCGCCGCCTATGGTCGCTTCGCGCAGGCCGTCGCGACCCGCTACTCCGGCACCTACGCGCCGCCGGCCGCGCCGCAGAACGCGCCGCCCGCGGGCCCCTCTCCGGACGCCGACCTCATCGGCGCGCTGCTTGGCAGCCACAAGGCCACGCCCGCCGCACCCACGGGACAGACTCCACAGTCCGGCCCGCTGCCGGCGGCCGACATCTTCACGATCTGGAACGAGCCCAACCACCCGGGCTTCGTCATGCCGCAGTGGGAGCGCCAGGGCAGCAGCTGGTGGCCGCGCTCGGCCGACATCTACCGCGCGATGGTTCGCGCCGCGTACCCGGCGATCAAGCATGCGGCGCCGAACAGCACCGTCCTGATCGGCGCCACCTCCTCCGGCGGATCGAGCACCCCGGGCCGCAGCGGAGTGCCGCCGCTGCAGTTCATCCGCGCGCTGACCTGCGTCGACCGCCGGTGGCGGCCGATCACGACCGGCTCGTGCGCGGGCTACACGACGCTGCCGGGCGACGGCTGGTCGCACCACCCGTACTCGCTGCGCACCGTCCCGGAGAAGCAGCCGATCAACCACGACAAGCTGCCCGTCGCATCGACGCCGCGGCTGCTCGCCGCACTGCGGCGGCTCGTTGGCATGGGCCGCCTCGCGCCCGGCGACGAACAGGTCTGGATGACGGAGTACGGCTACGAGACGAGCCCGCCGGACCCGATGGCGCCGTTCACGCCCGAACAGCAGGCGGGCATGCTCGCCCGCGCCGAGCGACTCGCGACGGCCGACCCGGCGGTGCGCTCGTGGCCGCAGTTCCTGCTGCGCGACCGGCCCGCCGGGCGCGCCGGGCCGCGCTCGCGAATCGCGGGCGACTGGCAGACCGGGCTGGAGGACGCCGACGGCTCGCCGAAGCCCGCCTACACCGTGTTCCGCACGCCGGTCGTCGCGCAGTGCCGCGACGGGCGCGTCGCCGTGTGGGGGCGCTGGCGCGACGTCGCCGGCGCAGTCGCCCAGGTGCAGCGCGAGCTCGGCGGCTCGTGGGTCGACGTGGGCAAGCCGCTGCCCGCGGATGCGGCGTCGGCTGCGGTGCAGGCGCTCGTCGGGCGGCGGGCCGACGCGCCCGCGCGGATCCACTGGACCGCCCCCGGTGGCCAGGCCGCCGACTCGCCCGCGGTCGTCCCGCTGCCGTGCAGGCATCCCCAGAAATCGGCGCAAAGTCGCGGGAAAGTGCGGAGGACGCCGCGCCACCAATTGCCGATGATGAACTCGTGACACCGCTCGTTCTTGATCTGAGGCGACATCCCGTGGTGCGGGATATCCGCTGCGAATGTGCGGTGTGCGGCGCGCATGCCACCGGGTGGCAGGCCTACACGCTCGGCGCCTCGTGCGACAACTGCGGCAGCTACGACATGCGGCCCGTGCCGCAGTCGCCGCAGGCTCGTACAGCCGTCCAGGCGTTCCCGGCCCCAGGCGCGCGGCCCGTCTTGCGGGCATGAAGAACACCACGCGTCACACCGTCGCGACGGCGCTCGTCACTGCCGCCCTCGCCGTCGTTCCCGCCACCGCCGCCGCCGGCGATGGCGGTGCCAAGCCGATGAGCAGCGCCGAGATCTACGCACTGACCTGCGGTCATCTCGGTGTGCCGTGCGAGCTGCCGCACGGCAGGCATCACGCCCGCTCGCGCCACGCGCGCGGAGCCAGGCACCATCGCCTGCAACGTTGACGGCGGACCGTTGACTTCGCCCGGCGGGGCCGGGTAGCGTCGGATTGGACCAGACCAATTCGCCGTGCCGCTGCCCGACCCCGTCACCCTGCTGGACGAGCTTGAGCCCGTCCTGGGGGCGCGGCGCGGCGAGCCGGTGGCGCTGGACGGCGGGATCACGAACCGCAACTACCGCGTCGCGATGGGCGCGGGGGACTACGTCCTGCGGATCTGCGGCAAGGACACCGCGGTGCTCGGCATCGATCGCGACGCCGAATGCCAGGCGACAATGGCAGCGGCGCAGCTCGGTGTCGGCCCGGAGGTAGTCGTGTATCGGCCGGATCTCGAGGTGCTCGTCACCCGCTGGGTCGAGGGCCGGCCTGCGAGCGCCGACGACGTGCGTTCCGCGACCGAGCGCGTTGCCGTTGCGCTGCGCGCGGTCCACGAGGGCTCCGCGCTGCCGGCGCGGTTCGACACGTTCGCGCTGGTGTTCGACTACCGCGACGAGATCCGGGCGCGTGGCGGCGCCGACCCGGCGGGGTTCCACGAGGCGGCGGCAGCTGCGGCGCGCATCCAGGCGATCCTCACCGGACCCGACCACGACCCCGTCCCGTGTCACAACGACCTGCTGCCGGCGAACTTCCTGATCGACGGCGACAGCGTCCGGATCGTCGACTGGGAGTACGCGGGGATGGGCGACCGCTTCTTCGACCTCGGCAATCTCGCGGTCAACAACGGCTTCGATCCCGCTGACGAGGAGCGGCTGATCGCGGCGTACTTCGGCGACGCCTCGCAGCGACGACTCGCGGCGCTGCGCCTGATGCGCGTGATGAGCGACTTCCGCGAGGCGATGTGGGGCGCGGTTCAGGACGTCGTCAGCGAGCTGGAGTTCGACTATCGCTCCTACCGGGACGAGCACTTCGAGCGGCTGCTTGCGGCCATCCGCGCTCCCGAGTTCGAGAGGAGCCTTGCCGATGCCGCGACCGCGTGAACTGCCCGACCGGGCACGGGTCGTGATCATCGGCGGGGGCGTCGGCGGCTGCGCGATCGCCCACCAGCTGGCCCGGCTGGGAGAGCGCGATGTGGTGCTCGTCGATCGCAATGAGCTGACGAGCGGCTCGACGTTCCACTCCGCAGGGCTGGTCGGGCAGTTGCGCGGCTCGGTCTCGCTGACGCGGCTGATGATGGACTCGGTCGAGCTGTATCGGACGCTCGACTGCGGCTGGGTGGAGTCCGGCGGGATCCGGCTGGCGTGCTCGCCGGAGCGCGAGCAGGAGATCAACCGGCAGGTTGCGTGGGCGCGGACGTTCGGGTTGGCGCTGGAGCTGATCTCCGCCGAGGAGGCCCAGGAGAAGTTCCCGCTGATGGTCACCGACGGCGTGCGCGTCGGCTCGTTCCTGCCGACCGACGGCTATCTCGATCCGTCGCAGCTGACCTACGCGCTGGCCGAAGGAGCCCGGGCCGGCGGCGTGCGGATCTTCACGCACACGCGCGTGCATGCGATCGAGGTGGAGCGCAACGCGGTGCGCGCCGTCGACACCGAGTGGGGGCGGATCGAGTGTGAGGTCGTTGTGAACGCGGGCGGGATGTACGCGGCGGAGATCGGGCGGCTGGCGGGCGTGCGCGTGCCGATCGTGCCGTTCGCGCACGAGTACCTCGTGACGCAGCCGTTCTACACGCGCACGCACCACCTGCCGACGCTGCGCGATCCCGACAACCTCGTCTACTACCGCGAAGAGGGCGAGGGACTCGTGATGGGCGGCTACGAGCGCAACTCGGCGCCGTGGGCGCTGGACGAGCACCTCGTCGACCGCATTCCACCGGACTTCAACGGGCAGTTGCTCGAGGAGGACTGGCCGCGCTTCGAGGAGATCGCGGACGCGTCGAAGGTGCGCGTGCCGGCGATGGAGGACGTGAAGGTCACGCGGCTGATCAACGGGCCGGAGGCGTTCACGCCCGACAACGAGTTCTGCCTGGGCGAGAGCGAGGTGCGCGGGTTCTTCGTGGCGGCGGGGTTCTGCGCGCACGGGCTGGCGGGCGCTGGTGGGATCGGGAAGCTGATGGCGGAGTGGATCACCGCCGGCGAGCCGGAGCTCGACACGTGGGAGATGGACATCCGGCGCTTCGGCCCGCACTACCGCTCGCCGTCCTACACGCTCAAGCGCGCCAAGGAGGTCTACGAGACCTATTACGACATCCGCTACCCAGGCGAGGAGCGCCAGGCCGGTCGGCCGCTGCGCGTCTCCAGCGCCTACGCCTGGCACCGCGACCATGGCGCGGTCTTCGGCGAGAAGGCCGGCTGGGAACGCGTCAACTGGTACGCGTCGAACGTCGCTGAGGGGACTGTCCCTCTTGCGCCACGGGGGTGGGCCGGGATGAACTGGTCGCCCGCGATCGGGGTCGAGCATCTCGCGTGCCGCGAGCGCGCGGCGCTGTTCGACGAGTCGTCGTTCGCCAAGATCGAGGTGGCCGGGCCGGGGGCTGCGGAGTTCCTCGAGGGGCTGTGCGACAACCACGTCGCGCGGGACGTCGGCGCGATCACCTACACGCAGATGCTCAACCGCCGCGGCGGGATCGAGTGCGACTTCACGGTCACGCGCGTGGAGGAGGAGCTCTTCTCGATCGTCACCGGGACGGCCTTCGGCACGCACGACCTTGCCTGGCTGCGCCGGCACATGCCGCAGGACGGGTCGGTCCGCGTCAGCGACGTCACCGCGCGCTGGTCGTGTTTCGCGCTCTGGGGCCCGCGCGCTCGCGACATCCTCGCGCCGCTCACACCCGACCCACTCGACTTCGGATATATGCGGATGCGCGACATCGCGGTCGGCGACGTGCCGGTGCGCGCGCTGCGCGTGACATTCGTCGGCGAGCTGGGCTGGGAGCTGTACTGCCCCTCGGAGTACGGCGCCGGGCTGTGGCGAACGCTGTGGGAGGCCGGCGAGCCGCACGGCCTGGTCGCCGGCGGCTACCGCGCGATCGACAGCATGCGATTGGAGAAGGGCTACCGCGTCTGGGCGGCGGACATCACGCCCGACATCAATCCGCTCGAGGCCGGGCTGGGGTTCTGCGTCAAGCGCGACAAGGACTACATCGGGTGCGATGCGCTCGACAACCCTCCGCGTGGCGCGCTGCGCTGCCTGGTGCTCGACGACCCGCGCTCGATCGCACTGGGCAACGAGCCGGTCCGCATCGGGGGCGAGATCCGCGGTCGCGTGACGAGCGGCGGCTACGGCCACACGGTGCAGCGATCGATCGCCTACGCGTGGCTGCCGACAGGGGTCGAGGTGGGCGCCGTCTGCGAGGTCGACATCTTCGGCGAGTGGATCCGCGCAGCGATCGCAGCGGAGCCGCTGTTCGACCCGTCCGGCGCCTGCTTGCGCGATTGAAGTTTCGCCTCGCACGAGCCGATCAAGTTGGCGTGAGGGTCCAGCCACAGGAATCAGGCACCAGCTGGCTATGCCCAAACCCGGGCGACCGGGAGCGCATGCTCGACATGGAGCAGCGCCTGCACGGCGTGCGCACGATCGCGTTCGGTGTGCTCACCGGCACCATCCTCGTCGCCGCGCCCTGGATGGGCTGGTGGCTGGTCGCGCCGGTCGTCGCGTGCGCGGTCGCGTTCGGTCTCGCCGATCGTGGCCTCGACAACAGCGGCCGCCCGGAGTACCGCATTGCCTTCGTCTGGGTCTGCTCGCAGCTGACGATCGCCGCGTGCGCGTCGCTGACCGGTGGCGCGCACAGCCCGGGCCTATCGTGGCTCGTGGTGCCGGTGATCACGTTGCCGGTGCGCTTCGGCATGCGCGGGGTCGCCGCCGGCGTGACCTTCACGATCGCGCTGTTGGTCGGCGTGACGTTCGGCTTCGACTTCCACGCGACGGTCAACGGGCCGGAGGGCTTCCTCTTCCCGCTGGCGGCGATCGTGGCGGTCGCGCTGATGTCGACGGCGCTGCTGAACTCCGACCTCGAGCATCGCTCCGAGGCGGTCGTCGACCCGCTGACCGGGATGCTGAACCGCAACGCGCTGCTGACACGCGTCGCCGAGCTTGCGCAGCAGTCGGAGATCACGAAGGAGCCCGTGGCGCTGATCGTCGGCGACCTCGATCGCTTCAAGCTGATCAACGACGGCCACGGCCATGCCGCCGGCGATGCCGTGCTCAAGGACGTCGCCTACAGGCTGCGCAAGCGGCTGCGCGCGTACGATCTCGCGTACCGCCTCGGGGGCGAGGAGTTCCTCGTCGTGCTGCCGGGCGCGGACCCGGACCACGCCGCCGAGGTTGCCGAGGACCTGCGGCGCGCGATCGAGAGCCTGCCGATCGCCGGGCTGCACGTGACGATGTCGTTCGGCGTCGCGGGCTCGACTCCCGGTGAGTTCGACTACGAGTTGGTCTTCGAGGAGGCCGACCACGCGCTGTACGAGGCGAAGCACGGCGGGCGCAACCGCGTCTGCACGCGCGGCGCCGTGGCGCTGGCGGCGTAGTCCGCTAGCGTCGGCGGGGTGCCAGCCCTCGCCATCCGCCTGCGTGGAGTCGTCAAGCGCTACGGCGCGGTGACCGCCGTCGACGGGCTCGACCTGGACCTGCCCGAGGGCACGTGCGTCGGACTGCTTGGACCCAACGGCGCCGGCAAGTCGACGACGATGAAGCTGCTGACCGCGCAGGCGATCGCCGACGCGGGCGAGCTCGAGGTGCTCGGCCACACGCTGCCCGGAGACTCGAAGGCCGCGCGCGCGGTGATGGGCGTCGTGCCGCAGCTCGACAACCTCGACACGACGCTGACCGTCGAGCAGAACCTGCTCGTCTTCACCTACCTGTACCGCGTGCCGCGCGCGCAGCGCCACGATGCGATCGAGCGCGCGCTGACGATCGCGAACCTCAGCGATCGCCGCAAGGCGCGCGTCGACCAGCTGTCGGGCGGCATGCGGCGGCGGCTGCTGATCGCCCGGGCGCTGGTGCACGAGCCGCGGCTCGTGCTGCTCGACGAGCCGACCGTGGGCCTCGACCCGCAGGTGCGCCAGGAACTTTGGGCGCTCATCGACCGGCTGCGCTCGGAGGGCGTCTCGATCCTGATGTCGACCCACTACATCGAGGAGGCAGAGCGCCTGGCCGACACGGTGACCGTCATGAGCCACGGCCAGGCGGTGGCGGTCGGACGGCCATCGGATCTGGTCGCCGAGCACGCTGGGCGCGAGGCGCTCGAGGTGTACGGCGCGCCGTCGCGGCTGCGCGAGGTCGAGGACGAGGCGCGCGAGCGCGGTTGGCCGACGCGGCGCACCGGCACGAGCGTGACGATCCTGCGCGTCGACGGCCTCAACGGCGACCTGCCCGAAGGCGAACGCCGGATGGCGACGCTCGAAGACGTATTCGTGCTGCTGACGGGGGAGGAGATCGCGTGATCGAGTCCGAGCCGCGCGTCCGCCGCCTCGACCGCGCGGCGCTCACCGGTGTGCTGGTGCGCGAGGTCGTGAACTTCGGCTCGTTCTGGCGCTCGAGCACGTTCTCCTCGACCGTCGAGCCGACGATCTACCTGCTCGCGTTCGGCTTCGGCTTCGGCTCGCTCGTGTCGAAGGTCAACGGGCTGGACTACGTGCAGTTCGTCGGCACCGGCACCGTCGCCACCGCGGTGCTGTTCAGCTCGGTCTTCCCGGGCATGTTCAGCACGTTCGTGAAGTACCAGTTCCAGCACACCTACGACGCGATCCTCGCCGCACCCGTCGACACCGAGGAGCTCGTCACCGGCGAGGCGCTGTGGATCGCCGCGCGCGCGGGCACGTACGGCTGCGTTCCGATGCTCGTCGCGATCGCGTTCGGCCTGAACCCGTCGTGGGGCATGTTCGCCGTGCCGCTGATCGCGTTCATCAGCGGCTTCGGCTGGGCCTGCTTCGGCATCACCGTCGCCGCGGTGATGAAGTCGATCGACAACTTCAGCTACGTCACCTCGACGGTCATCACGCCGCTGTTCCTCGTCGCGGGCACGTTCTTCCCGATCTCCGGCCTGCCGCAGTGGGCGCGCATCGCAGCGAACGTCAACCCGCTCTACCACTGTGTGCAGCTCGTGCGCCATGCGGTCTTCGGTTTCCACGTCGAGGACCTCTGGCACCTTGCCTTCATCGTCGCGTTCGGACTGCTCCTGTGGCGCGTCGCGATCGCCCGCATGGAGCGCCGACTGGTTGACTGAGCCTGTCACCATCTCGGGCATGGAAGCCACCACCCCGACCCAGCTGGACCGTGAACGCATCAAGGAGCTGACCGAGCGCGAGGAGAAGGTGCTCGCGGAGCGCACGGGCAAGTCCGCCGAGATGTACCGCCGCGCCAACCGGACGCTCGCCGCCGGCGTGGCTTCGTCCTACCAGGTGCGCGATCCCTGGCCGATCTACCTCGAGCAGGGCGACGGGCCGAAGGTCTGGGACATCGACGGCAACGAGATGTGGGACTTCCACAACGGCTTCGGCTCGATGGTGCAGGGCCACGCGCATCCCGCGATCGGCAAGGCGATCGTCGATCGCTACACGAAGGGCACGCACTTCGCCGCGCCGACCGAGGACGCGGTTGTCGTGGGCGAGGAGTTGGCGAAGCGCTTCCGCCTGCCGAAGTGGCGCTACACGAACTCCGGCTCGGAGTCGACGATGGATGCGATCCGCATCGCGCGGGCGTCGACCAAGCGCGACACCGTGATGAAGATCTTCGGCTCCTACCACGGCCACCACGACACGGTGATGGTTTCGATCGGGGTGCCGTACGACAAGATCGGCGACCGCGAGAACCTCGCGTCCCTGCCCTACGGCGCGGGCATCCCGGACGCGGTCGTGCAGATGACCGTTCCGGTCCCGTTCAACGATGCCGATGCCATGGAGGCCCGGATCGAGCGCCTGATCGCCGAGGACCGCAAGCCGGCCTGCGTGATCATGGAGGCCGCGATGATGAACCTCGGAGTGATCCTCCCCGAGGACGGCTACCTCGAGGCGGTCCGCGAGATCACGCGCAAGCACGGGATCGTCCTGATCTTCGACGAGGTCAAGACCGGCATCTGCATCGCCGGCGGCGGCGCGGTCGAGCGTTTCGGCGTCGAGCCCGACATGGTGACGCTGGCGAAGGCGCTCGGCGGCGGCCTGCCCACCGGGGCGATCGGCATGAGCGAAGCGGTCGCCGAGGTCGTGACCGACGGCAGCGTCTACCAGGTGGGCACCTACAACGGGAACCCGCTCGGCATGGCCGCGGCGCGCGCCTCGCTGACCGAGGTCATGACGCCCGAGGCCTACGCTCACCTCGATCGCCTGAACGACCGCATCCTCGCCGGCTGCGACGAGGTCATCCGCAAGTACAACCTTCCGGGCTACTCGGTCGGCATCTCCTCGAAGGGCTGCGTGACGTTCTCGCCGTCGAAGATCGTCGACTACGAGACGTTCAAGGAGCACCAGGACGAGGAGCTCAGCGACCTCGCGTGGCTGTTCAACATGAACCGCGGCATCTTCATGACGCCGGGCCGCGAGGAGGAGTGGACGCTCTCGGTGACGCACACCGAGCAGTCCGTCGACCGCTACGTCGCCGTCTTCGGCGAGATGGCGGACGAGCTGACAAGCTAGCCGCGCAGCACGTTGCGGCGGATCTTCCCGGACGTGGTCTTGGGCAGGTCCGCCGCGAACTCGACCACGCGCGGGTACTTGTAGGGCGCGGTCTGCGCCTTGACGTGGTCCTGCAGCTCGCTGGCGAGCGCGGCGCTCGGCGCGTGGCCGTCGCGCAGCACGACGATCGCGCGCACGATCGACCCGCGCTCGTCGTCGGGCGCGGCGACCGCCGCGGCCTCGGCCACCGCGGGGTGCGACACCAGCGCCGACTCCACCTCGAACGGGCCGATCCGGTAGCCCGCCGAGATGATCACGTCGTCGGCGCGACCCTCGAAGTGCAGATACCCGTCCTCGTCCTGGCTGACGCGGTCGCCGGTGTGCCAGGTCGTGCTGCGGTCGTGGCGGGGCTCGCCCAGGTAGCCGAGGAAGAACGTCGGCACCGTGCTCGGGTCGGCGACCAGCTCGCCATCTTCGACCCAGAGCCTCACCCCCGGAAGCGGTTTGCCCATCGAGCCCGGCCGCGCCGCCTCGCCGACCG
>Ga0308175_100000722_pt1 | contig 22020 bp, 22 predicted proteins | sample PhyCR1_3_FD_203893 | JGI IMG/M metagenome (GOLD analysis project Ga0308175, IMG submission 203893) | Soil microbial communities from UC Gill Tract Community Farm, Albany, California, United States - DLSLS.C.R1 | ecosystem: Environmental > Terrestrial > Soil > Agricultural land | place: USA...
TCATCGAGCCCGATGGGTCGTTCGGGCAGCGCGAGGACTGTTTGAGCACGGCGAGGCCCATCGGCGAGCCAGCCCGCGGGAGCGTGCGTTCTCCCCACCGGCCATGAATGGGGCGGGGAGGCACGTCACCCGCGGCGTGGCCGCCGAGGGCCATCGGCGAGCCAGCCCGCGGGAGCGTGCGTTCTCTCCACCGCTCGTGGATGGGGCGGGGCACGTCACCGGCGCATCGTGCCGGAAACCCCGCAGCTTGACACCCCGGATCGCGTTCCTATACTGCCCAGCTTCGCGATGGCCAAAGAAACGCCTTACCAGGTGCTCGTCCGGGAACTCCCGACGCGTCGCACGTTCCAGGTGCCGCCCGAGCTCGTCGGGGAATGGCTGAAGGGCCTGCCGATGCGCGATGCGCTCGGCGCCCCGGACGGCGATCCCGAGGCCGGCCATGGCGTCGCCGACCTCGAGCTGTATGCCGACGGTGCCCATGCGTTTGCCGCCGGTACCTTCCGCGGCGAACTGACCGTGGCGTGCAGCCGCTGCATCAGCCCGGTCAAGCTCGTGATCGACGAGAAGATCCGCGTGACGTTCATGCCGCGCCACGAGATCCCCGACGATGACGCACCGGCCGACGCGGCGGGTGAAGAGGAGGGGCCGGAAGTGGCCGAGGAAGACCTGGATGTCTTCCCGTTCGACGGCGAGCGGATCGACCTCGAGCCCTTGTTCCGCGAGCAGTTCGTGCTGGCGATTCCCTACGCGCCGCTGTGCGCCGAGACCTGCAAGGGGCTGTGCCCGCAGTGCGGAATCGACCGAAATACAGCCAGTTGCACCTGTGAGCCGCCGATCGATCCGCGTCTCGCGGCACTCAAGGGCTTGAAAATACCTTCCTGAACTGGCACATAAGCCGCCCGGAGCTCGTCATGGCACTACAAAAAAGACGTCGCGGCCCAGCCCGCACCGCCCAGCAACGCTCGGCGTGGAGCAAGAAGTCAGGCGAAAACCACATGATGGTGCAAGCCTGCCCTAACTGCGGGGCGCCGCGCATCCCGCATCGCGTCTGCATGAGCTGCGGCCAGTACCGCGGCGAGACGATCATCGCGAAGAAGGCTGCCGAGGAGTAGGTAAGGTCCCCCAGGCCGTGCGGGGCGCCCCCCAGGGATCCCCTCGGGCCAAGGAGGCGCGGGGCCCGCTCCCCGCGCTCGATTGAATGCCCTCGGTCGTCGTCGACGCATTTGGCAGCGATCGCGCGCCGGGCCCCGAAGTGGCCGGTGCGCTGCGAGCCGTGCGGGCACCGCGGGTGGCTAGCGACCACCGACTCGAGGTCGTCCTCGTGGGCGATGCGGCGCGTCTCGAGGCGACCCTCGAGCGCCTGGGCCGGACGCCCGAGGATCCGGTCTCCGTCGTGCACGCCAGCGAGGTCGTCACGATGAACGATCACCCGGGGCAGGTGTTTCGCACCAAGCTCGATTCTTCGATGCGGGTCGCGGTCGCGCGCGTCGCCGGCGGGCAGGGCGATGCGGTCGTCTCGGCCGGCAACAGCGGCGCGATGCTGGCGTGCGCGCTGTTCGTGATGGGCCGGCTGCCCGGCATCGAGCGACCGGCGATCGTCGCGGTGTTGCCGACGCCCACCGGCCCCCTCGTCCTGTGCGATGCCGGTGGCAACGTCGAGCCCAAGGCCTCGCACCTTGCCCAGTTCGGCGTGATCGCGGCGGCCTACGATCACGTCGTGCACGGCCGCGAGCGGCCGCGCCTGGGCCTTTTGTCCAACGGCGCCGAGCCCGGCAAGGGCACGCAGCTGACGCGCGAGGCCCATGCGCTGCTCTCGGGCCTGCACGGCAGGTTCGACTACGTCGGGTACGTCGAGGGCAGCGAGCTGTTCCGCGGGAGCATCGACTGCATCGCCACCGACGGGTTCACCGGCAACATCGTGCTCAAGACCTGCGAGGGCATCGCCGAGGGCATGTTCGGGCTGGTCCGCCAGGAGCTCGAGAAGACGCCGCTGGCCCGGCTGGGCTCGGCGCTCGTGGCCCCGGCGCTGCGCGGCGTCGCCAAGCGGATCGACTACACCGAGGTCGGTGGGGCGCTCCTGGCCGGCGTCACCCGGCCCGCCGTCATCGCCCATGGACGCAGCGATGGGCAGGCGATCGCCAGCGCGATCCGGGCCGCGGCTCAGTTCGCCGAGCGCGCGCTGCCCGATCAGCTGGCGGCGGCGATCAGCGCCCTGGGTTAGCGCAACGTCACGGCGTACAAGGCGCGAGGGGCTTGAGCTGGGCTCACGGCCAGCTTCACAGCCACGATCGCACAGATCTCGCGGGTCGTTTGCCGTAGACTCATGCCCTCATGCGTCGAGTCGATCGCATTCGCAAGCTGTGTCATGTCCTCGTCCTCGGTAGCGCGATGGCCGCGGGCTGCAACAAGGACGAGCCGAAGGCCGCGCCCGTGCCGGCCGCGCCCGTGCCTGCCGCGCCCGTGCCTGCCGCGCCCACGCCGGCTGCGCCCGAGACCGCCCCGGCCGCCGCGCCTGCCGCGCCCGAGACTGCCCCGGCCGCGGCGCCGCCTGCCGGCGCGCCGTCTACCGATCCGGCCGGATCGGGCGACGGGGCCGATCCCGCCACGACGCAGCGGGGTGACAAGCCCGTGTTTCGGCGCCGGCGGCACCACCGCTCGGGCAATGGCTCGGGCTCCGACAGCGGCGGCTGGTGAGCTTACCGCGCGCCTGAGGCACCCTGAGGGCGCCGGCGTAGCGGGCCGGGTGGGCGGCCACGCGCTGCTCAATCGAGCTGGATCGTGAGGGCGTCGCGGCTGGGGGGCGAGTACGAGGCTTCCTCGACCCACAAGCAATCGAGCTTGTCGCCGACGAACATGCTGCGGGCCAGCCTCACCAGCTGGTAGGTGAGGGCGGCCGGATCGCGTCCGGTGGCGAGGGCCTGCAGATCGGGGAGCCCGAGCTCGGCGAAGCCGACCGTGTCGGCGACCATGTCGCGTGCGCCGAGCTGGGCGATGCGAACGTTGATCGCCGGGCCGCACGGACCGAGCTCCATGCGCAGCAGCCGGTAGGTCGCGAACGGCATCACGCGCTGGGCCGGGATCCAGTGCAGCACGGTCGGCCGCAGGTCGTCGATCGACGCCAGCACGGTATCGAGCACGGACAGGAACGCGAGCAGCATCGTGGCGTGGTTGATCGCGCGGTGCGCGACCATGCTCACGACGACGGAGGCGCGGCACCGCGCCACCGCCTCGTAGCGCTCGCGCCAGCTCGGGCTCCACTGCTGCGCTTCGTCGAGCTGTGTGGCGTAAGCATCCGGGGGGGCATGGAATACATGGGCGAGGAGCGGCAGATCGCGGGTAGGGATCGCGAACCCGAAATGTTCGTCGTGCCGGCCGCCGATCAGCTGCACGTCGTCTCGCCACGCGAGCAGCTGACCGTGGACAACCGCGGGATCGAGCACGGCCGGCTGCGGCAGCAGAACCTGCACCGTGTAGCGGGGTGGCGGAGCCATCGAAGCCATGTGGGGCTCCGTATCATAAACAGCTACAAATGAGGTCCGATGGCTGGACCATTTCGTAAGTAGCTGAACGAGGCGCCACTCTCACGCGGGAGTGGCGCCGGGACGTGGCCCTGCAACCTTCGGGAGGGCGAGCCTGATCCGTGCCGCGGCCGCGTCGCGACTCAGGAGGCGCGACCGGCGATCTTGAGCCACGCCGGCTTCTCGCTGATCTTGTGCCACCACGCCGCCACGTGCTTGTGCTTGGCGAAGATCTCCTTCGCGGGGGTGTTCATGGCGTACTCGATGTACGGCATGTAGCAGATGTCGGCGAGCGTGAAGGTATCGCCCGCGATGAACGGGTGGCTCGCGAGCTGCTTGTCCATGATCCCGAGCGTGGCCTCGAGCTTCTGGCCGGCGGCCTCGAGCGCCTCGGGCGTCTGCTCGCGCTTGAAGATGTGCTGGAACACGAACTTCATCACCGGGTCGGTGAAGTTCGAGGACTCCACGCTGATCCACTGCTCCATGCGGGCGCGGGCCTTGAGGTCGCGCGGGATCAGCGGGCCGTTGGCCTTCTCGTTGATGTAGCGGCAGATCGCGCGCGATTCGTAGAGCTCGAGCCCGTCGTCCTCGAGCGCCGGCACCTGGCCGAACGGCTGGCGTGCGAGGTGGGGGGCCTGCTTGTGCTCGCCCTTGAAAAGGTCGACCAGCATGAACTCGCTGGGGGTGTTGGTCTCCGCAAGCGTCATGAGAACCTTGCGCGTACACGTACTCATCGGGTGACCAAAGATCTTCATGCCACCGCTCCTAGCACGTTCGCTGCGCGGCCGGGGTAATTTCACGGTGACGAGACGGGCTGATTGATTTTCGTGGCGCCGTGGATCGACGCAGCGCGCGATCGAAAGGTCAGGTGAGTCGCTTCCCCACGCCACGAGGTCGTGCGACATACGCCGACAATGAGGATCGCGCTCTTGTTTCCCGGCCAGGGCTCGCAGCGGGTCGGCATGGGCCGCGATCTGGCGCACGCCTTTCCGGTCGCCCAGCGCACCTACGACGAAGCCGACGACGTGCTCGGGTTCTCGCTGTCGAAGCTGTGCTTCGAGGGGCCCGAGGACGAGCTGACGCTCACCAAGCACACCCAGCCGGCGATCCTCGCGACCTCGATCGCCGTGATGCGGGCCCTGCTCGAGCGCGGCCTGGCGTTCGACGTTGTCGCCGGTCACTCGCTCGGGGAGTGGAGCGCGCTGGTCGCGGCGGGGTCGCTCTCGCTTCGCGATGCGGTGCGGCTCGCCTACCTTCGCGGCTCGTACATGCAGGATGCGGTGCCGGTCGGCGATGGTGCGATGGTGGCGGTGATGGGGCTCGACCTCGCGGCGGTGCAGGCCGTGTGCGACAAGGCGAGCCAGCCGGGACAGCCGGTCGAGGTCGCGAACATCAACGGCGCCAGCCAGATCGTGATCAGCGGCCACGCCGCGGCGGTCGATCGCGCGATGCCCGAGGCCAAGGCCGCCGGCGCCAAGCGCGTGACCAAGCTTTCGGTGAGCGCGCCGTTCCATTGCTCGCTGATGAAGCCGGCGGCCGATCAGCTCGCCGTGGCCCTCGACGGCATCACGCTCGCGGCGCCGCGCGCCCCGATCGTCGCGAACGTCACCGCGGAGCCGACGCAGGATCCGGTGCGCATCAAGGCGCTCCTGGTCGAGCAAGTCACCGCCCCGGTCCGCTGGGAAGCGTCGATCCAGGCGATCGCCCGGCTCGGCGTGACCCGCGCCTACGAGCTCGGCTCCGGCTCGGTGCTAAAAGGTCTCGTGAAGCGGATCGCCGAGACGATCGAGACCACGGCGATCGGCGAGCCCCACGAAGTCAACGCCTTCACCGCATGACCCACGGACCCTCACGCCATGGCCATCATCGATAAAGCCCTGCACGGCAAGGTCGCCCTGGTGACCGGCGCATCGCGCGGCATCGGGCGCGCGATCGCCGTCGCCCTCGGGCAGCGCGGCGCCAAGGTCATCATCAACTATGCGACGCGCGAGGACGCGGCGCGCGAGGCGGTCACGGCGGTCGAGGCCGCGGGGGGCCAGGCGGCGATCGCCGGGTTCGACGTCGCGAACTCGGCCCAGGTCACCGAGGCGATCAAGGCGATCGGCAAGGACCACGGCGGGCTCGACATCCTGGTCAACAACGCCGGCGTCGCGGTCAACGGCCTGCTCTTGCGGTTCTCCGACGAGCAGTGGCAAAAGACGCTGTCCGTGAACCTCGGCGGCGCGTTCCACTGCACCCGGGCGGCCGCGTCGCTCCTCCTGCGGGCCAAGGGCGCCGGCCGGATCATCAACATCACGTCGGTGGTCGGCGAACAGGGCAACGCCGGCCAGGCGGCCTACGCGGCTTCGAAGGCGGGCCTGATCGGGCTGACGATGTCGACCGCGCGCGAGCTGGCGTCGCGCGGGGTCACCTGCAACGCGATCGCGCCGGGCTTCATCGAGACCGACATGACCGCCGAGCACCTCCCCGAGGCCCAGCGCGCCAAGCTGATCGAGCAGATCCCGCTGGGAAAGATCGGCGGCGCCGCCGATGTCGGGGATGCCGCGGCGTTCCTGGCAGGCCCCGAAGCGGGGTACATCACCGGGCAGGTTCTGCGTGTCAACGGTGGGATGTTGATGTAACGCGCGTTCTGGACTATCAACGCCTGCGCAAAGCGAGGAAGCCATGTCGCCTGAACAGATCGAGAAGAAGGTCAAGGAAATCATCTGCAGTCAGCTCGAGGTCTCGGACGAGCAACTGCGCCCCGAAGCTTCGTTCATCGATGATCTGAAGGCGGACTCCCTGGCCGTCGTCGAGCTCGTGCTCGCCTTCGAGCAGGAGTTCAAGCTCACGATCCCCGAGGAAGACACCGAGCAGATCAAGACCGTCAAGGACGCGGTCAATTACATCAAGACCCACGCCCCTCACGCGAAGTAGGCGCCGGAGCAAATGCGAGCCTTGCGAAGGCCGGTGCGGTAAGGAATAGCCATGCGTCGCGTCGTCATCACGGGGATCGGCCTCATCACGCCGGTCGGCAACGACCTCGAAGCGACATGGTCGGGGTTGCTCGCCGGCAAGAGCGGCGCGGCGCCGATCACGCAGTTCGATACCACGAGGTTCGCGACGAAGTTTGCGTGCGAGGTGAAGGGGTGGGATGCGTCGCGGTTCTTCGACAAGCGCGAGGTCAAGCACCTCGACCGGTTCCTGATGTTCGGCGTGGCCGCCGGCATGATGGCCGTCGCCGACGCCGGGCTGGGCACGAGGGTCCCGGAGGGTGAAGCAGATCGCTGGGGGGCTTTCATCGGGGCGGGCCTCGGCGGCGTGCAGACGATCGAGGACACGTTCACGGCGCAGGCGGCCAAGGGGCCCCGGCATGGCTTCTCGCCGTACTTCGTGACCGACATCATCATCAACGAAGCGCCCGGGATGATCTCGATCCGGACCGGCGCGACCGGGCCGAACATGTCGCACGTCTCGGCGTGCTCGTCGGGCGCTCACTCGATCGGCGAGGCGATGCGCGTGATCCGCCACGGCTATGCCGACGGCATGATCGCCGGCGGCACCGAGGCGACGATCGCGATCCTCGGCATCGGCGGGTTCAACGCGATGCGCGCGATGTCGACGCGCAACGACGCGCCCGAGAAGGCGAGCCGGCCGTTCGACAAGGATCGCGACGGCTTCGTGATCGGCGAGGGCGCGGGCGTCGTGGTGCTCGAGGAGCTCGAGCACGCCAAGCGGCGCGGCGCGCGGATCTACGCCGAGGTGATCGGCTACGCGGCGAACAGCGACGCCCACCACGTCGCGGCCCCGGCGCCGGATCACCGCGGCGCGCAGGCCTGCTTCCGGACCGCGCTCAAGGACGCCCGGATCGATCCGACCGCGATCGGCTACATCAACGCCCACGGCACGTCGACCGAGCTCAACGACAAGAACGAGACGATCGCGGTCAAGGCCGTGTTCGGCGACCACGCGCGGAAGCTCGCGATGTCGTCGACCAAGTCGATGACCGGGCACACGCTCGGCGCCGCGGGAGGCATCGAGGCCGGCATCACGGCGCTCGCGCTCGCCCGCGGCGTGCTGCCGCCGACCACCAACTACGAGACGCCGGATCCCGACTGCGATCTCGACTACATACCCAACCACGCCCGCGAGCAGCGCGTCGAGGTGGCGATGTCGAACAGCTTCGGGTTCGGCGGGACCAACGCGGCGCTGATCATGACGCGCTACAAGGGCGACTGACATGCGCTGCCCGTTCTGCGGCGTGGACGAGGACAAGGTCATCGAGACGCGGGTCTCCAAGGACGGCAACGAGATCCGCCGCCGCCGCGAGTGCGCGGGCTGCACCCGCCGGTTCACGACCTACGAGCGGATCGAGGAGTCGATGCCGCTCGTGATCAAGAACGACGGCCGCCGCGAGCCGTTCGATCGCACGAAGATCGAGCATGGCCTCCTGTCCGCGGTCGCCAAGCGCCCGGTGTCGCGCGATCAGGTCAGCGCGATGGCCCTCGAGGTCGAGCGCGAGATCGCCGAGCTCGGGGTGTCCGAGATCGCGTCGCGCGACGTCGGCGAGCGCGTGTTGCCCAGGCTGCGCGCGCTCGATCAGGTGGCCTACGTCCGGTTCGCGTCGATCTACCGCGACTTTCGCGATCTCGAGGGCTTCGAGAAGGAGCTCGACGCGCTCCGCAACGACACCGGCCCGCTCGAGATCCCGGACGAGCGTACCGACGAGCATGCCCCGGTCGCTCCCGCCGCCGAGAGCACCGGGTGACCCCCGCGGCCCAGCGCGAGGTCGATCGCGTCCACATGGCGCGCTGCCTCGAGCTCGCCGAGCCCTACCGCGGCCGCACGTCGCCCAACCCGCTGGTCGGGTGCGTGATCGTCGATCGCGGCGGCAAGGTGATCGCCGAGGGCGCGCACCGCGGCCCGGGCACCGATCACGCGGAGATCGTCGCGCTGAACAAGCTCAAGGGCAAGGCGCCCGGCGCGACCCTGTACGTCAACCTCGAGCCATGCAACCACCAGGGCCGCACGCCGCCGTGCGCGCCGGTCGTCCGCGCGGCCGGCCTGGCGCGCGTGGTCGTCGGGATCGAGGATCCGATCTACGACCATAGCGGCGGCATCCCGGTCCTGCGGCGCGGCCGCATCAAGGTCACGGTGGGCGTCCTGGCCGAGGAGTGCACGCGGGCGAACCGGGCGTTCTTGACCTGGGCTGCGTTTCATCGCCCGGCGTTCACGCTCAAGGCGGCGATCACGCTCGACGGCAAGATCGCCACGATCTCCGGCCTGTCGAAGTGGATCACCGGCCCCCTGGCCCGCGCCGACGTGATGCGGCTGCGCGATCAGCACGATGCGGTGCTGGTCGGGATCGGGACGGTGCTCGCCGACGATCCTTGGCTGACCGCCCGGCTGCCCGGCGCGCGCGACCCGATCCGGATCGTCATCGATACCCACCTGCGCACGCCTCCGACGGCGCACCTCTTGCCCAGGAAGACCGGGCCTCGCACGATCCTGGTGTGTGGGCTGCAAGCGCCCGCCGCGCGCGAGGCGGCGCTGGTCGCGAAGGGCGCGGAGATCTGGCGCCTGGGCACCCACCGCAATGGCCGCATCGATCTACATCCACTTGCGCGAAGGCTCGCGGACGCCGGGATCTGCTCGGTCCTCGTCGAGGGCGGAGGAGAGCTGCATGCCTATATGCTCGAGCGCCGGCTCGCCGACGAGCTGGTGATCTACATCGCGCCCAAGGTCGTCGGAGGTCCGGCCAAGAGCTGGGTCGGCGGCAAAGGCCTGGCCTCGTTGACCTCGGCGCACAAGTTCATCTTCGACAGCGATCCGGTCAACCTCGACGGCGATCTCCGGATCACCGCGGTGGCGGCGCCGATCCCCGAGCCCAAGCCCCTGCTGGACCCAGATCCCGACTGACGGCTGCCTGGACTGAGGTGCATTCAGTATATCGATAGGCGTCTGGAGGCTGCATGAAAGCACCACCCGGCTGCCGATTGGCCGACTGGCTCCGATCGAGCCACGGACAGATCCCCCTGCGTGTGACAGGGGATTTCGGAGCGGCGCGTCAGTCGATTCCATAAAGAAGATTAAATTTCGATCCGTGACATTTTGCAGCACGTGATAGTTTGCCGGCCTAGATGGCAGTCATATTCAGGCCTCTATGTATTGGTTCGGCCGCCTTGCTGTTGAGTTGTAGCGGCCCTCACTCTTCACCGACGACGGCCGCGCCGCCGACCCCGACCAGCACGGTCATTCCGATCTCGCGGGTGACCCCGCACGCCGCCGCGATCGCGCTGGGCGCGATTCCCCTCGCGGTCGACGAGGCCGGCGTTCCCCACTTGATACGCGGCGACGCCACGATGCCGGCGATCCCGGCAGCGAACGCGACGACCTCCGCGCGCATGCACGTCGAGCGCCTCGCGCCGGCATGGGGAGTGACCACCGGCGCGGTCCCGTCGCTCGAGGCGCTCGGTGAGATTCCGCTGCCGGGCGGGACGATCGTCCGGTTCCGTCAGGTGATCGATGGGCTGCCGATCGATGCCGCAGCGGGCGGCGAGCTTCGCGTCATGGTCGGCAAGGATGGCTCGCTGGTCGCCGCGGGCGGCAAGCTCATCGCGACCACCACGCCGCACCCCAAGACGGTGACGTTCAAGGACGACGACGCCGGCGCGGTCGCCCGCGCGGTGAGCGAGGTCTACAAGATCCCGTTCCCGAGCACGACGCTGGCCATGAAGGCGGTCGGCGGCGCAAGCACGCGGCTCCTCGCGGGCCAAGCCAGTCAGATCAACGTCTCGCTGTCGCGTGCCCGCCAGGCATGGATTCCCATCAACAATACCCTCGTCGCGGCCTGGGTGGTCGAGGCGTACGCGGGCGACGTGAATTCGACCGACGGCGACGCGTTTCGCAGCGTGATCGCCGCCGACGACGGCCGCGTGCTGTCGTATACCAACCTCAAGGCCGACGCCGTCTACAAGTATCGCGTGTTCGCCGACACCACCGGCGAGTTCCACCCGTTCGAAGGTCCGGTCGTCGACGTCACGCCGCACGCGACCGGCATCCCCGATACGGTGCCGTTCCCGGCTTACGTGCTGCCGAACCTCGTCACGGTCGATGGCACCAACCACCCGCCTGGCTCGGCGACGCCGGACCCGTGGCTCGCCGCCAACCGCACCGAAACGATCGGCAACAACGTCGAGGCGTACACCGATATCAACCCGCCCGACGGGCTCACGTTCGGCGATTTCCGCGCGACCACCACCGCGCCCGGCGAGTTCGATCGGACGTATGACACGTCGTTGAGCGCGCTGTCGTCGCAGAATCAGCAGATGGCCGGCATCCTGTCGGTGTTCTACATCTTCAACTGGCTGCACGACTTCTGGTACGACGGCGGCTTCACCGAGGCGGCCGGTAACGCGCAGAACGTGAACTTCGGCCGCGGCGGTGAGGATCGCGACGCGATCAACTGCGAGGCGCAGGACAATGCAAACAACGGTGCGCGCAACAACGCGAACATGTCGACCCCGCAGGACGGCTTCCCGCCGCGGATGCAGGTGTTCGTGTGGACCGGCAAGGAAGACCGCACGCTCTCGATCTCGGGCCGCACACCGGCGACCGGACCGGCTTCGTTCGGCGCGACGGGCTTCACGACGACGGCCGGCGTGGTCCTGGCGAACAACGTCGATCCCGCCACCGGCGGTACGCCGACCGATGCCTGCACGGCGCTCACCGCGCCGGCGACCGGTCAGATCGTGCTCGCCGATCGCGGCGTCTGCTCGTTCAAGACCAAGGCGCTCAACGCCCAGAACGCGGGTGCGGTTGGCTTGATCCTCGCGAACAACGCGGCCTCCGCGGCGCCGCCCAGCCTGGGCGATGATGCGACGATCACCACCCCGATCACGATCGGCGTGGTGTCGATCCTCCAGAGCGAGGGCACCACGATCAAGAACGAGTTGCTCGCCGGCCCGGTCACCGCGACGGTGCATCGCGGCGCGCCCGGCCCCGAGCTCGAGGGCGCGCTCGACGCCACCGTGATGGCCCACGAGAACGGTCACTACGTCCACCACCGCCTCACCTCGTGCAACACGTCGCTGTGCGGCGCGATGAGCGAAGGCTGGGGTGACTTCGCCGCGCTGCTCGTGATGACCCGCGCCGGTGATAACCTGAACGCCGCGTTCCCCGCGGCCGTCTACTCGACGCAGAGCTTCCCCGCCGACCCGGTGTATTACGGCATTCGCCGCGCGCCCTACAGCGTGAACCAGGCCATCAACGGCCTGTCGTTCCGCCACATGGGCCAGGGCACGCCGCTGCCGCCGCTGCCGTTCAACGGCGGCGCCCCCTCCGGCAATAACGAAGTCCACAACGGCGGTGAGGTGTGGGCCTCGATGATGTGGGAAGGCTACGTCGCGCTCCAGCAGCAACCGGGTGCGTCGTTCGACGCGGTGCGGCTCAAGATGCGCCAGTACGTGGTCGGCGGGCTCCTGATGGCGCCCACCGACGCGACGCCCACGGAGACCCGCGACGCGATCCTGCTCGCGGCCCGCGCGGCGAGCCCCGCCGATCACGACGTGCTTGCCGCGGCCTACGCGCGCCGTGGCTTCGGCAGCTGCGCCGTGTCGCCGGCGCGCCAGTCCTCCACCTTCACCGGCATCGTCGAGAGCAACGAGGTGAAGGGTCGGCTCGCTCCGGGTGCGCTCACGATGCAGCTGACCAAGAACTGCGACCAGGATACCGTCCTCGATGCAGGCGAGACCGCGCGGATCACCCTGCCGGTCGCGAACGCGGGGCCGGCGGCGCTGTCCAATGTCACCGCCACGCTGACCTCGACCACGCCGGGTGTCCACATCACGACCACGACGGTGGCGATGGGCACGCTCGCGGCGTACTCCAACACGACCGCGACGTTCGACGTCCAGATCGACGACACGGTGACGACCCCGGTGGCCGGCGACTTCACCGTCCAGCTCACGACGAGCAATGGCTGCGACGCCATGGTGAACACGCCGCTCTCGATCCTGCTCAACGCCGATGACAAGCCGGCGAGCTCAGCGACCGACACGTTCGACGCGATCGGCTCGGTGTGGAACCCGGCGGCCGCGACGACGCTATGGGCGCACAACCGCAAGACCGCGATCAACGGCCAGTGGACCGGCAGCGATGCGGGCGCCACGTCCGATGCGAGCCTGGAATCGCCGCCGCTCACGGGCGGCGCCGGCAAGGTATCCGTCACGTTCGAGCATCGGTTCTCGTTCGAGTTTGCCGCGGCCGCGGGCGGGAACCCGATCCAGCCGTTCGATGGCGGCGTGATCGAGTACACGACCGACGGCGGCACGACCTGGCAGGATGTCTCGGGGATCTCGACGCCGGGCTATAACCAGACGCTCGTGGCGACCGGGACGAACCCGCTGGCGGGGCGCCCGGCCTACGGCGCGACCAGCCCGGGGTATCCGGCCACCAGCATGGTCACGCTCGATTTCGGCATGAACCTCAGCGGCAAGACGTTCAAGCTCCGGTTCCGGGTCGGCAGTGACGTCGATACCGGCGCCCCGGGGTGGGACATCGACAACCTCGCGTTCACCGGCATCGTCGGGACGCCGTTCCCGACGCTGGTCGCGAACACCGGCACCTGCAGCGCCGGCGGACCAGACGCTGGCCCGGGCCCGGGACCTGACGCCGGCTCGCCGCCGGATGCCGGGAACCCCGAGACCGGTGATGGTGGTGGCTGCTGCCAGACCGGCGGGTCGGGCACCGGGAGCGCGGGGCTCGCCCTGGGCGTCCTGGCGATGTTGCTCCGTCGTCGCCGCCGCTAGGGCGAGTGTACGCCCGCCGGCTGTGGTAAACGCTGTCGAGATGTTTACCGGCCTCGTCGAAGATACCGGCGCCATCGTCTCCGCGGAGCGGCGGAGCGACGCGCTCGTTCTCGGGGTCGCACCGCGGCGGATCGCGCTCGCCGAGCTCTCGGTCGGCGAGTCGATCTGTCACGACGGCGCGTGCCTCACCGTCACCGCCGTTGGGCGCGACGCGTACCACGTGCTCGCGGGCGGCGAGACGCTCGCGAGGACCACGCTCGGCGGGCTCGGCGTCGGGCGGCGGGTCAACCTCGAGCGTGCGCTCCGGGTCGGCGATCGCCTCGGCGGGCACTGGGTCACCGGCCACATCGACGGCACCGGGGAGCTCGTCCGGCGCACCGATCTCGGCGCGAACCTCGTGCTCGAGATCCACGCGGCGCCGGGGCTCCTGCGCTATATCGTCGAGAAGGGCTCGATCGCCGCCGCCGGGGTGAGCCTGACCGTCAACACGACCGATCGTCACGGGTTCTCCGTTGCCATCATCCCGCACACGCGCGATCACACCACGCTCGGTGAGCTCGCGGTCGGCGATCGCGTCAACCTCGAGGTCGACATCCTCGCCAAGCATGTCGAGAAGCTGGTTTCGCCATGAGCTCGATCGAACGCGTCTCGCGGGCCATCGAAGAGGTCCGTAACGGCCGGATGGTGATCCTGGTCGACGACGAAGATCGCGAGAACGAGGGCGATCTGGTGTTCGCGGCCGACATGGTGACGCCCGAGCACATCAACTTCATGGCGACCCACGCGCGCGGCCTGATCTGTCTCGCGATGGACGACGCGATGATCGATCGGCTCGAGCTGCCGATGATGGTGCGCGACAACCAGGCGTCGCTGGGCACGGCATTCACCGTATCGATCGAGGCGCGCCACGGGGTGACGACCGGGATCTCGGCGCGCGACCGCGCGACCACGATCCGCGCGGCGATCGCCGATAACGCGAGCCCGGCGCATGTCGTCTCGCCGGGGCACGTGTTCCCGCTGCGCGCCCGCAAGGGCGGCGTGCTCGTGCGCACCGGGCAGACCGAGGGCTCGGTCGATCTCGCCCGGCTCGCCGGGTGCCGGCCCGCCGGGGTGATCTGCGAGATCATGCGGGAGGACGGCGAGATGGCGCGCCGCCCCGAGCTCGAGGAGTTCGCCAGCCGCCACGGCCTCTTGCTGCTCAGCGTCGCCGACATGATCGCGTACCGCCTGCTGCGCGAGCACATCGTCCGCCGCAAGGGCACCGGCGCCCTGCGCCCAGGCACGCTCGGGCCGGGCGCGCCGTTCGTCGCGCACTACTACGACACGGAGGTCGAAGACACCGAGTACCTCGCGCTGGTGCGCGGGGACGTCGCCGCGGTATCGGCGGCCGGCCACCCGGTGCTCGTGCGGGTCGCCGCGATGGATCCGCTCTCCGACCCGTTCGTGCTGCGCCCCGATCTGCTCGCCGCGCTCGAGGCGATCGACCAGGCGGGAGTCGGGGTGCTCCTGTACGTGGTCAACCGCAGCCGGACGCGGCTGGCCTCGTCGTTCGAGCGGCACGTCCTGCAGTGCGCGTCCACGCGCGACGAGGTCACGACCATCCGGAACGACTCCAGCGAGGCGCTGCGCGACTTTGGCCTCGGCGCGCAGGTGCTCGCGGATCTCGGGCTCAAGCGGATCCGCCTGATGATGTGGAGCGACCGCCGGATCGCCGCGCTCGAGGGCTACGGCATCGAGGTCGTCGAACGCGTCCCGATCCCCGGCCGCGGCCTGATGAAGCGACGCGAAGCCCAATAGCCGTCGATGGTGTATATCTCCGGGGCATGCCGCAGACCATCGAAGGCACCCTGTCCGCGCGAGGGCTCCGGTTCGCGATCGTCGCGAGCCGGTTCAACGGCCTGATCGTCGAGCCGCTGATCGCCGGCGCGCTGGATGCGATCGTGCGGTCCGGCGGGGAGGCCGATGCGGTGACCATCGTGCGCTGCCCGGGAGCGTGGGAGCTGCCGCAGGTCGTGCGCAAGGTGATCGCGCGCGGCGGCGTCGACGCGGTGATCGCCCTCGGTGCGGTGATCCGCGGCGCCACGCCGCACTTCGACTACGTCGCCGGGGAGGCCGCCCACGGGATCGCGGGGGCCGCGACCGCCGCCGACATCGCCGTGAGCTTCGGCGTGCTCACCACCGATACCATCGAGCAGGCGCTCGAGCGCGCCGGGACGAAGGCCGGCAACAAGGGCTTCGACGCCGCGCTCGCGGCGATCGAGCTCGCCACGCTGTTCCGTGCCCTGACGCCGGTCCACCGTACGGAGCCGGCGGCGGCGGCGACGGCCACCGCGATGCCCACGCCGGTGGCGGCGCCAGGGCGCAGGCGGGGGCGTGGAGTGCGGGTGCCATGACCGCCGGTTCGCGGCGCACCGGGCGCGCGTACGCGCTGCAGCTGCTGTACGCCCGCGACGGCGATCCCTCCACCGACGTGGCGGGGGTCGCCGCGAGCTGGGCCGAGGCGTTCGATCTCGAGATCGACGCCACCGCGCAGGCGTTCGCCAAGGGTCTGGTCGCCGCCGCCTCGGCCAGCGCGGCCAAGCTCGACGAGCTGATCGCCTCGGCCTCGAAGAACTGGCGGATCGATCGCATGTCGCGCGTCGATCGCAACATCCTGCGCCTGGGGGCCTGCGAGCTGGTCGCGTTTCGCGACGTGCCGGTCAAGGTCGTGATCAACGAGGCGGTCGAGCTCGCCAAGCGGTTCGGCACCGCCGAGTCGTCGGCGTTCGTCAACGGCGTGCTCGATCGAATCGCGACAGCGGTTGGCCGGCACCCCGACGACTAGCGCCGCCGCGTCCGAACGACCGGCAGCCGGACCCAGGAACGCGATCCGCGGCCGGCGTGGTGTATGGTTCCGGCCGGTGGCGCTCTCGGTACTTCCGCTCGACCTCGCGCGCTGGGATGAATCGGCGCGCGACGGCCTCGTCCTGCCGGTGTTCAAGGACGATCGCCCGCTGCGCGGCGCCGCCGGGCTCGCCGACTGGCGGTTGTGCGGCCGGCTGTCGCGCCTCATCAAAGGCCAGCGCGCCACCGCCGAGGCCGGTGAGACGCTGATGCTGCCGCCGGGCCGCCGCCTGCGGTTCTCGCGGATCCTGTGGTTCGGGCTCGGCGACGCGAAGGGCTACACCGACGAGCGCTTCCGCAGCGACCTCGCGTGGATCCTCGGGGTCGTCACCACCGCCGGGGTCACCGACTGGGCGCTGCAGGCACCCGGCCGCGCCTCGGGCCTGATCGGCGCGCGCCGCGCGGTCGAGATCATCCTCGAGGACCAGGCGCTCGTCGATCAGCCGCTCACGCTGCTCGAGGATCCGGCCGGTCAAAAAGACATCGCCGAGCTCCTGCGCCAGTCGCGATAGCGCCCCGGACCTACATGGGCTCATCATGTAGGTAAATGTTTTATCGAGCCCGGTCCAAAAACTTCGGATTAGCTCTCAAGGATCATCCGTGAAATCCGTATAAATCCGTTTCCACCAGTTTCAACCGGGAGAAACGGATGCGTTTGCCGATCCTGCTCGCTTCCCTCGCCATCGCTTCCTTCGTCACCGCTTCGACCGCTGAAGCCAACAAGACCCACCTCGACATCGTGTGGGGCGGCACGTCAGGCACCGTGGTGTTCATCCACGGCAAGGCGAACTGCAGCGAGCCGTCGCTCGCCAGCTTCTCTACGGCGTGCGGCAACGACCCGCGCGGGTACTGGCTCAACTCGACCAGCGACGGCGGCGATGGCCACGACTTCATGGACGAGGCCACCATCAAGGTGAACGCCGATGGCAGCCTGACCACGTTCGAAGCGATCGCGGTGCGCTACGACGGCGAGAACCAGAGCTTCCAGAACGCGACCAACGACGTCGCGGCGTGTCTCCAGGATCTCGCCGCCGGCACCAACACCAGCGGCTGCAACACGAGCCTGATCCGCCGCACGTCGTTCAGCGTCGTCGTGCACAGCATGGGCGGCGCGATCATCGATCGCATCCTGTCGAGCAACTTCTGGCCGAAGCTCACCGGTACGGGCGGCGCGATCCTCGGCTCGCCGGTGACGAGCGCGGGCGCGCTGGCCGGCGCGAAGTCGGCCTCGGCGCTGTTCGGCGTCGACGGCGCGTCGAACTTCTGCACGTCGTTCGTGTCGTTCGTGGCCGGCTGGGCGCTCAAGAACGCCGGTGGTCAGTCGCTGACCCGCGGGTCGGTCATCGGCGAGGCGCGCAACGGCCTGGCGGGCAAGAGCCCGCGCTGGGTGCTCAAGGTCACGTCGACCGGCGGCACCGGGTCGTGCAACAACAACTCCGTCGACAGCATCGCCGAGTCGGTGAACGATACCCCGATGGGCCTCCTGTGCGGCTGCGTCGGGTTCTCGTCGAGCGATGACACCGACGGGGTCCTCTGGCAGTTCGACACCGATCCGACGAGCAACCCGTCGGGCAGCAACGGCGGCAAGCTGCGCGCCGAGTACACGGGCCTGTACTGGCACTGGGTCGCGTCGTTCGCGAACCACAGCCACAACCGCAACGATGCCTACGTCCGGAAGTACGGCTTCCAGACCTCGAACGCCTGCTTCCCGATCTCGCCCGGCACGTGTGTCGGGCAGTTTGCGCGGTGAAGAAGCGTTGGCTCGTCGCGGGCGCGCTGCTCATCGTCGGTGCGCTCGCGCTCTTGCTCTACCTGCTCGGCCGTGACGCTCCGGCCCGTAAGCCGGTCACCGCCGCGGTCACGCCGATCGCTCCTGCGGGGCCGCCCGCGGCGCCCGCCGATCCGGCCGACGATCTCCCGACCCCGCCCGCCGACCAGATCTCGCCGTTCGTGCCCGAGCGTCCGCCGCCCGTGGTGCTGCCGCCGGACACCCAGCAGCTCACCGGGGAGTTCGTGCCCGGCACGACCGAGTGGGAGGAGGTCCCGCTGGGCGAGGGCAGGCACGAGGTGATCCGGTTCTTGCCCGCGCACTACAACGTGATCGCGCCGCAGCCGATCGTGCTTTACCTCGAGATCGTCGATCCGGCGACCGGCAAGCGGATCGACGCGGCGCTGCCGCGCGCGCGGGTCAAGCCGTTCGACGCGGGCGACGATGCGTGGATCGAGGCCGCGATGCGCGACGACGGCCGCGGCGGCGACGAGGTCGCGGGCGATCACCGCTACACCGCGAGCATCCAGCCCGGCCCCAAGCTGCTCGGCCGCGTGGCGGCGGAAGGCATCGTCGAGCTCGCGGGGGCCGGCGTCCGCCGCATCCCCCAGGCGCTGATCTACACCAACGGGCCGCGCGCCCACCTCACCGGGCGCTGGCGCGACGAGGCGAAGGACGGCCACCTCGTCCTGTCGCCGGAGCTCGCGGTCGAGGCCGCCGGCACGTTCACGCTGATGGCCCAGCTCGTCGGCCCGACGCGCCAGCCGATCGCGCTGGTCCGCGCGACCGAGCAGCTCGACGCGGGCACCCACTGGATGACCCTGCGCGTGTGGGGCAAGGCGATCCACGACGCGGAGATCGACGGCCCCTACGAGGTCCGCAACGTGCTGATCCGGCGCGACAACGCCGAGCAGGGCAGCTACGAGCCGGGGCCGACGATCCTGTCCGCCTATCACACCAGGCCGTATCGCGCGAAGGACTTCAGCGACGCGGCGTACGTCGAGCCCACCGCGCGCGGCGAGGACATCGGCCCCACCCATCCGTCGCAGCGCGACAACCCGCCGCCCCTGCACCGCGACGAGGACCGGCCGTCGCGGCGCGGGATCCGGCCCTGATCTGCGCGTACGCGTCTGGCCGTCAGTGTAGCAGCGAGCGCCCGGCGACGTCGAGGATGTCATCGTAGACGTCATCGACCGCGATCGCACGAAGGAGCCTGGGCAGCTCGAAGCTCTCGCCGTCGCGGCAGATATCGGGTTCGTCGCGCCACTCGCCGCGCTCGGTGCGCCGATAGATCTTCACGTATCGCGCGTCCTGTGCTGCGACCACGTACGCCTGCAGCGACGTGAGCGACTGGAAGTCGCGGCGCTTGTCGCCCTCGTCGTTGCCCTTACTGCTGGGGGATAGTACCTCGACGATCACCAGAGGGTTGGTCGTCGCCTGGTCGTCATGGGCAGGATGTACAGGCTTGCCGCAGATGATCGAGCCGTCGCTGTAACGACCGCGTCCGGTCGCCGCGATCCAGAACCGCTGATCGGGGGTGTAGCCGCGGCACCCGGGCGGCATGCGTGACATGAACAGGCCGGCGAAGCGGAACGCGATGGCATTGTGCTCGTCGGACCCACCCGCCATCGCGACGATCACGCCGTCGATGAACTCATGCTTGCGCTCGCTGTGCCGTTCTGCGGCGAGGTAATCGGCGTACGTTGTTCGCCGGGGCAAACTCGACGTGGCCGTCATGAGCTCAGCGTAGCACATCGCCGGGATCCACCCGCGGCATACGGAGCATCGCCGGTCGCAGGGCGAACTTCGGGGTTACCTCAGCCAGTGCCAGATCCGCTCGAGGACGGCGATCACCGTGGCGCCGAACACGACGAGCAGCGCCAGGTCGATCAGCGTGCCGACGTGGCCGAGCACGATCCACAGCCCGTCGCGCTCGAGGGTGCCGACGGCATAGAGGAACAGCGGGATCAGAAAGACCAGGTTGGAGCCAGGGATCGGCAGCGGCAGCGCGAGGCCGAGCGCGAGCAGCACGATGCCGAGCCCGATCAGCCGGGGCTGGATCACGAGCTCCCAGCGCCGGCGCGACAGCCTGGCCAGCCAGCGTGTGCGGCGGGTGAGGATGCCGAGCACGCGATCGAGCATCGTCATCGACAGCGTCCGCCGGCGGGCGCGCGCCGGCAGCCATGGGTGGTGCAGGCCGATCATCAGCTGGGCGCCGAGCAGGGCGATGACGAGCCCGAACGGCGTCGACAGGCCGACGAACGGAATCGCGATCAGCGTGAGCACGCCGACCAGGAAGCCGAACCCGCCTTCCTCGGCCTTGTCGACCAACGCTCCGACCGTCAGGCCATCGGCGCGTGCGGCGTCCGGCGGCAGCTCACGGTCGCTCGCACCGAGCTCACGCAGTAACTCGTCGAGGCGCAACCGGCGTGGCGGCTCGACGGCGACGGTCTCCTGCGCGGTCTCGACGTCCACGAAAAACCATAGCATCCCTTGCCGGAGCGGGCCTGGTAAGCTGGAGGCAGCAGCCATGGCGACGTCGAAGATTATGATAGAAGATATGATATATGTTGTGAGGTGATCAATAGTCCTGTGTGGTGACGTTGTTCCGCGATGCGAAGCGTTCGTGATGAATCGATCAGGTTCCAGGCAGCTCGGACGCGCGCGTGTAGATCGCATCGAGCGGTTGGCGGTGGTGCCGAGCCGGTTCTCGAGGTGCTGGCGCACGGCGTCGTCGAGCTCGCGGATCCACGCGGCGGGGCCGGTCGGGCGATCGGGGCGCCGCGCGACCTCGGCGCACACGCGCTCGATGGTGCCGGGGCCGACGCGGTAGCGCGCGGCGAGCTCGCTGGGGTCGGCGAGCTCGATGTGGTGGCGCGCGAGCGCGATCGTCCACGACTCGGCGCGCTGCTGCTCGTTGCGCTGCGGGAGGTCGAGCAGGAGGTAGCCGGGATCGAGCGGGATCCGGGCGTCGGTGGGCAGGCGCACCGCGATCGGCCCGGGGTGGTTGCGCAAGGCCGCGCCGATCTGGATCTTGGTGTCGGGATCCTCCGACGAGATCAACTCGAGCCCGTCGACACACGGGATGAGGCCACGCAGCATCGCCCGGCGCAGCACGGCCGCGAGGGTCTGCGCGCCGCGGCTGGGCTCGCGTGGGACCGTCGATAGATCGATGATGCCGAGCGCGCGCCCGGCCCTCGACGCGAGCGAGGCGAGCAGGGTGTGGCGGCCCGCGCCGGTGCGGCCGCGCACGACGATGCGCACCGGCTCGCCGTCGCGCACCCCGGAGAGGAAGCGGAGCGCCTTGTGCACGACCGGCCGCGGCAGCTGGAGCTCCTCGAGATCCCGATCGGCGACGCGGACCTTGAGGTGCTGATCGGGCTCGCCCTCCGGCGCCTGGTTCGCGATGTAGCGGACGACCAGCGGATCGGCCAGAAGGCCGGCGAACGGCCGCTCACCGCCGGCGATCCGGACCAGGCCGTAGCGGCGTAGCGGGCGATCGCCGTCGAGCTCGCGCGCGATCTGCTGGGTGAACCCGGCGCCGAGGATCTGCCCGAGCAGGTACTCGTCGACGAGCGCGCGGCCCGGATCGTTGGACAGGATGCCGTACAGCCGCGCGAGCTCGCCGCGCAGCCGCGGCGCGACGATCGCGAACAGGATCACGACCGCGAGCGGCGAGAGGTGGAAGTCGCGGGCGAGGACGTCGAGCGGGATCAGCCGGTCGGCGCGGTGACCATCGGCGTCGCTCGCCAGGTCCTCGGTCGCGTGCTGGAGGCTGATCGCGGCCGACAGCTCGGCCGTCGCCCGGCCGCTCGCGAGCCCGAGCAAGCCCGCGACCTCGTCGATGAACGGCGGCCGCATCGGATCGGGCTTGGTGATCCGCCCGCTGTCCCACGCCTCGGCGATCGCGACCGCCGTCCGCGCGCCGACGAGCTGCAGGCGCAGATCGAGCGCACGCGCGATCTCGGCGGCGGTCGCGGTGGGCGTGACCGACACGGGATCGAGCCGCAGGAGCGGCCCCTCGGGCAGATCCTCGACGAGCTCGACCGGCTCGGGCTCGGGC
>Ga0308175_100000723_pt1 | contig 21988 bp, 22 predicted proteins | sample PhyCR1_3_FD_203893 | JGI IMG/M metagenome (GOLD analysis project Ga0308175, IMG submission 203893) | Soil microbial communities from UC Gill Tract Community Farm, Albany, California, United States - DLSLS.C.R1 | ecosystem: Environmental > Terrestrial > Soil > Agricultural land | place: USA...
TGCCGTGTTCGACTCGATCAAGGACGCGAAGGAGGGCAAGTTCAAGGGCGGGGAGGACGCCGTGTACGGGCTCGACGTCAACGGCGTCGGCATCGGGAAGTTCTCGTCAAAGACTCCTGCGGGAATCGCAGACAAGGTTCAGCAGATCAAGCAGCAGATCGCTGACGGGAAGATCAAGGACATCCCGACGATCGTGAAGAAGTGAGCGCTTGGCGGACGCCGACGGCGAGCACGTGATCTTCGACACGCACAACGATCGCTAGCGTTCGCAAGCGTGAAGCGATCGTTCGGAATCGTCGTCGTCGCGTTTGCGGCGGCGCTCTGGGGGCTGGATGCGTTGATCCGTGGTCCGCTCGCCTCCACGACCACGCCCGCGACGATCGTCTTCGGCGAGCACCTCGTCCTCGTCGTCCTCACGCTGCCGCTCGCGGCCGGCGCCCTCGCCGCCGTCTTCCGGCTCGGCTGGCGGCACGTCCTCGCGGCGATCGCGATCGGCGCCGGCGCCTCCGCGGTCGCGACGATCCTGTTCACCGAGGCGTTGTTCACCCACAACGACTTCGTCACACCGGTCGTTCTGCAGAAGGTGCAGCCGGTCTTCGCGGTGCTCGGCGCGATGGTGGTGCTCGACGAGCGGCCGGGCCGCCGCTACGTGCCCTATTTCGTCGCGGCGATCGCCGGGACGTGGTTCATGGGCGTCCCGCGTCCGTTCCATCCAGAGGCGCACGGCCTCACAACGATGTCGTATGCGCTCGGCGCGGCGCTCTTGTGGGGCCTCGGGACGGTGTTCGGCCGCTACCTCGCGCGCGACCTGCGCTTCGAGCACGTCACGACGCTCCGGTTCCTGTTCGGCCTGCCCGCCAGCGCGATCGCCCTGCTCGTCCTCGGTGTGCCGGCGTTCGCGTCGTGGCACGACTCGGGCTGGATCATGGTCCTCGCGCTCGTGACAGGCTTCGCAGCGATGTTCCTCTACTACTACGGGCTTCGCTCGACTCCCGCCGTCGCGGCGACGCTCGCGGAGCTCGCTTTCCCGGTCACTGCCGTCCTCGTCGGCTACTTCAAGTTCGGCCAGACCCTCAGCGGCTGGCAGTGGTTCGGTGTCGCGCTGACGAGCACCATCGTCGCTCTGCTGCCTGCACGCCCGCAGGACGTCGCGGCGCCGATCGCCTCGCCCGTCCCGGCATGACGCCCACAGTCTCTCCGGGCGGGCAACCGGCGTGGTGGCTGCGCGACGCCGACGACGGCGAGCGCTCGCCGTCGCTCGACCGCGACCTCGACGTCGACGTCGCGATCGTCGGCGGCGGCTTCACCGGTCTCTGGACGGCGCTCGCGCTGCGCGCGCGTCCCGAGCCTCCACGTGTCGTGTTGCTCGAGGCGGAGTTCTGCGGCTGGGGGCCGAGCGGTCGAAACGGCGGCTTCTGCCACGGCTACTGGTCGTACTTGCCGACGCTCCGCGACCTGTTCGGCGACGAGGCGGCACTTCGGCTGTGCGCTGCGGGCGACCAGATCATCCCCGGGATCCGCACGTTCCTGGCCGAGCGCGGGGAGGACGCGTGGCTCCACGAAGACGGCCTCCTCGAGGTGTCGACGGCGGCGTCCCAGGATCCCGAGATCGACGGGCAGGTCGCCGCCGCGCGCGAGGTTGGTCACCCCGAAGAGGCAGAGCTCAGGGAGTCGCCCGGCATCTCTCCGCGGTTCCGCCGCGGCGTGTTCTTCCGGGACGGCGCGACAGTCCATCCCGCACGGCTCGTACGCGCGCTCCGGCGCGCCGCGCTCGCAGACGGCGTCGAGGTCTACGAGGGAACGCGCGCGCAGTTGCGCACCGACGGCACGATCGCCGCGAACGGCCGCACCGTCCGAGCGAAGGAAGTCGTTGTCGCGACGAACGCCGCGGCCGCCGAATGGCGGCCGGTCCGCGGGCAGCTGACGGTGTTCGGTAGCTACGTCGTGCTCACCGAGCCCGTGCCGGACCTCCTGCGCGAGATCGGCTGGACCGACGGGCTCGGAATCTACGACGCGCGCATGTTCCTGCACTACTTCCGTACGACGAACGACGGGCGCGTGCTGATGGGGTCGGGCTCCGGCCCGATCGGGTTCGGTGCGCGCATCGACGAGCGATTCACCCACGACGCTCCGACTGCGGGACGTGCGGAAGCGGGTCTGCGCCGCTTGCTGCCCGCGCTCGCCGACGTGAACGTCGAGGCTGCGTGGGGTGGCCCGATCGATGTCTCGGCCGACCACGTGCCGTTCATCGGCACCGTCCCGTCGACGCGGATCCACTACGCGCTCGGCTACTCGGGGCACGGTGTCGGCCCTTCATGGCTCGCAGCGCGCGTGCTGGCGTCGCTCGCCGCCGGCGCGGATGACGAGTGGACGCGCCTGCCGCTCGTCGAGCGCAAGGTCGCCCGCGTGCCGCGCGAGCCGGTGCGCCGGATCGGCGGCGGGATGATCCGCGCCGCGATCCTCTCGCTCGAGGAGGCCGAGGAGCACGGCCGTCGCGGCAGTCCGGTGGCCAAAGCGGTCGCCGGGATCCCGCGCCTGCTCGGAATGAAGCTCGGCACGCGCTGAGCCGCGCATTTGGCCATCAGGACGGTTGTCGGTTGACGAAATGCGCAGGAATCCGATAGAACCGCGCCGTGCCGGTGACGGAGGCGATGCGGGGGCCGGTCACACGGCCTCGCTCTCTCGACCCGATCGACCGCGGCATCATCGAGGCGCTGCAGGAGAACGGCCGTGCACCGTTCCGCGCGATCGCGGCGCGTGTCGGCGTCGCCGAAGCAACGGTTCGCGCGCGCTACGCGAGGCTCGTCGACGACGGAATCCTGCTCGTCACCGGCGTGACGAACCCGCTCGGCCTCGGTTTCGAGGCGCAGGCGATGATCGGGATCAAGACGTCCGGCAGTCCCGAGCCGGTGGCCGACGAGATCGCGGGCTGGGACGAGGCGAGCTACGTGGTCGTCGCCGCCGGCCGTTTCGACCTGCTTGTCGAGGTTGTGTGCGACGACCGCCGCCACCTCCTGGAGTTGACGACCCGCCTGCGCGAGATCGAAGGTGTCGTCTCGACCGAGACCTTTCCCTACCTGAGCCTCGCCAAGCAGGTGTACGCGTGGGGCACCCACCTCGTGGAGGAGGACGCGCGTGAGTCATGACGTCCGCATCGAGCACGTCACGAAGCGATTCCAGGACGTGATCGCGGTCGACGACCTGACGCTCGACATCGAAGCCGGGAAGTTCTACGCGCTGCTCGGCCCGTCGGGCTGCGGCAAGACGACGACGTTGCGCATGATCGGCGGCTTCGAGGAGCCGACCGAGGGCACGATCTACCTCGGTGATCACGCCGTCACGGGCTTGCCGCCGCACAAGCGCGACGTCAACACCGTGTTCCAGAGCTATGCCCTCTTCCCGCACCTCAGCGTCTTCGAGAACGTCGCGTTCGGCCTGCGCCGAAAGGGTGTGAAGAAGGCGGAGGTCGGCGCGCAGGTCGACGAGATGTTGCGCATCGTCGGGCTCGGCGGGTACGGCGGCCGGAAGCCGAGGCAGCTCTCGGGTGGCCAGCAGCAGCGCGTCGCCCTGGCGCGCGCGCTCGTCAACCGCCCGCGCGTCCTGCTGCTCGACGAGCCGCTCGGTGCGCTCGACCTGAAGCTGCGGAAGGAAATGCAGCTCGAGCTGAAGCGCATCCAGCACGACATGGGTTTCACGTTCATCCACGTCACGCACGACCAGGAAGAAGCGATGACCATGGCGGACTGGATCGTCGTCATGAACGGTGGCAGGATCGAGCAACTCGGGGAGCCGGCAGATCTGTACGAGCATCCGCGAACGACGTTCGTCGCGAATTTCCTCGGTGTGTCGAACCTGCTGTCGGGAACCGTCGAGACCGGCGACAGCGTCCGGCTCGAGAACGGCCAGATGCTCCAGGTCTCCCCCGGCGCGCTGAACGGGCAGACCAGGTCGGTCTCGGTGGGCATCCGCCCGGAGAAGCTCCATATCGGGGGCTCCGGGACAAACCGTCTCACCGGAGAGATCGTCGAGCGGGCGTACGTCGGCGTCTCGACGCAGTACGTGGTGAAGACATCTATGGGCGAGGTGTCGGTTTACGTCCAGGGCGCGGGGACGCACGCTCCGGGCGAGCAGCTCGAGCTCTCGTTCTCGCCCGAGTCGACATTTGTCGTTGATCGATCGGAGGAGGTCGCTGCATGACTCAGTCTCAGTTCACCCGTCAGGAGCTTCTGCGCCGCGGTCTTGCAGGAAGCGCCCTGCTCACCGTGCCCGGATTGCTCGCCGCGTGCGGCGGCGGCTCGAAGTCGTCCGCGGGCACCACGACGGCGGCCGGCACGCAGAAGATGGCGAAGACGCTCCACTTCTCCAACTGGACGCTCTACATCGACGTCAACAACAAGACCAAGTCGCATCCGTCGCTTCAGGGGTTCCAGAAGAAGTACGGAACGCACGTCGACTACATCGAGGACATCAACGACAACGCCTCGTACTTCGGGAAGATCCAGGGCGCGCTCTCGCGCGGGCAGTCGATCGGTCGCGACATCGTCGTCCTCACCGACAACGACCGGTACCTCTCGCTGATGATCAAGAAGGGTTGGGCCGAGAAGCTCGACCGCTCGGCGATCCCGAACATCAAGAACCTCGTCGAGGTGCAGCGGCATCCGACGTTCGATCCGAACCGCGAGTACTCGCTGCCGTGGCAGTCCGGCATGACAGGCATCGCGTACAACGACACGCTGACCGGGCCAGTGCTTTCGGTGACCGACCTACTTGAGAACCCGAAGTTGAAGGGCAAGATCACCGTGCTCAACTCGATGGGCGACGCGCTGACAATCGTGATGCTCGCGAACGGCGATGACCCGACGAAGGTGACGGACAAGTCGTTCAACGCGGCGTTCAACCGCATCAAGAAGGCGGTCGACTCGAAGCAGATTCGCCAGTTCACGGGCAACGACTATGCACCTTCGCTGGCGAAGGGCGACCTCGCAGCGGCGATGTCCTGGTCGGGCGACATCGCTCAGATCGGCAACCCTCACATCCACTGGAACGTGCCGAAGGACGGCGGCGCGCTCTGGACGGACAACATGCTGATCCCGAAGGGCGGCAACGTCTACACCGCGTCCGTCTACATGAACTACGTGTACGACCCCGCAGTCATGGGCCTCATGGAGGCCGGCGATCCGAAGAAGAACATCACCGGCATCTACTACATCCCGCCGGTGATCGGCGCGAAAGCGGCAGCCCTCAAGCTGGACCCCTCGGTCGCCAACAACCAGCTGATCTTCCCGTCTGCGGAGACGCTGTCGAAAGTCCACCTGTTCGACAGTGCTGCGCTGAACAACCAGAAGTACCTGCAGCAGTGGCAGAACCTGATCTCCGGCTGAGATGGCCTGGTTTCACCGACATCGCGGCTTGATGCCGTATGTGTTGCTCGCGCCGGGGCTCGCGTTCCTCGGCGTGTTCTTCCTCGTGCCGCTGGGCTTCCTCGCGTACCAGTCGCTCGAGTCGGGGAACATCGACTTCGGGTACGCGTTCACGTGGTCCTGGGGGAACTACGGATCGGCGTTCACCGACTACCGACCCGAATTCGTGCGCTCGATCGAGTACGCCGGGATCGCGACCATTCTCGCGCTCGTCCTGAGCTACCCGGTGGCGTACTGGATCGCGTTCCGGGGCGGCCGCTGGAAGAACCTGCTGCTCCTGATGATCGTGGCGCCGTTCTTCGTCACGTACCTCATCCGCACCCTCGCGTGGGAGACGATCCTGTCCGACAACGGAACCGTCGTCCGCATCCTCCAGCACCTGCACCTCGTCAGCCCCGGCGGTCACATTCTCGCGACGGGAACAGCGGTGATCGCCGGCATCACCTACAACTTCCTGCCCTTCATGGCACTGCCGTTGTACGTGTCACTCGAGCAGGTGGACCAGCGACTGGTCGAAGCGGCCCAGGATCTCTACGCGAGTAGCTGGAAGGCGTTCTGGCGGGTCACCGTGCCGCTGTCGCTCCCGGGCGTCGTCGCGGGAACGCTACTCACGTTCATCCCTGCGGCCGGTGACTTCATCAACGCGCAGCTGCTGGGCGCACCGCAGAACCACATGATCGGGAACGTCATCCAGTCGAAGTTCCTCGAGCTGACCGACTACCCGGCCGCCGCTGCGATGTCGTTTATCCTCATGGGCGCGATCATCGTTGCCGTCGCCGCCTACGCGCGCGCGGTCGGGACCGAGCAGCTGTCCGGGACGGCGGTGTGACGACGCTCGCCGTTCCGGCGCGTCTGCGGGCGGGCGGTGCTGCGAACGTCTGGGCGTTCGTGCGCCGCCACGTGCTGGCGTTCTACGCGGCGCTGTTCTTCCTCTATCTGCTGCTGCCGATCGGCGTCGTGATCGTGTTCTCGTTCAACCAGCCGGTCGGCAAGTTCAACTACACCTGGCACAAGTTCACGTTCGACAACTGGCGCTACTGGAACGGCGTGCCGGGGATCCAGAGCGCGATCACGCTCTCCCTCGAGATCGCGGCGCTCGCCAGCGTGATCGCGACCGTACTCGGAACCCTGATCGCGCTCGCGCTCGTGCGCTACGGATTCCGCGGCAGGGGCGTGACGAACCTCTTGATCTTCCTGCCGCTGTCGACGCCCGAGATCGTGATGGGTGCGTCGCTCCTGACGCTGTTCCTCAACCTGAACTTCGTGTTCGGCTTCTGGACGATCCTGATCGCGCACGTGATGTTCTGCATCAGCTTCGCAGTCGTCTCGGTCAAGGCGCGGCTGATCGGCTTCGACCGTCACCTCGAGGAGGCGGCGATGGATCTCGGTGCCAACGAGTGGGTGACGTTCCAGAAGGTGACGTTGCCGTTGATCGCACCCGCGATCCTCGCGGCGCTCCTGCTCTGTTTCGCGGTTTCCGTCGACGACTTCGTCGTCACGTACTTCAACTCGGGGTCCGAGGTGACGTTCCCCCTCTTCGTCTGGGGCGCAGCACGAATCGGTGCTCCGCCGCAGGTAAACGTCATCGGAAGCGCAATCTTCATCATCGCCCTGACCGCGATGCTCCTGAACGTCGCGGTCCAGACCCGTCGCGCGAAAGGAGCAGTAACCGAATGACCCTCGACCTGCAGCAGGCCGCCCGCAACCACCTCTGGATGCACTTCACGCGCATGGCTGCGTACGAAGACGCAGAGGTGCCGATCATCGTGCGTGGCGACGGCTGCTACCTCGAGGACGCGAACGGCAAGCGGTATCTCGACGCGCTCGCAGGTCTCTTCGCGGTGCAGATCGGCTACTCGTACGGCGACGAGGTCGGGCAGGCTGCGCACGCGCAGCTGAAGGAGCTGCCGTTCTACACGAACTGGTCGTATGCGCACCCGCGCGCGATCGAGCTCGCCCACGAGGTGGCGCAGCTCGCTCCGGGGGATCTGAACCGCGTGTTCTTCGTGTCGGGCGGCTCGGAGGCGGTCGAGTCGGCGTGGAAGCTTGCGCGCCAGTACCACGCGGCGCGCGGCGAGCGCCGCTGGAAGGCGATTGCGCGCCGGACGGCGTACCACGGCACGACGATGGGCGCGCTCTCGATCAACGGCATCGCGGCGATCAAGAACGTGTTCGAGCCGCTCGTTCCCGAGACGTTCCACGTCCGGAACACCAACCGTTACCACCGGCCCGACGAGGAGACCGAGGACGAGTTCACCGCGTTCCTGCTCGACGACCTCGAGCAGGCGATCATCGCCGCGGGGCCGTCGACGGTGGCGATGGTGATCATGGAGCCCGTTCAGAACGCCGGAGGCGCGTTCACGCCGCCGGCCGGTTACTTCCAGGGCGTGCGCGAGATCTGTGACGAGTACGGGGTCCTGCTCTGCGCCGACGAGGTGATCACCGGCTTCGGGCGGCTCGGCGAGTGGTTCGGGTCGACGAAGTACGACATCCGCCCCGACCTGGTGACGAGCGCGAAAGGGCTTTCGTCGGCGTACGCGTCGATCGGTGCGGTCATCGCGACCGACAAGGTGTTCGAGCCGTTCATGGGCGCACAGTCGATGTACACGCACGGGATCACGTTCGGCGGCCACCCGGTCCAGTGCGCGATCGCGCTGAAGAACATCGAGATCATGAAGCGCGAGAGGATCGTCGAGAACGTCCGAGACAACGGCGGCGCGTTCCGCGACACGCTCGCACAGCTGCTCGACCTCGACATCGTCGGCGACCTGCGCGGGACGGGCTACTTCTACGCACTCGAGCTCGTGAAGGACAAGGAGACGAAAGCGGGCTTCAGCGACGAGGACAGCGAGACGCTGCTGCGCGGCTTCCTGTCGCCGGCCCTGTTCGAACGCGGCCTGATCTGCCGCGCCGACGATCGCGGCGACCCGGTCGTGCAGATCTCGCCGCCGCTGATCGCGACGCAAGCCCAGTTCGACGAGATGACCGGCATCCTCGGCGACGTCCTCACCGAGGCGCAGGAGCGGATGCACGTCACGACACGTGCGCTCGCCGGCGACGCGACGCGCGAGCCGGGCACCCGGATTCCGTGAGGGTCCTGGTCGTCGGGACCGGGGGCGTCGGCTCGGCCGTCGCCCCCATCGTGGCACGCCGCGACTTCTTCGAGCGAATCGTCTTTTCCGACCTCGATCCTGCCCGTCCCCGGGCGCTCGTCGAGCGGCTCGGCGACGACCGGTTCGGCGCGGCACAGCTCGACGCGTCGGACGCGGCGGCGATCGTCGAGCTGGCACGGGCAGAACGCTGCGACACGATCCTCAACGCGGCCGATCCTCGCTTCAACCCGCCGATCTTCCAGGCGGCGTTCGACGCAGGTTGCACGTACCTCGACATGGCGATGACGCTCTCCGACCGTGCGGGCACGAAGCTCGGCGACCTCCAGTTCGCCCAGGAGGGCGAGTGGCGTGAGCGCGGCCTGCTCGCGCTCGTCGGGATCGGCGTCGAGCCCGGCCTGTCGGACGTCTTCGCGCGCTACGCGGCCGACCACCTGTTCTCGGAGATCGACGAAGTCGGTGTGCGTGACGGTGCGGATCTCGTCGTCGACGGCTACACGTTCGCGCCGACGTTCTCGATCTGGACGACGATCGAGGAGTGCCTCAACCCGCCCGTCATCTGGGAGCGCGACCGCGGGTGGTACACGACCGAGCCGTTCTCGGAGCCCGAGGTGTTCGAGTTCCCGGAAGGGATCGGCCCGATCGAGTGCGTCAACGTCGAGCACGAGGAAGTGCTGCTCGTCCCACGGTGGATCGACTGCAACCGCGTCACGTTCAAGTACGGGCTCGGCGAGGAGTTCATCCACGTCCTGCGGACACTGAACAAGCTGAACCTCGACTCGACCGAGCCGGTGGCCGTTCGCGGGATGCAGGTCGCGCCGCGCGACGTCGTCGCCGCCGCCCTGCCGGACCCGGCGACGCTCGGCGACAAGATGCACGGTCGCACCTGTGCGGGGACGTACGTCACGGGGAAGGACAAGGACGGCCGGCCGAGGGCTACCTACCTCTACCACGTGGTCTCGAACGAGGAGACGATGGCCCGCGACGGTGCACAGGCCGTCGTGTGGCAAACGGCGATCAACCCGGTCGTCGCGCTCGAGCTGCTCGCGGCCGGAACGTGGTCGGGGACCGGCGTGCTCGGCCCCGAGGCGTTCGACGCCGTGCCGTTCCTCGACCTGCTCGGCGACTACGGCTCGCCACACGGCGTCGACGAGCGCACGCCGTGAGAGACGCGGCCGCGCGGCTGCTCGAGCGTGAGCTGAAGTCGTTCGCCGACACCCATCCCAAGTCCCGTGCCCTCTCGGAGCGGGCGCGGTCGTCGCTGCTCGGCGGCGTGCCGATGCACTGGATGCTCCGCTGGGCCGGCGGTTTCCCGGTCTACGCCGAGAAGGCCTGGGACGCGAGGTTCCGAGACGTGGACGGGATCGAGTACGTCGACTTCTGCCTCGGCGACACCGGCGCGATGACCGGCCACTCACCTGCGCCGGTCGTGCAAGCGGTGGCGGAACAGCTCGCGCGCGGGATCACGTCGATGCTTCCGAGCGAGGACGCGCTCTGGGTGGGGGAGGAGCTGACGCGACGCTTCGGTGTCTCGCGGTGGCAGTTCGCGCTGACCGCGACCGACGCAAACCGCTTCGCGATCCGCCTCGCACGGCTCGTCACCGGACGGCCGAAGGTGCTCGTGTTCAACTGGTGCTATCACGGCACCGTCGACGAGGCGTTCGCCACGCTCGACGGTGACGCGGTCGTGGAGCGCGAAGGAAACCTCGGTCCGCCCGTGCCGCTCGACGAGACGACGCGCGTCGTCGAGTGGAACGACGTCGCGGCGCTCGAGCGTGCGCTCGCGCACGGCGACGTCGCGTGCGTGCTGGCGGAGCCTGCGCTGACGAACATCGGGATCGTCCCGGCAGAGCCCGGGTTCCACGACGTGCTTCGCTCGCTCACGCGCGAGTACGGGACGCTGCTCGTGATCGACGAGACGCACACGCTGTGCGCCGGCGCCGGCGGGGTCACCGCCGCGCACGGGCTCGATCCGGACGTGCTCACGGTCGGCAAGGCGATCGGCAGCGGCATCCCGTCCGCCGCGTACGGCTTTACCGAAGAGGTGGCGGCGCGGGTCGATGCGGCGATCGGCGTCGACGACTCCGATGTCGGCGGTGTCGGGGGCACGCTCGCCGCGAACGTGCTCTCGCTCGCAGCCACGCGGGCGACGCTCACGCACGTCCTGACGGAGGAGGCGTTCGAACGCATGATCGCGCTCGGCGAGCGCTTCGAGCAGGGCGTCGCCTCCGTGATCGCCGAGCACTCGTTGCCGTGGCACGTGACGCGTCTCGGTTGCCGGGTCGAGTACCTCTTTCGGCCGGAACGCCCGCGCAACGGCAGCGAGGCGGCCGAGGGGCAAGATCACCTGCTCGACCGGCTCATCCACCTCTATGCGCTGAACCGCGGCGTGCTGCTGACGCCGTTCCACAATATGGCGCTGATGTCCCCGGCGACGTCGGATGCCGACGTCGACCGGCACACCGAGGTGCTCTCGGCGGCCGCGGCCGAGCTCGTCGCCTCCGGCTAACTCGAGCCCGGATCGCCTTCCGCCGCCGCGGCGCGCGCCACGTCGAGCGTCGAGATCACGCCGACCGGGAGCCCCTTGTCGGACACGACGAGCAGGTGCGTCGTCTCGTTCTCCGCCATCAGCGTCGCCGCGTGCTCGAGCGAGAGGTCCGGCGTGACCGTGATCACGGGAGAGGCCGCCACCGAGCCGGCGTTCGCGCCGGTCCCGATCGCTCCGATCAGGTCGAGATCCGAGACCACGCCCCAGGGGTGAAGCCGGTCGTCGGTGCCGAAGACGACGATCGCATGCACGCGGTGCCGCACCATCATCCGTGCGACATCCCGAAGCGGCGTCACGGGGAGACAGGTGAGGACGCCCGGGTTCATCGCCTCGCCGACGGTGCCGGTGCGCAGTTCGGAAACCAGGACAGTCATCTCTTGACCTCCAGGTGATCGCGGGCGACGCCTTCCCTGACGGCGGCCTCGGCGACGGCACGCGCGACCGCTGGTGCGACGCCGCGGTCGAACACGCTCGGCACGACGTAGTCGGCGGACAGCTCGTGCTCGGCGATCACGCCGGCAAGCGCATGCGCCGCAGCGATCTGCATGTCATGCGTGATCGTGCGTGCACCGACGCTCAGCGCACCGCGAAAGACGCCCGGGAAGGCAAGCACGTTGTTGATCTGGTTCGGGTAGTCGGAGCGGCCGGTGGCGATCACGGCCGCGAGATCTTCGATCTCTTCCGGCTCGACCTCGCTGCGCGGGTTCGCGAGTGCGAAGACGATCGGCGCGGCGGCCATGCGCTCGACGCCCAGCCGGGTGATTGCGCCGGGGACGGACAACCCGATGAAGACGTCCGCGCCGTCGAGCACCTCGTCGGCGGCGCCTGTGACGTTGTCCGGGTTCGTCAGCTCGGCGTACTCGCGCTTCGCGTCGTCGAGACCGGGGCGGCCGCGATAAATCGCTCCTCTCTCGTCGCAGCCGACGATCCGGCGGGCGCCTGCGGCGAGCAGGATCTTCGTCACCGCGGTACCGGCTGCACCGCAGCCAGTGGTCACGATGCGGACGTCGGCGAGTTGCTTGCCGACCACGCGCAGCGCGTTCAACAGCGCTGCGAGCACGCAGATCGCCGTTCCGTGCTGATCGTCGTGGAACACCGGAATGTCGAGCTCGGCCTGCAGCCGCTTCTCCACCTCGAAGCAGCGCGGAGCGGCGATGTCCTCGAGGTTGATGCCGCCGAAACCGGGCGCGATCGCCTTCACGGCCGCGACGATCTCGTCGGCATCCTGGGTCGCGAGGGCGATCGGGAACGCGTCGACCTCGCCGAACTCCTTGAAGAGCATCGCCTTGCCCTCCATCACCGGAAGCGCTGCTTCGGGGCCGATGTTCCCGAGCCCCAGCACCGCCGAGCCGTCGGTGACCACCGCGACCATGTGCTGCTTGGTCGTCAGCGACCACACCGCGGCGGGGTCGTCGGCGATCGCCTGCGAGACGCGGGCGACGCCCGGGGTGTACGCCATCGACAGATCGTCGCGCGTCTTCACGGGCGACCGTGGCACGACCTCGATCTTGCCGCCGAGGTGCATGAGGAACGTGCGGTCGGAAACGTGCAGGATCTCGACGCCGTCGGTGTGCCGGACGCTCTCGACGATCGCGTCGAGGTGAGCGGCGTCGGCGGCGAGGACCGTGACGTCACGAACCTTGGTGTCCTGCTCCACGCGGACGATGTCGATCGCCCCCAGCGACGCGCCGGCCTCGCCGATCGCGGCCGCGAAGCGGGCGAAGGTGCCGGGCGAGTCGTCGAGCCGCGTACGTAGCGTGGCGCTGAAGGACGCCGAGGGGTGCATGCGATGAACGTAGCCCGCCCCGGCGGGGGCGCGTCGGGGGAAACTACGCTCGATGGACGTGGTGATCTGCGATGTCGGCCCCCGTGACGGGCTGCAGAACGAGCCGGACGCGCTCCCGCACGCGACGCGTGCCGAGCTTGTGACGCGGCTGGCTGCGGCGGGCGTGCCGCGCATCGAAGCTGTGTCGTTCGTGCGCGCCGACCGCGTCCCCCAGATGGCGGACGCGGAGGAGGTCGTCGCCGGCACGGACGAAGGCGATGCGGAGCTCTCCGGGCTCGTGCTCAACGAGCGCGGCTACGCGCGGTTTGCGACGACGACGCTCGACCGGGTCAACTGCACGCTGGCCGCCACGGAGACGTTCAACGAGCGGAACGGCAACGCGACGCTCGAAGAAGCCGTGAGCCGCGTCCGGGCGATCGTCGCGGCGGCGGACCGGCCGGTGACGATCACGATCTCGTGCGCGTTCGGCTGCCCGTTCGAGGGCGAGGTCGATCCCGGCGCGGTCGCTTCCCTGTGCGAACGGTTCGAGGGCGCAGGCGAGCTCGTGCTCGCGGACACGATCGGTGTCGCGACGCCGAAGCGGGTACGACGGCTGGTCGAACGCGTGGCGATCCTCGGGCCCCGCGTCGGCACCCACCTGCACAACACGCGCAACACAGGGTACGCGTCCGCGTGGGCGGCCCTCGACGGCGGCGCATCGGTGCTCGATGCCTCGATCGGCGGCCTCGGCGGCTGCCCGTTCTCCCCGCACGCGACCGGGAACATCGCGACCGAGGATCTCGTCTGGCAGCTCGAGCGCGACGGTGTCCGCACCGGGATCGACGTCGCGTCGCTCGTCCAGATCTCGCTCTGGCTCGAGCAGGTGCTCGGCCGGCGGCTCGAGGGCTACCTGTACCGCGCGGCCCGCTGGCCGTGAGCCGTCAACGCGCCGGCCACGCCTTCGGGATGAGGAAGCTCCGCTCGAACTCGCAGACGACCTGGTCGCGCTGGTTGAGCCCGCGCGTCAGCACTCCGACGATCCCGTAGCCGGGCCGTGACTGCGATTCGCGCGCCGAAAGCACCTCGGTCTCGGAGCACAGCGTGTCGCCGACGAAGACCGGGTGCGGGAGGCGGATGTCCGTCCAGCCGAGGTTGACACCGCCCGCCTGGGTCGTGTCGGTCACGGAGAGACCGAGCACGAGCGCGAGCGTGAACGTCGAGTTGACGAGCGGCTTGCCCCATTCGCTCGCCCGAGCCGCCTCCTCGTTGAAGTGCAGCTCGTTGGTGTTCATCGCGAGCATCGTGAAGAGCAGATTGTCGGTCTCGGTCACCGTGCGCGCGACCTCCGACCGATAGACGTCGCCGACGGTGAAGTCCTCGTAGCTGCGCCTCATGCCGGTGCGAGCTCGCGAAACGCGGCCAGCGTGCGCTCGACGTCGTCCTCGGACGTCTGCCAGTTCGAGACGGAGATGCGAATGGCCGGACGGCCGTCCCAGACCGTGCCGCTCATCCACGCCTCGCCGCTCGCCTGCACGGCGGCAAGCGCGGCCTCGGTGCGCGCGTCGTCGGCGAAGCGGAACAGCACCTGATTCAGCTCGACGCTGTTCAGGACCTCGGCGCCCATCACCTCGAGCCTGGCGGCAAAGGTCTTCGCGTGCGCGCACGTGCGCTCGACCAGGTCGGCGATTCCGGTGCGGCCGAGAGAGCGGATCGCCGCGTAGACGGCGAAGCCGCGGGCGCGTCGCGAGTGCTCGGGGTTCCAGTCGACCTGCTCGCGCTTGTCGTCGTCGACGATCAGGTAGGCGGCGCGCGCCGAGAACGCGGCGCTGTGCGAGTCGGGGTGCGCGGTGAAGACGAGGCCCGAGTCGTATGGGACGTTGAGCCATTTATGAGCATCCGTCGCCCAGGAATCGGCGCGTTCGGCGCCCTCGACGTGGTGACGGAGCGAGTCGGTCGCCGCAGCCCAGAGCCCGAACGCGCCGTCGACGTGGAGCCACGCATTGGGAGCGCTGTCCCGGGCGTCGGCAATTGCCGGGAAGGGATCGCTCGCGCCGGTGTTCACCTCGCCCGCCTGCGCGCACACGATCGTCGGTTCGTCGCCGAGCCGAAGCTCGCCCGCGAGCATGCGTCCCTCCGCGTCGACGGGAACGACGTCGGTCGGTGCTCCGAGCCCGAGCATGCGCAGCGCCCGGTCGATCGTGCCGTGGCGCTTCGCGCCGACGACGACGCGGATCTTCGGCGCACCCTGCAGGCCGTCGCGCTCGACGTCCCAGCCGGCGTGCGCGAGCACGTGATGGCGCGCAGCCGCGAGCGCCGTGAAGTTCGCCATCTGCGCGCCGGTGACGAAGCCGAACGACGCGTGCTGCGGGAGCCCGAGCAGCTCGATCAGCCAGGCGCCCGCCGCCTGCTCCACGACCGACGCCGACGGGCCGCCGACGAAGATGCCTGCGTTCTGGTCCCAGGTCGACGTCAGCCAGTCCGCTGCGATCGAGGCCGGGACCGCGCCGCCGATCACGAACCCGAAATAGCGCCCGGACGCCTCGGCCACGATTCCCGGGTCGGCCGCCGCGGCCAGCTCGGCGATCACGGTTCGGGCCGGCAGGCCGTGCTCCGGCAGCGGCCCCGAGAGCGCTGCATGGAGCTCCGCCACCGTCGCGCGTGGGTAGACGGGGCGGTCCGGCAGCGTCTCGTAGAAGTCCGCGGCGATCGCAGCGGTCAGCTCGAAGAGCTCGCGGAGATCCTCCATCGCGCCCGATCCTAGTCCCGGACCGCGATGATCCCGGCGTGTTCGACTCCGTCTTTCACCTCCTTTCGAACCCGCCCGAGGCGTACTTCATCGTCTGGGGGTTGGCACTCGGTGACTCTGTCGTGCCGATCCTCCCGAGCGAGGCAGCCCTGATCACCGCGGGCCTGCTCTCCGTCGTCGGCGAGCTGACGCTCGGCTGGGTGATCCTCGCCGGTGCGGTCGGGGCGTTCTGCGGCGACTCGATCGCGTACGGCCTCGGCCGCTTCGTGGGGCGTCCGTTCCAGGAGCGCTTTCTCGAGGGCGACCGCGCACAGCGCGCGCTGGGGTGGTCGCGCGGCCAGCTCGAGGAGCGTGGCGGGCTCGTCCTGATCGTCGGGCGCTACGTGCCGGGCGGCCGCACCGCTGCGACGTTCACCTGCGGCGTCACCCACTACCCGTACGCGCGGTTCGTCGCCTTCGACGCGCTGGCTGCGACGTCGTGGGCGGTGTACGCGTCCGTGCTCGGCTACTTCGGCGGGCGGTTCTTCGAGAACCACGCGTGGGTCGCGCTCCTCGTCGCGTTCGGCATCGCCGGCCTGCTCACGGTCGCGGTCGAAGGCATTAGGCGGCTCCGCCGCCGGTGAATCGCCTCGCGAACGAGACGTCGCCGTACCTGCTCCAACACGCGGCGAATCCGGTCGACTGGTACCCGTGGGGCGACGAAGCGCTGCGCCGCGCGCGGCTCGAGAGCCGTCCGATCCTGCTGTCGATCGGCTACGCCGCGTGCCACTGGTGTCACGTGATGGAGCGCGAGTCGTTCGAGGACGCGGCGACGGCGCGCGTCATGAACGCGCGGTTCGTCTGCGTGAAGGTCGATCGCGAGGAACGGCCCGACCTCGACTCCGTCTACATGGACGCGGTCGTCGCGCTGACGGGCAGCGGCGGCTGGCCAATGACGGTGTTCTTGACGCCCGAGGGGGAGCCGTTCTTCGGTGGCACGTACTTCCCACCCGAGCCGCGGCACGGGCTGCCGGCCTTCCAACAGGTCTTGCTCGCGGTGTCGGAGGCGTGGGAGACGCGAAGCGACGAGGTGCGGCAGTCGAGTGCGAACCTCGCCGAGCACATCCGTTCCGGCTCGCTTCTCGCCGCGTCGAGTGACCCGCTCACGCCCCAGTTGCTGGACGACGCGCAGGAGAGCCTCCGCGCCGTGTTCGATCCGACATGGGGCGGCTTCGGGCGCGCGCCAAAGTTCCCGCCCGCGCCCGTGCTGGAGTTCCTCCTTCGCCGCGGCGAGGACGAGATGGTGCGTCGGACGCTCGATGCGATGGCGGCCGGCGGCATGCACGACGTGGTCGGCGGCGGATTCCACCGCTACTCGGTCGACGCGCGCTGGCTCGTGCCGCACTTCGAGAAGATGCTGTACGACAACGCGCTGCTCGCGGGCGTGTACCTGCATGGCGCGAGGCGCTTCGGCGATGATCGCTACCGCGCGATCGCCGACCGGACGCTCGACTACCTCGAGCGAGAGCTCGCGCTCGACGGCGGCGGCTTCGCCTCGGCGCAGGACGCCGACACGAACGGGGTCGAAGGGCTCACGTTCACCTGGGCACCGGGGGAGGGCGCTCCGGAAACGCTCTTCGAGCCGTTCGAGCACGACCGCTTCGTCCTGCGCGGCGAGCTCGACGACGCCGAGCGTGCGCGCCTGCTCGCGATCCGCGAGCAGCGGCCCCAGCCGCTCCGCGACGACAAGGCGATCGCGTCGTGGAACGGCCTTGCCCTCGCGGCGTTCGCACAGGCGGGCCGTGTCGATGTCGCCGTCCGCCTCGCGGCCTTCCTGCTCGGCCCGCTGTCGACGTCAGACGGGCGCCTGCACCGCACGTGGCGCGACGGCATTGCGAAAGGGACGGGCTACCTCGAGGACTACGCCGACGTCGTGTTCGGGTTGATGGAGCTGCACACGGCGACGGGCGAGCCGGCGTTCCTGCTCGAGGCGTATCGCCTCGCCCGGGTCGCGCTCACGTTGTTCGTCGATGACGAGCACGGCGGCTTCTTCCAGGCGCCCGTGGACGGCGAGCGTCTCGTCGCGCGCAAGAAAGAGGTCGACGACCATCCGACGCCGAGCGGAAATGCGATGTTCGCGTACGTCTTGCTGCGCCTCGCGCGCATCTGGGGTGACGAGGAGCTCGAGCGCCGCGGCGTCGCGGTCTTGCGGCTCGTACGCGCCGGCCTCTCCCGCTCGCCGACCTCGTTCGGTTGGATGCTGGTGGCGCTCCATCAGCACCTCGCGCCTCATCGCGAGCTCGCGATCGTCGGCGATCCGACTGCGGAAGTCGCGCGCCGCGCGCTCGCCGAGGCTGCGCCGACCGACGTCGTCGCGTTCGGCCCGGCCGCAGACGTGCCGCTGCTCGAGGGACGCACCGAGGTCGACGGCAAGACGGCCGTCTATGTGTGCGAGCGGTTCGCGTGCGCGCTACCGATCACCTGACGAGCGTCTCGTCGCCGACCGGCTCGGGCTCCGGCTTCGGGTCCGGCTGAGGCACGGGCTCGGGCCGCGGCTGCGGCGTCGGCACCTCGTTCTCCTGGCGCACCGGCTCCGCCGGCCGACGGCGTCGCGACCCGAACGGCTCGGCCGCTGCTGCGAGCGTCGCTCCGATGCCGAAGGCGAGCACGCCCACCCAGGTTCCGAGTGCGCGCACGACGCTCCCGACGCCGATGTCGCCCGACCAGGACCGCACGTGATGCGCGAACCAGTTCGAGCTCGGCTGCATCCCGACGATCACCCAACCCGCGACGATCAGGACCGGCAGGAAGCCGAACAGGAACATCGCCGGCGGATGGCCGCCGGTGCCCCGCAGCTGTGACAGGCCGAACACGACTCCGGCCGCGGCCACGAGCCCGGTCGCGGACCAGTAGCCGCCCGTGGTCGAGCGGTCGACATGCGCGGTCGCGAGCCAGAGCAATGCTCCGGCGCCGGCCGCACCGAGCAAGGTGATCGGTACGCGATTGACGCCACTGAGAGTCATGGTCTGTTCCCTCCCTTTTCTCGTAGAACGGGAAACCGACCGATGCGGTTACCGTGACTTTTCGGCGCGCCGAACGAGAATGCAGCGGATGCCCGACCGCTCCGAGGAAGCGTTCCGCCACCACTATGGCCAGCTCTTTCGCTACATCCGCCGCCGGACGCCCGACCACTTCGAGGCCGAGGACGTCACGCAGGCGGTCTTCGCCGACGCCGCTGAGCGGCTCGGCGACTTCAAGCCGGGCGCCACACCGGTGCTCGCCTGGCTCTATACGGTCGCGCAGCGGCGGCTCGCCGACCGCGCGCGGCGCCTCGCTCATCGGCACGCCTCGTTGCGTGAGATCGAGCGGGAGCGGCTGGCTCCGGTGGGAAGCGAGTATGGCGCCGAGGTCGCCGCGGCGCTGCACGACGCGATCGCCGCCCTTCCCGAGACGCAGCGAACCGTGGTCGTGTTGAAGCTCCTGCGAGGGCTCTCGTTCGTGGAGATCGCCGGCCGGGTCGGGTCGAGCGAGGGCGCGTGCAAGATGCGCTTCGCTCGCGGACTCGAAGCGCTGCGCGACCGGCTGGGAGAATCGCAGTGAGTCGCGCGCCCGACCGCGAGGTCGTCGAGCTTCTCCGCGACGACCCGGACCTCCTGGCGATCGCCGACTCGATCGTGGCTACACAGCCCGTCCAGCAGGCGGGCGTACGCGCCCGGCGGTTGCTCCTCGTCGCCGCAGTGATCGGCGCGGCGGTCGTCCTCGCGATCGTCGCCCCGTGGCACGGGCACGGCGACGGTCTCGTCGGCCGCGCGCTGGCCGCTGTGGGCCATGGGCCCGTACTGCACGCCGTGATCGAAAGCAACGTTCCGAACGAAACGATCGTCGACCTCTCGTCGGGAGTGGACCGGCCGGTGCCGCAGACGATCGAGTACTGGTACGACGCTGACCGGGACCTCTTCCGGGCCGCCAACACCGTCAACGGCCGTGTCGTAGTCGACGCACTGATTCCGCGCTACGACTCGGAGCCGCGGCTCGATCCGGCGCTCACCGCGTTCGTCAGCCGGTATCGCGCAGCCTTGAAGAACGGACACGCGCGCGAAGTCGGGCGCGGCACATTCGACGGCCGGAACGTCGTCTGGCTGCGCTTCGATTACCGGCTGTTCGGCGAACGCGTCGGCATCGACGCACGCACGTACCGCCCGGTGGTGATCGAGCCGCTCGGACCGAGCGGCAAACCGGTCGCGCCGGCCTGGAGGATCGCAGTGATCGAGACCGGCCCGTACCGGCCGTCCGACTTCAAGGCAGGGCGTGCGGCCGCGCACCTCAGCATCAGCAGCACGCTCAAGCCGATTGCGCCCGCAAAGGCGACGCGGCTTCTTGGGTGGACGCCGCTGTGGCTCGGCCGCTCGTTCCGCAATCTGCCGCTGCAGTACACGCAGCTCCAGCTGCTCACCCACGACCCGCCCGTTCCCCACCGCACCACTCGTGGCGTGTACTTCGCCTACGGCCGTGGCGCCGATCGCATCCAGCTCTCGGAGTCCCGCGCGCGGGAGCAGATCTACTGGCTGGAGGTCGGCGGAAGCCCGAAGCCCGGCACGCTGCTGCTCCGCCGCACGGTCGTCGAGGGCAGCGGACCGGTCAAGCGAGACTGCCAGGCATTGATCCACACGGGTGGCGTCTGGGTCACGGTCGAGGGCTGGAACGAGGCATCGTCACTCTGTGTCGAAGCAGCCCGGAAGCTCATGAGGATCGTGCGGTGAGGCTCGCCGTCGCGTTGATCGTCATCCTCGCCTTGACCGCCTGTGGTGGCACAGCGAAGCCGAAGCACGTGCAGCAACGTGCGGCGGTTCCCGACGTCCGCGGCCTCAATGCACCCCAGGCCGCCGTCCGCCTACTGAGGGCGCGTTACTGCGTCCGACTCGAGCGCACGAACACGTACCCGAAACCGCCGCGGGCAGAGGTTCCGGTGGTGCGTCAGTCGCCTGCGGCGGGAGCACGCCCGCGTGCGTGGTCGATCGTCATCCTCACCATCGCCCTTCCGCCCGACACGACGAAGTCGTATTACGGCATCGACATCGCGGGCGCGGACGGCGCGCCGTGCCCGCCGATCGAGACGACCGGCTGACGCATACACTCGACGAATGGCCCTGCTCTCGATCCGGGACGTGACGCGCCGATTCGGCGGGATCGTCGCGATCGACGAAGTCTCGCTCGACGTCGATCCCGGCCAGATCGTCGGCCTGATCGGACCGAACGGTGCCGGGAAGACGACGCTTTTCAACGTGATCACGCGGCTGTACAAGCCGGACTCGGGCGAGCTCGATTTCGACGGCAAGAGCCTCTTGCACACACCGCCGCACCGTGTCGTCCGCCGCGGGATCGCGCGAACCTTCCAGAACGTCGAGCTCTTCAAGACCATGACGGTGCTCGACAACGTCTTGGTGGGTGCGCATACGAGTACGCGGCCCTTCGGCGGCACAGCCGGCGACGCGCGCGCACTCGAGATCCTCGATTACGTCGGGATCGCCGGCGTGGCGCGCCGTTCCGTTGCGGGCCTTCCGTTCGGCACGCTGAAGCGCGTCGAGCTGGCGCGTGCGCTTGCCTCCGCGCCGCGCCTTCTGCTACTCGACGAGCCCGCAGGTGGGCTCAACCACGAGGAAGTCGCGGAGCTCGGCGCGTTCATCACGAGGATGCGCGACGACTTCGACCTCACCGTGCTGCTCGTCGAGCACCACATGGGGCTCGTGATGGGAATCGCCGAGCACATCCACGTTCTCGACTTCGGCCGCAAGATCGCCGAGGGCACGCCGGACGAGGTGCAGCGGAACCCGGCGGTCATCGAGGCGTACCTCGGCGCAGAGACCGCAGCCGCGTGAGCGTAGGCTCGACGGAGCTCGCCAAGGAGCGAAGGCACCGGCTTCGCCGGCGCCGGAGCGGGGAACGGACATCGGACTCCAGATCGAGCACGTCTCGAAGGATCTCGGTGGACGGACGATCGTCGACGACATGCAACTCGAGGTGAAGGCGGGCGAGCTCACGTGCCTGCTCGGCCCGTCGGGGTGCGGCAAGACCACGACCCTGCGCATGATCGGCGGGTTCCTGATCCCGGACCGCGGCCGCGTCCTGATCAGCGGCAGCGACGTGACGAAGCTGTCGCCGGACAAGCGGCCGACGGCGATGGTCTTCCAGAACTACGCGCTGTGGCCGCACATGACGGTGTTCAAGAACGTCGCGTTCGGGCTGCGCCTTCGCAAGCTGCCGCGGCACGAGGTGAACGAGCGCGTGGCGCAGGTGCTCGAGCTCGTCGGGCTGACGCATCACGTCCACAGCTACCCCGCGCGCATCTCCGGTGGCGAGCAGCAGCGCGTCGCGCTCGCGCGCGCCCTCGTGCTCGAGCCGAAGGTGCTGCTCCTCGACGAG
>Ga0308175_100000724_pt1 | contig 21970 bp, 17 predicted proteins | sample PhyCR1_3_FD_203893 | JGI IMG/M metagenome (GOLD analysis project Ga0308175, IMG submission 203893) | Soil microbial communities from UC Gill Tract Community Farm, Albany, California, United States - DLSLS.C.R1 | ecosystem: Environmental > Terrestrial > Soil > Agricultural land | place: USA...
AAAGATCCCACATGAAAGCCGTATCGCGCCTCAAGGGTGGAGACGTATCCTGGAACCTTGGACGAGAGCGTGCTCGCCTGTTCTGCCAACAGAGGACCCACCCACGTGATGAGCAGCGCGGTTCCGACTACGAGTGCAACGGTGAAGAGTAGGGCCGGGACCCAACGGGGAAGGCCGATCCTGTTCTTCACCGCTTCGACGACGGGCTCGACCAGATAGGCCAGAACCAACGCGATGAACACCGGCGCGAAGAATCGACGAAGATCGAAGACGAGCCATATCGTCAGGCCCATGAGGACCAAACCCACCAAGTCCCGAATCGGCTGAATGTGCCACAGACGGCGATCCGCGATCTGAGACGGCAACGGTGGTTTGACCTTCATGATGTTCGGCGCCTGGTGTCATCGCGCGACGCGTGGCCGCGTTCAGCATCAAGATACGGGTGGGACGTCTTGGCGGAGATATAGGTGTATTCCGCGCCGAAGAATAGGATGAGTGCGGAATAATAGACCCACAGAAGAATGACTGCGAGCGCCGCCGCCGCTCCATAAGTCGACGCAATACCCGTTTTCCCAAGGTACAGCCCGATGCCGATCTTCCCGATCGTGAAGAGTACCGCGGTGACCAGCGCCCCAATCCATACATCGCGCCAGGCAATGTGCGCATCGGGCAAGATTTTAAACATCATTCCAAATAGTGCGGTAAAGATCACCAGGGATACGGCAGCGGACACCAGATGCATAAGGAATTCAGGGCCTGGGAGGACGGTCGTAAAAAACCGGCCGAGCGCGGCGACTGCGGCGCTCAGCGTGAGGGAGACGATCATCAAGAATCCTATTCCGATGACTAAGCACAACGAGAACACGCGGCCTTTCAAAATACGCCAGAAGCTTGTCGTTTCCGGAGGCGGGATGCGCCAGATTAGATTCAGCGCGTCTTGGAGTTCGACGAAGACGCCGGTTGATAAAACGACAATCACAATGAGGCCAAAGCTTGTGGCCGTCGTATCGGTCTCCGATTTCCGCGCCTGCTGAATCATGCTTTGAATGGCCTGAGCGCTGTCGGCACCTAGTAAGCCTTTGATTTCGTCCATCACCCGGCCTTCGACGGCCACTTGACCGAAAATCATTCCAGCCACGGCGATGACGATGATAAGCATCGGCGCGAGTGAAAAAAGTGTGTAGTAGGAAAGCGAGGCGCTCAGGCGGAGTGCATTATCGTTCCACCATTTGATGGCTGCCCGTTTTAGGATGTGCCATTGAGTCGCCAGTAAGCTGTTCAATAGATACTGCACTTGAAGACACTCCCATGCGAAATGGTTGTCGATCAATGAACCTGCGCTACTTCGTTCGTTTGGTTCATTATATCGCGTGACATCGTGACATACTGAACCCTGCACGAAATAGCGATCAACAGGCACAGCACCGACTCGTCCCATCTGCGAGCCTACAAAGAAAGAGCGAGGATGGGATGGGAGGAGTTCATCATGGACACACCGCAATTCCACAGCAAACGATGGGAAGTAGGAGGAAAAGGCATTGTTGGGTCGGAATACCTAATCTTGTAGGCCTAGAGGCCTAGTGCCGGTCCGAGCAATGTGCCCGGCACCTTGACTCCTCTAAGGCGGATAAGAGATAAGGGGGCCGTGCATCGTGCGATGGTGCTTCCTGTCACCGATAGTAGGAACGGACAAGCGGGACCGTCGATGTCGATCGAACAGAGGCGGTAGGGTGGCCGGTTCTCACCGGACCGGGTCACAGTACAAGCCAACCGGATTCTCTCGTCATGAGAGCGGTTGGCTTTTTGCTTTTCTGAGGCCGATTCGTGCGTCGACCAAACTCTAAGCTACGGCACACATGACATTTAGCATCTCATTGGCGATCGTGACTCCGCTGCTGCCTCTTCTGGCGGCAATGATCGTCCTAGTGGGCGAACCTGGGACACAGGAGCAGCGGGCGAAATTCGGTGTGCTGCCTTTTGTGGCCGCGTTCGTGTGTTCCATCATGATGTTGGCGATGGTCGTGGCGGAAGGAACCATCAGCATCCGGTTCTATGATCCGTCGTCTATCGCGAATCTTGCCCTGCCGTTGGGATTTCGCGTCGACCGGCTCAGCGCGGTGATGGCGGTGTTGATCTCGACCGTCGGCACGATTATTTATCGCTACTCCGTGAATTACATGTACCAGGATCCCGGGTATCGTCGGTTTCTCGCCGCCATTGGAGCCACCACCTTCATCCTCCTCTGCATGGTGTCGAGCGCGAACCTCGTCATGTTGTTTGTCTTTTGGCAAGTCTTGAGCTACATGCTGTATCTGCTGGCCCATAATTTAGACCATGCCGCCACGCGAGAGGGGGCGTTCAGAACCTTCACGCTGTTGCGGGTCGGCGATGTGGCGTTTCTGGCCGGAATCGTGCTCGCGCATTCCCTCTACGGCACAGTCGAATTTGATGAATTATTCCGCAGGGCCGCGGAAAGCCAGATCATGCTCTCGCCCTTTCCCGGCATCGACATCAGCGGCCCCACCGCGGTGACGCTCTTGATCTTCGTCGGAGCCATGAGCAAGTCGGCGCAGTTTCCGCTGCACATCTGGCTTCCGCCCGCGCTCTACGCGCCGACCCCGGTGCATGCGTTGCTCCACGCCGGTATCATTAACGCGGGCGGCGTCCTGATGAACCGTCTCGCTCCATTATATGGATTGAGCCCGGCTACCTTGCACGTGGCGTTCGTGGTCGGCACGCTGACCGCCGTCCTCGGCGCCTCAACGATGCTCACGCAGAATGACATTAAAAAGACGCTCGGCTTCTCCACGATCGGTCAAATGGGCTATATGATCATGGAGTGCGGCTTGGGGGCCTTCGCGCTGGCGGTGTTTCATTTGATCGCGCATGGACTCTTCAAAGCTACCGTGTTCCTGAACTGCGGGAACGTCATTCACAAAGCGCGGCAGGAGCCGGCATTTCCCCATACGGGCCAGGTTACTAAACAGGTCGAGTTCTCAAGGCTCACGTGGGCGACCGGATTTTTTACGACGCTCTTGATGCCGCTGATCATCCTGCTCGCAGCCCATGGCGTGTTGCAGATTCCGATCCGCGATTCGCAAGGCGCGGTAATCTTTCTCTTCTTTATATGGGTCACCTCCTCCCAGGCGATTCTCACGCTGACCCGCTTGCGCGCGGTCGCCTCTTGGAAGGTGTCGGCGGCGATGCTGCTGACGTTGCTCGTCGTGATCTTCACCTATCTCTTTGCCGCCGAACAGTTCACCATGTTTCTCTACCCCAATCGAGAAGAAGTCGCGTCGTACTTTCAAGCCGCGGCTCTTCCTGGCCCGCTCTTCGATGGGCTGGTCGCGATGACGACATTGCTCACGATCCTCGGCTGGTTGTATCTCTATGCCCAGACTCGAGGTCATAAAATCGGCATGCCTGCCTGGCTGAAAACGCTCCACGTGGGTTTGTACGTCCTATTCATGAACCGGCTCTATCTCGATACGCTCTATATGAAGGCGGGACGGGCTATGATGCGGCTGGCCTCTCGCCTCGACAGAGCACTGTTTGGGAGGGCGCTGTGACGGCCCAAACCGCTACGCTCGTGATCGCCGGCATTCCAGTTTTGGGGGCTCTCATCGGTCTGCTTATGTGGAATAAACCGGAGTCGCTCAAGGCGTGGCTTCTGATCGTCGCGATCGCAACGCTCAGCGCCATTGTCTGGACGTCCAGTCATGTATCCTCGCCGCCTGGCAAACTGTTCCTCCTGTGTCTTCTTCCGCTCATGGCGTTTGTGACATTGCTGGGACAGCCGGTCCACGCGGGGCACGCTCTCGCTTGGGTGCTGACACTGGTGCTGCTTGGATTGGGAATAGGTGTCCTGGCGTCTGACGCGCCTGTATCGCCGCTCTTCTTGCTTCTTCTCCTGGCTGTTGTCGGTCTGATGCTCTTTCGCGATCGAAGTCAGTCGCCCGATGCGTGGTGGGGCATCGGGGCGCTCGGCTTTGGCATGATCGGTCTGGCAGTCGCCTTGGCCGCCGATCCTCCGGTGTCTGTCGTCGCGGTGGCGCTCGCGTGCGCCACTGCGCTGCCGCTTGCCCCGTTTCATAAGGGGTATGTCGCCGCGCTTACGCGATTGCCTGGAAACCTACCGGCCTTTTTGGCGCTGCTTCTTCCCGTGATGGGATTTCATGGCCTCATCGCTGCCCTCCCTCAGTTCCCCGACGTCTTGTCGAATGTTGTGAAAGGGCTGGCCTTGGTCGGGATGCTCTACGCTTCCTTAAAAGCCCTCACGCAATCCCGCGCGGCATCGGTGGTCGCCTACGGCGGTTTGGCGTTCCTGTCCATGCTGTGGTGGTATCTCACGACGGCAGGCTCGTCGTCGCCTCAGATTATCGTGTATCTCAGCGCCGTCGGCTTAGCGGGGAGCGGATTGCTTCAGGCTTGGTTCATGCTGCGGGCTCGGTATGGCGAAATGGGTCTTCGCGCCTTGAGCGGGTTGGCCCAACCGATGCCGCGATTCGCCATCGTCGTCTCGCTGTTGGCGCTCGCAGCGTTGGGTTTGCCCCCTTTCGGCGTGTTTTCGGGTTTCATGGGATTATTGCTCGCGCCATCGTTCACGTGGACAAGCGGGCTGCTCGTCGTCATCCTGACCTGGCTTAGCGCTTCTTGGTATCTCTTCGAGCTGGTGCAAGGATTGTTGTTCGGCCGTCGACAAACGGAACGCGGACATGAAGATCTACGCGATCACGAATTGACCTCTCTGGTGATCGTGCTGGTGCTGTTAGTGGCGTTGGGCGTGCTGCCCTCTCGTCTATTCGGGCTTGCGACGTCCGAAGGCGCCATCCAGCGAACGGCGGCGGTGGAGTTTCCTGCATGGGACAAATAGAGGTCACGGGCAATCTGCAAACCACCGACATCCGTCGCATGGAGCTGCGCGGCATCGTCCGCCTCGCCGGCGAAGTGATAGCGCGGTACTGGCCGATGCGCACCTTCGTGTACCACAATCCATTTCATAGTCTCGAGTACCTCCATTTTGAGGAAACGGTGCGGCGTGGCCGCAAATTTTTGGAAGGGCACGGGTATCTGCCCGGGGAGACCTATCGCGGATACCTGAGCTCCGGCCGAATACGGCTTGATCATCTCGAACAAGCGTTACAGCCGCTGGCTCGTGATGAGCACGTCACCGTGGGCCCATGCCGCATCGCACACCGGGAGGTCCTTCGAGGCTGCCTCACTCATGGTCTGTGTGCGGTAGCAGACGAGCCGCTCGATGCCCTTATGGATCGTGGGTCGAGTGAGATGATCGAGACCGCCTTGGCGGACCACCTGGCTCCGGCATTGCGCGCCCCCACCGTCGAGGAGCAGATCACGACGGTCGTTCGTGAAGATAGTGCGGCGTTGGGACGCCATCTGACGCTGTCGGATTGGTGCGATCGCACACTTGGCACGGATATCGTCACTGCTGTGAACACCGAATTGATCAAATGGTGTGAAGCCTTCCTCGACGAAGGCCAGGCCACCTGGTCGATGCCGGGACGAGAGCAGGGCTTTTACACGGCCTGGAAATGTCTTGCTGGCCGGGAGTGGGCACCGTGCGGCATTCAGGATAGCCGGCGTAAGATCGCTCGGTTACCTGATCAACCGGAAGATGTCGTGCTGGAGAGTCTGGCGATGCTCGGCATTGCCGACGAACTTCGACAGGACTACTTATCGCTTCAACTGACCGCCCTTCCCGGTTGGGCCGGATTGATAAAATGGCGCGGGGATCAACAAGACTACCCTTGGCAGCAGGCGTACCCCATCAGTTTGGTGAAGTTCATTGCCGTCCGCTTGTGGTATATCCGCGAGCTGGTCCGGCAAACGTGCCGCGAAGCGCTCGATATCGAAGGCAACTTCCTCGCCATCTCGGCCTACATGCGAGATCATTCGCACGCGTATTTCTTGCGGAAAGAGCACGTGGCCGGCCGCCTCCCGGCCGCCTATACCGAGCAGGTGCAGCAACTCTCAACGAAGCGCATCAACGACAACGATTGGAGAGCCGTCGCCGACCGCTTGCAAGGAGGCACGGGGCCACAGCGGGATCGGTCCGTACGGCTTGCGGCGGTCCGCCGGCTGATCACGCTGGCGCAGGCGTTGGACATTGTGCCGACCGTCTTGCTCGATGGCGATCCCAATGATCTTTCTACGCTGATCGCATGGATGGATGAATTCCCAGAATCGGCTCACGGTCCGATTTGGTTGAAAGCCTTTGAAGCCGGATACCAGGAGCAGATGTTCGACATGCTGATGCGCACCGCATCCACGGCCCAGACAACCGGCTCCGAGAGTGGACCGGTGCGGCCGCAGTCGCAGTCGGTCTTCTGCATCGACGCGCGATCGGAGCCGTTTCGGCGCCATCTGGAATCGACGGGAGACAATGTGACGTACGGGTTCGCCGGCTTTTTCGCCGTCTTTATTCGGTATCGCGCGTGGGGCACGGAGCATGACACCGAACAATTTCCCGTGATCATGCGGGCTCACAATGAGGTGCGTGAAATTCCGCGCAGCTATCTCGATCACATGGTGTCCAAGCATGAATCGAGAGCCAAGTTGCTCCATGCAGGCCATACGCTGCTTCACGACTTGAAAGAGAATGTAGTGACGCCGTATGTCATGGTGGAATCCCTCGGATGGTTCTACGGTCTTCCCATCGTCGGCAAAACCGCATGGCCGGGTCTCTATCGACGGTTCACCGCATGGGTCCAGCGCCTCCTCGTGCCATCGATCGCCACGAGTCTCACCGTCGATAAATTGTCACCTACCGATATCCAAGAAATGTTGATCTCGGAGCAGCGCGCGGTCATCCGCAAAGCGTTACGCGACCAGTTCAACATCCGCGGCTCACGGATCATTCCTGAATTTGTCGAGGCGGTCCGCCTTCAGGCCTTGAACGGAGGGGGCATCGAATCGTCTCTCATCCGCGCCGCTGAGGACCTGTCCATTTCCAAAGATCGCATTGCGGCGTTTGTGGAGACGCTGCGGCGACAGTACCGAATCAATCAGCGATCGGCATCGTTGCAAAAGGAACGGATCACGCGCACGGGGTTCACGCTTGAGGAGCAGGGAGTCACAGTGGAGACGGCGCTTCGCATGATGGGACTGACGAGGAACTTCGCGCGGATCGTGCTCTTCTGCGGGCATGGCAGCACGTCCGAAAACAATCCGTTTGAATCGGCGCTGGATTGCGGCGCCTGCGGAGGAAATGAAGGGAAACCTAATGCCCGTGTCCTGGCCATGATGGCCAACAATCCCAAGGTGCGAGAGCGACTGAAAAAGAACGGCATCGAGATTCCTTCCGACACCCATTTTGTTGCCGGCCAGGTCGATACGACGACAGATGAGGTTCGCCTGTTTGATCTGGAAGATGTGCCGCCGACCCATCGAAAGGATGTGGCCAGGTTGCTGGAGGATCTTCGCGAGGCCGCACAGCTCACGAGTCAAGAACGGTGTACGCGACTTCCGGACATCAATGCGACATTGACGCCAGCGCAAGCGCAGGCATCAGTCTGGGAGCGCAGCACTGACTGGAGCCAAGTGCGGCCGGAGTGGGGGCTAGCCGGCAATACATCCTTCATCGTCGGTCGGCGCGAGCTGACCAAAGGCTTGAATTTAGCGGGACGCGTTTTTCTGCATTCCTATGACTATCGGGAAGACCCGACCGGCCGGCTGCTTGAGGTCGTCCTGACGGGGCCGCAAGTCGTGGCCCAATGGATCAGCATGCAGTATTATTTTTCCACCGTCGATAATGAAGTGTATGGCGGCGGCAGCAAGATTTATCATAACGTCGTCGGGCGGGTCGGCGTGATGTCGGGGCCCTGGAGCGACCTACGACTTGGCTTGGCACGGCAGACGGTCCTGAACCGGGAGGCGCCGTATCACGAACCGATGCGGCTGTTGACGGTGATCGAAGCACCGCGCTCGAACATCGGGAAGCTGGTCGAGCGGCACGAGCTCTTGCAGCATTTCTATGATAACGAGTGGGTGCATCTGGTCGCCTTTGACCCGGAAGACGGCGTGTTGTACCGGTATCGGCCCACGGGAGTGTGGGACCGGGTCGATGGTATATCGGCACGCGGAACAAGGTAAAATGGATTGAAAGGAACGGTCGAATGAGCATGCTGACTTTACATCCGATGAAGGAAATTCGCGTGATTGTCGCCGGCGAACACCGGGCCTTTGTCACGGAATTATTCGATAAAATGAATGCGACCGGGTACACGATCATCGGGAACGTCTCCGGCAAGGGGCATCATGGATTTCGTGAAGCGCATTTTATGTTCAGCGAGCAGGAAAGCCTCGTGATAATCATGACCGTGGTGCCCGAGCAGAAAGTCGAGCCCATCCTCGCCGGCCTGCGGCCGCTCTTCGACAGGCACTCCGGGGTCATGTTTGTGACCGATGTAGCGGTCAGCCGCAGCGAGTATTTTGGCACCCCGGCAGACCGTTCCTGATCATGCGGTGCCGTCATGTTGCGCGGGTATCGAGAACAACGGCAGCATGACCGTTGCTTGAACGTCAGCTTCGCAAGGAGCAAGGGGACGGGCCTCTTCGACGTCCCTGCTAAACAGCCGACGTCTCAAGATCTGTTTCTATGTGTGTAATCGAAGCCGTGATGGTGACATCGATGGGGTTGGAGAAGAGCACGGGGGAAAGACTAGCGGTCGGCTTTGAGCCGTTCGATCTCACGCCGCAACTGTTCGACCTCCTTCTCAAGCCCGATCAGTTTCAATTCACGGCCGACGACGACATCGTGAAATTGTTCCAACTCGGCAAGCCGCTCTTGAAGGATTGCATTGGCCACATTGAGTTCGGCGGTCCGTTCCAAGACGCGCTTCTCTAATTCGTTCTTGGCCTCTCTCAGCGACTCTTCCGCTTGCCGACGCTCCGTTAAGTTTCGCGTGACCTTGGCATAACCTCGAAGAGAGCCCTTCTCGTCAACGAGTGCCGTGATCACGACATCGGCCCAAAACCGGCTGCCATCTTTACGGACGCGCCATCCTTCATCTTCCACGCGGCCTTGTTCCGTTGCCTGTTTCAAAAGTCGCAACGGTCTACCCGCCTGCCGGTCTGTCTCCGTATAAAAGCATTCTATGTGTCGGCCGATAATTTCTTCTGCCCGATAGCCTTTGAGCATTTCCGCTCCGCTATTCCAAGTCACGATGCGTCCGTTTGGATCGAGGGCGAAGATGGCATAATCTCGGACCTGGTCAACGAGGAGCCGAAATAGTTCCGACGATTGATCAACGTCAGGGACAGCTATCTCTCCACGGGCTTCAGTGCGTCCGGCCTTCACCCCGTCGCTCCTTGTTTGGTTAGGGGCTATAGTTCGCCATGTATATCACAAGACGGCAAGCAAGTCGGTAAACCGATAACGAAAGGCCATCTTGCTGTTCAGCGCGGATCGTGTAAATCGTCTTGGTACGTGCCTGATCGTGATGCGAGGCGTCGAGGAGCGTACAGCGAGAATTCTATGCAGCGCTTTCGAATCTGGTCCTGAATTGAATTGACCGGCGAATGAGGCCGGTGTCTCTTCCTATTCGGATTCCCCCTTCTCCGCATCCGCAATTTGTTTTCTCAAACGCTCGTCAATTTCTCGCAGGCGCGAGGACAGCCGCTTGTTCTCCATGGAAAACATTTGCGCTTCAGGAGAGAGAGGCTTGGCGAGACCGGTTTGACGCAGTTGTCGGCGAATGATGGCGCGTGTCACGACCGACAAAAAGACATCGGCATCGACAGGTTTTTGAATGAGCGCGTACGCTCCCTCTCTGTAGGCTTCTTCTTCAAGTTCTCGCGTGCCGTACCCGGTTAGTAGGATGATGGGGATGTCCGGCCGCACCGTTTTGCATTCTTTTAAAAAATCGATTCCATTCAGTCCCGGCATACTGAAGTCGCTCACAATCGCATCGTATTGCGTATCGTGAATGAGCCGGAGCGCTTGCTCCGCGCTAGAAGCCGTATCGACCGTGATGGCGCGCGGTCCTTGCTGAAATACAGCGGGCAGCGCCGTCAATAACAGCGCATCGTCGTCTATTAAAAGGATGCGAGCCATCTAAGCCTATGTAACAGAGATTACCATGCTGTTTCAAGTTACTAATATTAAAAAGTAAATTGAAACTATAAATCTTACACGGCACGTTACGAACTGCTTACAAAATACGTTCTGGATGGCTGAAACCGGTCGGCGGGGCGCGGGTACCCGGTACGTTCGGTGGGTCCTACTCCGAGCCGCCGCGATATGGCGGCGAACGTACTGACCCTTACTATCCTTTAGTCTTCAGCGCGAGGCTCGGCTCTTCCGGCTTCGTTCCGTTCGGCGGCCAGCCGCCGCCCAGGGCCTTATAGAGCTGCACGATCGAAACAAGGTGGAACCGATGCGTGCTGGTCAGCGATAATTCCGCGTCAAACAGGCTCCGCTGCGCGATCAGCACGTCCAGATAGTTGGCCAAGCCCCCTTTGTAGCGTAGGTTCGCCAGGTGTAATGCCGACCGGAGCGCCGCGACCTGTTCGGCTTGCGCGTCTCGCTGTGCACGGGCGGTTCGAACGGCGACCAAGGCGTCTTCGACTTCGCGAAACGCCACCAGGAGAGATTGCTCATACTGGGCCAGCGCCCCTCTGGCGAGGGCTTCAGCGGCCTCCTGTTGATACCCCAAGATATTGGCATTCAGGAGAGGCGCGGTCAGGCTCGGTCCCAGCACGCCGAATTCACCGCCGGCGATACCGCCGACATCGAAGATCTTTGAGAGCTTGGGGTTGGCTACGCCAAGAATGCCCGTCAGCGAGAGCTTCGGAAACCGGTCGGCTTTCGCCATCCCGATACGGGCCGTCGCCGCATGGAGCGTCTGCTCCGCCTGGACAATATCCGGACGGCGCTGCAACAGTTCCGATGGCAGGCCGGGCGGGACGGCCGGCGGCAGCACCTGTTCGGTGAGTGATCGGCCGCGTGGAATCGGCTGCGGATTGCGTCCCAGCAGCACGCTGATCTGATTTTCCTTCTGAACCATCTGCCGCTCCAACTCAGCCGCTCTCGCCGCGGCATTCGCCCGCTCCGCCTCGAACTGATCGGCATCGAGTTTTGAGATCACGCCCTGCCGCAGACGCGCTTGCGCGATCTTCACGGATTCTTCCCACGACCTCAGCGTGTTTTTTGCCGTCTCCAATTGCATGTCGAATTGCAACAGATCGAAATAGGCCTCGGCCACGCCGCTGACGAGTTGCAGAATGATCGCGCGGCGGTTTTCCTCTCTAGCAAACAGTTCGGCGCGCGCCGCCTCGTTCCCACGCCGGATGCGCCCCCAGATATCGATCTCCCAGTTCAGGTTGCCTTGAATGTAATAATTAAAGGGATTGGGAAATCCAGGTACCAAGAATCGGGTCATCCGGCCGAACGCCGGAGCATTCGCCTGCACGCTCAACTGCGGGATAAAGTCGGTTCGAGCCACCAACGCTCGCGCGCCGAATTCTTCCATGGTGGCGACGGCCTGCGTCAGATCTTTATTTTCTTCCAGCGCGATGCGGATGAGCTTTTGAAGTTGCTCATCGTGCAACAATTCCCACCAGGCTAGATTGGCCATCGACCCCAGCTCGGCATCTTCCGCCATGCGAAAGGAGTCCGGCACGGACAGCGGAGGGCGGGCATAATCAGGACCGACGGCGCACGACGTCAGCAGCATCGCGAGCACCGCGACTAGGATCGCCATTTCTTTCTCCTCCATCTGAGTTCATCATCGAATCCGTCGAATCAAGATGCTCCGGCGCGGGCGGGCACGGTATTTCGGGCTGGGCCGGCCGAACCGGCGTCAATTTTTCAATCAAGACAAAAAACAGCGGGACGAAAAAGATGGCGAGGAACGTCGCCGCCAACATCCCGCCGAAGACGCCGATGCCGATCGAATGCCGGCTGGCTGCGCCGGCGCCGGTCGCCATGACCAACGGCACCACGCCGCCGATAAACGCCATGGATGTCATAATAATCGGCCGAAAGCGGAGTCGCGCCGCTTCGATCGCCGCATCCATGGCGGACATGCCGTGCTCGTACCGGCGCTTGGCAAATTCGACGATCAGGATGGCGTTCTTCGCCGAGAGGCCGATGAGCGTGACCAACCCAATCTGAAAGAAAATATCGTTGGCCTGCCCGCTGAGCCACACGGCGGCCAAGGCGCCGAAGACCCCGAACGGCACCGCAAGAATCACGGCAAAGGGCACGGCCCAGCTCTCGTACTGCGCCGCCAGCACGAGAAAGACCATGAGCAGACCGAACGCGAACGCGAGCACCGATTGACTGCCCACCTGATGCTCCTGATACGAAATGCCGCTGTAGTCGAGCGCATACCCTTTCGGATTGAGCGCCTGCGCGGCCGCCCGGTCGAGCGCTTCCAGCGCCTGCCCAGAGCTGTATCCCGGCGCAGCGGCACCCAAGACGAGCGCCGTGTTATAGCCATTGAAGTGGGTCACCGGGTCCGGCCCGCTTGTATATTCCGTCGTGACCACCGTATCGAGCGGGATCATGGCCGGTCCTTGTCCATTCTGCACGCGTAGGGCCCGCACATAGATTTTAGAGATGTCTTCCGGTTTGGAACGGAATTGCGGCTCCGCCTCGGTCTGCACCCGGTAGACTCGGCCGAATTTCACAAAGTCATTGATGTACAGATTGCCCCAGAAGGCCTGGAGAGAATCGAAGACTTCTGAAATCGGGACGCCGAGCGCTTTCGCGCGTTCTCGGTCCACATGCGCATAGATGCGCGGCGAACTGACTCGAAAGCTCGTGCTGATTCCACCGATCGCCGGCTCTTGCCGGGCCTTCGCGAGAAACTCCTGAGTGACGCCGGCAAATTGTTTGAAGTCGCCGCCGCTTGGATCCTGCACTTGCGCGGAGAATCCACCCGTTGCGCCCAGCCCACGGATCGAGGGCGCGTTAAACGCCAAGATCATCGCCTCCGGAATTTTGGCGAACTCACGATACGCTGCGCCGATCAACGCTTTCACATGTTGACTGGGGCTCTTCCGCTGATCCCACAGATGCAGCGGCGTAAACATCGTCGCCGTATTGGACCCGCGTGTGCCGAACACGAAGTTTTGTCCCACGAGGGCATCGGTGCTGTGGATCGAGGGAATCGATAGATAATACTGCTCCAGCTTGCTGACCACCTCATCGGTGCGTTCTTTCGATGCGCCGTCGGGAAGCTGCACGACGCTGATGAAGTAGCCTTGATCTTCTTCCGGCAAGAAACTGCTTGGAAGGATGTTGAAGAGACCCAAGGCCACGATGATCAGCACCGCAAACACGGCGATCGACAGCCACGAATGCCTGAGCACGCGGTCGACCGTGCCGGTATAGCGCGCCTGCGTCCATGCGAAGAACCGATTGAACGCGCCAAAGATTCGTCCCGGCTGAGCCGCATGTCCCGGCTTGAGCAGAATGGCGGCGAGCGCTGGACTCAACGTCAAGGCGACCAGTCCGGAGATGGCCACAGACATCGCAATGGTAATGGCAAACTGTTTGTAGAGCTGACCGGTGATCCCGCCCAAGAATCCGACCGGCACGAACACCGCCGCCAAGACCAGCACAATGGCGATCACAGGGCCCGTCACTTCCTGCATGGCCCGCTTCGCCGCCTCCTTGGAGGAGCATTTTTCCTCAGCCATGTGCCGCTCGACATTTTCGACCACGACAATCGCGTCGTCGACCACCATGCCGATGGCCAGCACCATCCCGAACAGCGTGAGCGTATTGATGGAAAATCCGAGCGCCTCCATGCCGGCAAAGGTGCCGATCAAGGAAACGGGCACGGCCACAGCCGGGATGATCGTGGCGCGCCACGTCTGAAGGAACAGATAGACGACAAAAATAACGAGCACCATGGCTTCCGCCAAGGTCTTCACGACCTCCTCGATCGAGACTTCGATAAAGCGCGTCGTGTCGTACGGGATGTCGTACGCCATGCCCGCCGGAAAGCTTTTGGCCAGCTCGTCCATCTGATGACGGATCCGCCGTACCGTATCGAGGGCATTGGCGCCGGGCGCCAGGAAGGTCAAGAGAAACGTCGTGGGTTTGCCCCTGAACCGCCCTTCCAGGTCGTAGGATTGCGCGCCGAGCTCGACCCTCGCCACATCTTTTAAGCGGATCATCGAGCCGTTCGGCAAGGCTCGGACGATCATCTCCTCAAATTCCTTCACGTCAGTCATGCGCCCCTGGGTAATGACCGGAATGGTCATTTCCGTTCCAGGCAGCGCCGGCTCACGGCCGATAATGCCGGCCGGGAAATCCCGGTTCTGCTCTCGGACCACGTCCGCAATATCGCTCGGGGTTAGACTGAGTTGGGCCATTCGGACGGGATCGAGAATAATCCGCATGCTGTAATTTTGCGCGCCGAAGACCATCGCATCGCCGACACCTTCCAGGCGCTTGACGTTGTCAAGGATGCGTAGGATCGCATAATTGGAAATGAACAAGGCGTCGTAGCGCGGGTCTTTGGACTCCAACGTCAATACGGCCACGAGATCCGGCGACACTTTTTTGATTGTAATGCCGCGGCGAATGACCTCGGGCGGAAGCTGCGGTTCCGCCAATTTCTCCCGGTTCTGCGTCTGCACGGTTGCGATGTCGACATCGGCGCCGATCTCAAACGTCAGCTTGATCGTGACGTGCCCGTCATTCGTACTCGTCGAGTCGTAATACAGCAGATGATCGATGCCCGGCAGTTGCACCTCAATCGGCCGCGCAACGGACTCCGCGACGACCTCGGCGCTCGCACCGGGATAGTCGGCATCGATCTGGACCACCGGCGGCGTGATCTGCGGAAATTGCGCGATTGGCAGTGCATGCATGGCCACCAAGCCGATGACCACAATCACGATCGAGATGACGGCGGCAAAGATGGGACGATCGATGAAGAAGCGTGGGCTCACGGCGTTCCCTCCCTTTTCGTCTGAGGCGAAGGCGCATCGGGCGGCCTAGACGGGCCGCTCGCGACAGATGATTCGGAGGGCGGGGCAGGTTGCGATGCCGCGGACGCGACGGCAACAGGCCTGACATGTGCGCCGGGCCCCAACCGCTGCATGCCACCCACGACCACTCGATCTCCGGTATGCAGCCCTTCTTCGATCAGCCATTGACTGCCTTGCCAGCCGGTCGCTTTGACATCGCGGACGGCGATCGTGTCGCCTTCTCCCAGCACGTAGACAAGAGAACCCGACGGTCCCTGTTGCACGGCCCGTTGCGGGACGAGGATCACGTCGGTTTTGACGGAGCCTTTAAAACGCACCTTCACGAATTGTCCCGGCATGAGCACGCGATCGGGATTAGGAAAGGTGACGCGGGCGTCTCGTGAACCCGTCTCAATCTGCAGTCCGACACCTGCGAAATCGAGGATGCCTTCATGGGGATAGACGCTCCCATCGGAAAAGGTGATGACGCCATGCAGTTTATAGATGTCCGGCTCCTGGATTCGCTTGGCCGCCACGTCCCGCCGGCGTTTGAGCAGGAAACTTTCCGGCGCGCTCACGATGACATACATCGGATCCACTTGATGGATGATCGTCAGGAGATCGCTCTGCGCGGTGACCAGACGGCCCTCATAATACCGCGTGCGTTCAATGAGCCCATCGATCGGTGCATTGATGTGGGTATTGTCGAGATCGAATTTGGCCTTTACCAATTCGCCCTTGGCTCCTTCCAGGGTCCCTTTCGCCGCCAATTCCTCGGCGACGGCGTCATCCAAGTCTTTTTGGCTGACGGCTTGTTCTTTGACCAAAGGCCGGACACGATTGAGGTTTTGCTGCGCCTGCATCAGCCGCGCCTCGGCCTGGGACACCTTTGCCTGCGCGCTCAAGACGGCGGCGCGAAACGGGATGGGATCGATCTGATAGAGGCGGTCGCCTTTTTTGACGTCCCGGCCTTCCTCATAGAAGCGCTCCTTGATAATGCCCGTGACCTGCGACCGAATTTCGACGACACGGGAAGCTTCGGCCTGTCCGATAAATTCAGGCTCGTCCGGAACGCTCTGCGCGCTGACCGTCATGACCTCAACCTCAGGTGTGGGAGGCGCCTGGGTCGATGCCGCTTCTTTTTTGCAGCCGGGCAGGCTCAGCATGGCTGCGCATAGGAACCCTACCGTCACTGATATACGCCACCGATATGCATTCATGCTTCACTCCTCACGGCAATTGACAGGACACGGCACAGAAAACGAGCGCCGAGGTCGTGGTCTGTTGTGTGGTCTCTTGATCGAGTGTCACTGTACAGTATTACAGCTCATCCCGGGTAATCACCAGTCTAGCGCTGAGTGTTGCTCGACACAGCCGTGTGATCGCTCGCGACGTTCATGACGGGACCGATCCAGCTCGACACGGCCTCCGATAGCGTCACCAGCCCACGAGGCCGGCAGGCTCCGTTTCCTTCATACGTAATACGGTTGTTCTCAAAACCGGCATACATCTCCTCAAAGAGTCCCGCGGCGTCTTCCGACAATCCCATTGAGGTCAATGTCGGAACCACCGCGCTAAGCGGAAGGTGTTGGACGGCCACATGCCGACGGAAATGCTCGCCCATCACAGCGGCGACGTCATCAGGGCTGTACTCGTGCGGTCCGGAGAGTTCAAGCACTCGGCGCCCTTTGGGTTGGTCAAGCACGCATTCCGCCGCGATGCGCCCGATATCGCAGGCGGCGATCATGGAAATTTTCCTTCGTGCGGACAAAAATGAGGGGAGAATTCCTTGCGTTCGCGCCGCGCTTAAGACCGGCATCCAATTCTCCATGAAGTAGGGCGCTCGCACGATGGTCATGTTGCGCGCAACGGCTCCGAGCCGGCCCTCGGCATAGTGAAGCGCGCGGATGGGCCCAGTCCCTGTCGGGACATGCGCTCCAATCGAGGAGAGCAACACGAGATGACGAAGACCGCTGGATTCAACGGCAGCGGCCAGCGAATCGACCAGCCGCTGTCGATCGCTGAGATACTGCAACGCCTTGTAGTTCGGTGGCACGAGAAAGTAGCCGCCGGTGGCTCCCTTCAAGGCATTCGCGAGCGCCTGCGAATCTTCCAGGGAGGCAATCGCCACGTCGGCCCCTTTCGCCTTCCATTCGGTACCTTTTTCAGGGCTCGTGACGATGACCCTCACGGCCTGCTTGCGTTCGAGCAGCGTCGCCGCGACGACGGACCCTGTCTTGCCGGTGGCTCCTGCGACCACGAACATGTGGCGCTCCTTTCTCATTCACGAACGAGTGATCCGCTTCGGCAAACCGCGCGATGCCGCATCAGCTGTCTCATCCGACCGCTTTGAATGTCTTGCCGTGAACGCCCGGCTCATGTCCTGCTCGGTCGGACCTCCATCGCGCGATCAGTCCGTCAATGGACCATTTGCCCCCGCCGGCGATCAATAAGGCCGCGCTCATACCGATCACCAGTAGATGGTATTCAAATCCTTCGCCTTGCTGTTTGCCCAACCAGTTCATGAAAAAGCCCTGAGGCCAGTGGCTTATCGTAATAGCGCCGAGCATGATCACGATGAAGCTGGCCGCGGTAAAGCGCGTCAGCAATCCGGCGATCAAGGCGAGACTGCCTAACGATTCCCCGATAATGATGAGAAATGCGATCAGCCAAGGCAGATGCATCACGTTGGTGAAAAATCCCATCGTGCCGCTAAACCCATTACCACCGAACCAACCAAGCAACTTTTGCGCGCCGTGCGCAAACATCACGACACCCAACATGACACGCAGCACCAAACTGGACCAGGAATCGTCCGTCCTAAATAGTGTCTCCATGTCGTCCTCCATTTCTCTTGATCGTTCGGATCTTATGGCGACCCATTGCCGTTCCGGCCGCAACCGGTTCCCCATACCCGACGATCAATTGCTTCACCATCACAGCCGCTGCTAAGAGAGGAAGACAACCTAGCACTAGATATCCCATTATCATCATCATCTGCTCTTTCATCGCTGCACCTCTTTCTCACCCCGCCGCCCTTTTGTTCCTGCTCACACGAGTTAGCAAAGACCATTCCAATAACAGATCGTGGAGGAGTAATCCCCCAACTCATTGTTTGGGCGGTCGGGATCTTCGGTGCGGAGTAAAGAATCTACGACAGCCGGTTGGAAGTGACGATGTAACGGTGACGATGCGTCGTCACATGACGAAGAGCATCGTCAGTCATCAGAGCAGCTTGCAGAACAGAGCAGCGCTCGATCTTCAGGACGAAAGAGAGCCAAGGAGATAGTTGAAGGGAGGGACGATGTGATACAAGCACGATTACGGAGGAGGACGGCGGTCTCACTGCGCCCTCTGCAAAATGCCCTCGACAACCGCGGCGTTCGGATGTCCGCCCACGATCATATCCTTGTCGCCGAAGTGCGACCGTGATTGCGTCGTCACTCGCATCTTCAGCCCTTCGGGGACAAGGGCATACTCGAACAAGGCGGTTTCGTATGTCTGTTGCAGATAGCCCTGGCTCGCGCGTTCAAACGAGAATTGAAGGCCGACCGAAAGCCGGTCCTCTCCTTTCTCGAGCGTCTTGACGAGTAGCCGTTGCACGCCGCCGCCAGCGGGCACATATTCCACCGTTTGCCCGACGTGGGACAGTTCGGCGTGGCGCGCGACTCCTTTGCTAATGGTATAGGAGTACAAGGGAAAGCCCTGCGGACTAAAATCAATCTGAACGTCCGCCGCGCTGAAATCGGCTCCCGTGAGCGTGCCTTTCCACGAGCCACTGAACTCACCCGCCTGTACTATGACGGCAACCATGAGCGCCAGCACGGTGACCGCGACGCCCGCGCTGAGTTTCGAGGTCATGATTGATCTCCTGACACATGGAAGCATGCGGAACCGTGTGGCACCCGCGCAGTACAGTACGTCCGTGTTTTATTTTCGGTAATCGCATGCACGGTTAGTATCCCCGTCCGGAGCTGCCGCCGCGGCCCATTCGATCCAGCGGCAGTGCCTCATACCGTTGCTTCAGATCCGGATGCTCGTTGAGATAGGCCTTCACCGCCGCCTGATCCGCGAATACTTCCGGGCTGCGCTTGCGATACTCCTCAAGCGTCAAATCATGCTTCGAGAGAAGACTGCTCAGTTTCGCATTGATGTCTGTACCCATCTCGCGCATTCGCTCCGGCGAAGGTCGCTCGCCTTCCTTGAACCGCTCGCCACCCGAAAAATAGTTCGTCATCATCTCGCCGATCTCAATGCGAGCCTTCACAAACTTCTCCACATCAGCCGGCTCCGCCGCAAGGCCGATGCCGAAAAACAACATGAGACCCAGAGACATTCCAATGATGTGTCGCGCCAGATTCATATGTGTATTCCTCTTAAAGAAGTGGTGAAACACTAATCAGTCGAGCAGCAGCATCATACCATCCGGGCTCGATGACGGGCTACTTGGGTTCAATGCGGACGGCCCTCTTAAGAGTCTTCCGAACAACTCGCGATGTTTGATACTTGCTGGTCTGCATATTTTTTCTGCAAAAAGGCGTATTGTCATCCCGGACAATTCACGGGGGACTTTCATGGCGCAATCGGACACCGTTCAGGTCTTTGATTCGCAGGGAGAGAGCTACAAGCAGGCCTTTCAGGTCTTTTTGAACCACACCGATCAGAAGCGCAATGCCAAGCGAATGTTGCAGCAGGTGGTGGACGCCATGCCGATCCGACAGGTCTTTATCGATGCCGGGGCCGGCAATGGCGCGGTGACCCGTGCATTCGCCGACGCATTTGACCGCACGATTGCCATCGAACCGAACCTCTATCTCCTCAGCCAACTCCAGCAAGCCCTTCCAAATGCCGAGGCGATCGGAGAACCAATCCTCAAGGCGAAGCCTGCCGCGAACGGCGACCTCGTTCTGTGTTCACACATCCTGTATTACATACCGGCCGAGGAGTGGCTGGCGCATCTCGAATGCCTCGTCTCCTGGATGTCCCTTACCGGCGTCACGCTCGTCATCCTGCAGAACCGCGAGACCGGCTGCATGAATATGGTTCATCACTTTCTCCATCACCGGTTCGAACTGCGCCAGGTCGCGGAGCTATTTCAACAGAAGCACGGGGACCGGTATGAAATGATGACCACACTGGACCCCTCGCATGTCGATACCCCTGACCTTGCCTCAGCCTATACCGTCGCCGAATTCATGCTGAACCTGCTTCCGATGCCCCATCCGCCGAAGCGGCAGGATGTCCAAGCCTACGTCAAAGCCCATTTCGCAAATCCGGACGGCCGCTATCGCATCCCCGTGCACCAAGATTTTCTTCAGATCCGCGCCAGGCGCTAAGCATTTCTGGATTTGAACCCGTGCCGTCCTCGGACGAATTCGCTCTTTGGTCCTGATGCCACATTACTCAGTTGTTAGGGCGCATGGTGCGTTCGCCACTGGCTCGCCGCATTCCCAGCAAGTTCCATCTACGCGCGATCAAATACGTGTTTCAGCATAGCGATTGCAACTTCGTCTTCATTTTTCGTCCATCGGAGGTGCTGAACCCGTGCCGTTGATGGAAGGCCAACGTCTCTTCGAACTCAGGAAGCGGAGGCGTGGCTACTTCGAGCCGGCGCCACCTTTTTATGCTTCCCACACATTTCGCTTCAGCCATCAACCCCGCACCAGCCTCTTTCGATCGATGCGCCGTGCAGAGCCAGGAACCCAAGAGGTTCTGTATACGTACTCTCACGCGCCAGCAAGACCATGTACTACCATCCTGTATCCGCCCGCGAGCACGACCCGTTGTCTCATCTTGATGAACCCCAAATGCGTCGTCCTTCACCGCCGCCATCATGTCGTGGACCAACTCTCCCACCATCATGGCGATGACTGCGGCATTTGCAGCGCGCGTGGTCTATGCGAATGGTCATGGATGTGATTGAACCCACTTCAGAAGTCGGCCTAAAATGGATCACCGGAGCGACGCGGGAGTTTGAATGGTGATGAAGAGGTACGAAGCTCTACCGCGAGAGGTAATGAACAAAGTCTCGTTTTTTGAGAAGGCCTCGTTGCGGAACTTCTTGAACGTCCTCGACGACTGGTTTCATCATTCACCCGTCCGCGAGGCGTGCCAAGACGCAGCCCTTCCGACGCTGGTCTACCGGAAGCTCGACTCCAAGTCCTTGTCCAGCGCAATGACAATGACGCGTTCGCCGATGTGCGCGTCGATGTCGGTGAAGAGGGCGGTTGCTTTTACCCCGGTAATGTCGCTGATCTGCTCGCACAGTTTATCGCGTCCTTGCGCGATGAGGTTTTGCCGCAGCCGCTTGACCATGTCGATTCCGTCCGTCGTCTTGGCGAGCTGTCGTTCCGCCGGTGTCAGCACGCCCCTGAGACGAATCAATACCTGATCGCGCACGATAAACGCCTTGACGTCGTCCGGCCCGCGTCCCATGAACTCTTGCTCAAACCTGATAATCGCGTTGCGGATCGCGGCCTCCATTTCGCCTTTGGTCCGCCCTTCCTGTTGAGTCATAGCTTTCGCCTCTTGTTCGCACCGTTCGATCGCCTTTGATTATAGAGCGTTCCTGCCGGCGCGGCGAGAACAATCACCCTAGGCGTGCACAGTGGATCCATTGAAGTTGTTTATGGGGGTTCATTAGGCGGTAGGTGGCTGGTTTCCCGGACGAGAAGGCCTGAGTGCAGCACGGTGCTCGCTAAATATTTCCACGCGAAGCTCCGTCATTTTGTATTCATATCTCGTACGAGTGGGAAATTATGCAAATGGATCCATATCTCAAGAATTGTCCTCGGCCGCTTGACTTCATCGTCCTGCCCTTATATTATCTGTCGACGCGATTAACGAACTGGGTCGCTTGACTCAGTCCCGAAGACGCGTTATCTGTAGAGTGCGAGAGAGACTCCGCTAGTTTCTGCCAGAATCCCGCGTTCAGCGTAGATCCTGTAAGACTCAGCGCGTACCATCCTCGCTGTCGTTTGTTCTTTGACAATTGAATAGAGTGAGAAAGAGCACACAGCAA
>Ga0308175_100000725_pt1 | contig 21961 bp, 20 predicted proteins | sample PhyCR1_3_FD_203893 | JGI IMG/M metagenome (GOLD analysis project Ga0308175, IMG submission 203893) | Soil microbial communities from UC Gill Tract Community Farm, Albany, California, United States - DLSLS.C.R1 | ecosystem: Environmental > Terrestrial > Soil > Agricultural land | place: USA...
CAGCGGCAGCCAGCGGGGAGAGTCGATCGTGGCGGCGCGCAACATGTCCACGGGCTGGTTCGGCGCCAATGCGCAGGCGCGATCGCAGGTGAGCATTTCCAGCGGCTGCCCGAGCAGGTTCATCAGACCTTTGCGGGCGATTCCCTGGTGGTCCACCCACAGGTCCAGGGTCTGGCGACCGTGCACCAGCGCCAGGGTCTGGCGCTGGTGGCTCAGCCGCATTGCGCCGCCGGGCAGCGCCACCGTTTCGTCGCCCAGCACCGCCACCCGCACGTCCACGACCTGCTGGCTGGATGGATCGAACTCACGTAGCCGGTAGCTGGTGCCTGGCTGGCGTCCGGCCGCCAGGGTGGCCAGACGCTGGCCCTCGGCGAGCAGGGCGTCGCTGGGCCAGCCCATCAGCGAGGTGCGCGTCTGGCCGCCGACCGTGGTGGTTACCAGGTAATGCCCGGCATCGTCCGGATGCGCCTCCACGGTGCTGTCCATGGACGACATCTGCGTGCGCGCGGCGAAACCCAGCGGTTTGCCCTCTGGCCCCTCGATGCTGCGATCCATGTTGCCCAGGTGGATCGGCTTGCCGGAGCGGCTCAGATCCAGCGCCAGCGTCTGCGTGGTGGTGAGGACGCCGTCCTTGCGCTCGCGCTCGATCTCGATGTGCCCGACCTTGCGGCCGCCGAGCAGCACCGCCATCCAGTCGGTCTGCGCCGGCAAGGCTGCGTGCGCGGCACTACAGGTGCACAACCAGAACGCAGTCACCAAGCTGAGCAGGACGCGTCGCATGGCCAACCCCGGGGATGGATGGCGGGCACAGTGGAACGGGTGCCGGGGCCAGTCAATCCGCACTGCAACGTAGCCCTACAATGCGCGCCTTTCCTGCATGTATTTATCGAAGGAGCACCGATGAAGCCTTTCGGCACGCCGCTGTCCGACCACGCCGTGCGCGTGCTGCTGCTCGGTTCGGGCGAGCTGGGCAAGGAGGTGGCGATCGAACTGCAGCGTTACGGCGTCGAGGTGATCGCAGTGGACCGTTACGGCAATGCGCCGGCCATGCAGGTTGCCCACCGCAGCCACGTGGTCGACATGCTCGATGGTGCGGCGCTGCGCGCGGTCATTGCGCAGGAGCGTCCGGACCTGGTGGTGCCCGAGATCGAGGCGATCCACACGCCGACGCTGGTCGAGCTGGAAAAGGAAGGCCTGCGGGTGATCCCGACCGCGCGGGCGGCCTGGCTGACGATGGATCGCGAGGGCATCCGCCGGCTCGCCGCCGAAGAACTCGGGCTGCCCACCTCGCCCTATCGTTTCTGCGACACCGAGGCGCAGTACCGCGCGGCCGTGAAGGCGATCGGCTATCCGTTCGTGATCAAGCCGGTGATGAGTTCCTCGGGCAAGGGGCAGAGCACGGTGCGCGGGGCGTCCGGTCTGCAGCAGGCGTGGGACTACGCGCAGTCCGGCGGTCGCGCGGGACAGGGGCGGGTGATCGTCGAGGGCTTCGTGGATTTCGATTACGAAATCACCTTGTTGACCGTGCGCCATCGCGACGGCACCAGCTTCTGCCTGCCGATCGGCCACCGTCAGGAGCACGGCGATTACCGTGAATCCTGGCAGCCGCAACCGATGAGCGACGCGGCGCTGATCGAGGCACAGCGTCAGGCCGCCGCGATCACCGCGGCGCTTGGTGGGTGGGGCGTGTTCGGCGTGGAGTTTTTCATCAAGGGAGATGGCGTGATCTTCTCCGAGGTGAGCCCGCGTCCGCACGACACCGGGCTGGTGACGCTGATCTCGCAGGAGTTGTCGGAGTTCGCGCTGCATGCGCGGGCGATCCTGGGGCTGCCGATTCCCGCTATCCGCCAGTTCGGCCCGTCGGCATCGTGCGCCGTGCTGGTCGAGGGCGATGCGCGCGCGCCGCGCTACCACGGCGTGGCCGAAGCGCTGGCCGAGCCGGACACGCAGCTGCGCATCTTCGGCAAGCCCGAGGTGAAGGGGCGCCGGCGCATGGCGGTGACGCTGGCGCGGGATGTGGATATCGAGGCGGCGCGGGAAAAGGCGGTGCGAGCGGCGGGGTGTTTGCGAGTCGAGCTTTGATGGATTGAGGCACGGCGGCAACCTTGCGCAGAACCCGCACCCGGATAGGCTAGGCTCTCCGCTTCACCGAAGGAGGGCAACAGATGGCATCGGACGGCTTCTCGCACTGGTTGATCGTGCTGGTCGAAACACTGGCGGCCCTGTTCATGCTGGTGCTGCTGCTGGCAGTGGCGGTCGTGCTGGCGTTGTGGGTCGCCGACCGCAACCAGACCGGCAACGCGGTGCTGCGCAACTTTCCGGTCATCGGCCATTTCCGCTACGGCTTCCTGCGCCTGGGCGAGTTCTTTCGCCAGTACCTGTTCGCCAGCGACCGCGAGGAGTTGCCCTTCAATCGAGCCCAGCGCGTGTGGGTGTACCGCGCGGCCAAGAATGCCGACACCACGATCGGCTTTGGCACCACGCGCGACCTCTCCGCCGAGGGCGTGCCGTTCTTCGTCAACGCACCGTTCCCGCGGCTGGAAGGTCACCACGTGCCGCCCAGGCCCGTGCGGATCGGTCCGTACGCGCGCGCTCCGTACGATCACGCGGCGTTCTTCAACATCTCGGCGATGAGCTTTGGCGCGCTGTCGGCACCGGCGGTGCGGGCGCTGTCGCATGGCGCCGCCAAGGCCGGCATCTGGATGGATACCGGCGAGGGCGGGCTGGCGCCGTACCACCTGGAGGGCGGCTGCGACCTGGTGTTCGAGATCGGTACCGCCAAGTACGGCGTGCGTACGCCCGATGGCCAACTGGACGACGACAAGCTGCGCGCGATCTGCGCGCACAAGCAGGTCAAGATGGTCAGCATCAAGCTCGGCCAGGGCGCCAAGCCCGGCATGGGCGGCTTGCTGCCGGGCATCAAGGTCACCGCGGAGATCGCGCAGATCCGGGGAATTCCGGTGGGCAAGGACTCGCAAAGTCCGAACCGCCACCTGGACATCGCCAACGTGCCACAACTGCTGGACGCCATCGCGCATGTGCGCGACGTTGGCGGCAAGCCGACCGGCTTCAAGGCGGTGCTCGGCGATGCGGGTTGGATCGCGCAGCTTTGCGACGAAGTGTGGAAGCGCGGCATCGAAAGCGCGCCCGACTTCATCATCGTCGACGGCTCCGAAGGCGGCACCGGCGCCGCGCCGCAGACGCTGATGGAAGGCATGGGCCTGCCGCTGCACGAAGCGCTGCCGGCGCTGGTGGACACGCTGATCGCCAAGGGCCTGCGCGAGCGCATCAAGGTGATCTGCTCGGGCAAGCGCATCACCGCCTACGAGGTGGCCTGGGCGCTGTCGATGGGCGCCGATTTCGTCAACTCCGCGCGTGGCTTCATGCTGGCGCTGGGCTGCATCCAGTCGCTGCAGTGCAACCGCAACACCTGTCCGACCGGCATCACCACCCAGAATCCCAAGTTGCAGCGTGGCCTGGTGGTGACCGACAAGAGCGAAAAGGTCTACCACTACGCGCGCAACCTGATGCACGAGGTCGGCATCATTGCGCACAGCTGCGGGGTGGATGATCCGCGCCAGCTCGATCGCACGCATTGCCGCGTGGTTGGCGACGACGGCCTGTCCGTGTCGCTGGTCAAGCTGTTTCCGTATCCGGCCGCCGGCTCCAGCCGCATGCAGGCCGATGGAGCGACCGCATGAGCGCGGCCGACAGTCACCTGGATCTGGGGTGCGGCAAGTTTCCGCGCAATCCGTACGGGCGCAGCCAGCTGCACGGTATCGACGTGCGCCCTGCGCCGGCGGGTGCCGGTTTCGAGCACAGGGTTGCCAACCTGGCGGTCGAGCCGATCCCGTACGCCGACGGCAGCTTCGCGTCGATTTCCGCATTCGACTTCATCGAGCACATGCCGCGCGTGCTGCCGACGCCGGATGGGCGCGGCACCCGTTTTCCGTTCGTGCGACTGATGCAGGAGATCTGGCGCGTGCTGCTGCCCGATGGCCGGCTCTACGCGTTGACGCCCGCGTTTCCCAACCCGGAGGCGTTCGTCGATCCGACCCACGTCAACATCATCACCGAGCGCACCCACGAGTATTTCTGCGGCGAGAATCCGCCGGGCCGGATGTACGGCTTCGGCGGGCGCTTTGAGGTGATCCGCGCGCAATGGGTGCACATCCACGATGTCTACAGCGCGATCGAGGGTTCGGGCGAAAACCGCCGACCGTCCAGCGGCGCCAAGCGGCTGGCGCGCCGGCTGCGCACGCTTTCGCGGCGGCTGCGCGGCAAGGACACCGCCGGGTACGGGCGCAAGGTCTATTTCCTGTGGGAACTGCGCGCGGTGAAGTGAGCGCGGGCTCAGGCTCAGTCCAGCGGTGCCCAGCCTTCGCGGCTGCGCACCTGCAGCGGACGGAAGCGGCGCTTGTAGTCCATCTTCGGATGGCCCTGGATCCAGAAGCCCAGGTATAGCCACGGCAGCCCGCGGCGGCGGGCCAGCTGCACCTGCTGCAGGATCGCGTAGGTGCCCAGGCTACGCGCCGCCTCGTCCGGATCGAAGAATGTATAGACCGCCGACAGACCGTTGACGCAGACGTCGGTGACCGCCACCGCAAGCAGCCGCTCGCCCAGGCGAAACTCCAGGAACAGGGTCGGGCTCCACGGCGCGGTGAGGAAGCGGCGGAAATCGCTGGCGTCGGCCTCGTCCATGCCGCCGCCGCTGTGGCGGGTGCGCAGGTAGCGCTCGTACAACCCGTGCCGCTCGGTGTTGTAGCCGGCCATGCACTCGACCACGGAAAGATCGGCGTTGCGTTTGAGACAGCGTCGCTGCGCACGGTCGGGCGCGAAGCTCTCCACGTCGATGCGGCAGGGCGTGCAGGCGTGGCAATGCGGGCAATTGGGGTAGTACAGGTGACCGCCGGCGCGACGGAAGCCGCGTTCCAGAGCCGGGCCGTAGAGCTGGTCCAGCCGCGGGGCGGCCGGATCGATCACCAGGTTCTGTGCCGTGCGCTCGGCGTAGTAGCCACAGGGGTGCGGCAGGGTCTGGAACAGGCGGACGCGTTCGGAGCGCATGAACCGATTCTAGAGCCGCAAGCGCGAGCGGTTGCAAATATTCCGAGAAGGCCGCCTTGACCTGGCGCGACTACAGCTTGCCCAGGTAGCGCAGCATCAACAGCAGGAACGCCGCCGCGAGCGCCAGCAACACGATGCGCCGTACGCGCGTGGCCACGCTGGCGCGGCGCATGTCGGGCGTGGCGTTGCGCGCCAGCGCGAGCTCTTCGCCATGACGCACCAGCGGCTCGATTCCGATCCCGCGCATCAGCGTGCGCGCCTGGGTGTAGTCGTCGGCGCGATTGACCCACACCTGCGGCCAGCTCTCGCGGTTTTCGCTGCGTTGTGAATAGCTGAAACGCTGGTAGCTGGGGCGATTCCAGTTCGAACGGCCGGTGACCGTCGTCTCGATGCCGTGTTCGGCCAGCAGCGCGACGACGCGGTCGATGTTTTCCTGGCGGGGTGAGGTATAGAGCGGGCGCATGGGAGGAAGTCTATCGCCTCACTCGCTGCGCAGGCGGATCAGGCCTTCCTGCGAGGTGGAGGCGACCAGTCGCCCGTCGCGGCTGTAGATCTGCCCGCGTGCCAAGCCGCGGCCGCCTTGCGCGGTGGGACTGTCGAACGAGTACAGCAGCCACTCGTCCACGCGGAACGGTCGGTGGAACCACAGCGCATGGTCGAGGCTGGCCATCTGCACGTTGTGGGTCAGGTAGGAGATGCCGTGCGGCAGCGTGGCGGTGCCGATCAGGTGGAAGTCCGAGGCATACGCCAGCATCGCCCGGTGCAATACCGGCGAATCGCCGATCGGCGCGGTCAGGCGGAACCAGATGTGCTGGATCGGCGGGCGCTTGGTCGGGTGGAGGTCATCGCGCGGCCACACCTGGCGGAACTCGAACGGACCGTCAATGCCAAGCCAGCGCTGCAGTTTCACCGGGAGCTTGGCCAGTTCATCGGGCGGCAGGTGGCGCATCGGCTCGACGTCCTCGGGCGCAGGTACCTCGGGCATCGCGCTCTGGTGCTCGAAGCCCTTTTCCGGGCGCTGGAACGAAATCGCCCCGTTGAGGATCGGCTGACCGTGCTGGATCGCCACCACCCGCCGCACCGAAAAACTGCCGCCGTCGCGGGCCCGCTCGACCGAATAGACGATCGGCGCCTCGATGTCGCCCGCGCGCAGGAAGTAGGCGTGCAGCGAATTCGCCTCGCGTTGCGGATCGACGGTCTCCTGCGCTGCGGACAGCGCCTGGCCCAGCACCTGGCCACCAAAGACGAAGCGGGTGCCGATGTCGCGGCTCTGGCCGCGGAACAGATTGTCTTCCAGCCGCTCCAGATGGAGCAGATCGACCAGTTCCTTGACGTGTGCTTCCCGCATGGGCGATCCGTGGGTGCGTGGGGGAATGCCGATTATAGAGGCACCCGCTTGTCGCTCCGGGCGCAGGAGCGGGCCGTGCCGAACCCCGATCAGGCCCGAACGCGCTCCAGGCCACAGGCGGGAACGACCGCATCCCACGGAAACAGCGGGCCCGGGTCGAGCTTGCGCGGCACCCGCACGGCCGCGTCATCGCTGGCCGGCACGCGGGCGGTGTCCAGATCCTCGTGGCCGGCGATGGTCCGCAGGTTGGGAAAGTCCTGGCGAAGCTGGCCGAGCAGGGCGCGCAACGCCTCGATCTGCACATCCGGATACGGCTCGGCCATGGTCTGCCTGCGCGAATCGAACCAATCCGGATAACGGCCGCGGTTGACCAGCTCGATGCCGATCGACTCGGCGTTGCGCCCGCGCACGTGATGGGCGATGCGCGTGCCCGGCACGTAGCGCTGGATCGCGCCATCGCGGTCGATGTAGTAGTGGCCGCTGTTGCCGGCACCGCTTTCGTACAACACCTTCTCGCCGTACGCGCGCGCAGTGGCCAGCTCGGGCAGCTCGGTGCAGTGGATCACCACCAGCGTCACCGCTTCGGCGGCCCGTTCGGGCAGGCGGTCGACGTAAGGCAGCGGCAGGTCGGCGATCGTGGGCATGGCAGGAAGTCTCGCACGGCACCGGCTATCATGCGCGGTCCCACGGCGGCCTTGGAGACCCTTGCGATGCGCGGCACGATCCTTCTTTCGCACGGCTCCGATTCCAGTCCGGAGGCGACCAAGGTCAGCGCATTGGCGGCGCTGGCCGAGGCGCGTGGCTGGTCCACGCAGCGACCTGATTACCGCGAGGACGACGCGCGCGGCCACGCCGGTTCGGTCGCGCCGCGACTGGCGCGCCTGCGTGCGGCAATCGCCGCCTGCGAGGCGCCGCCGCTACTGGTCGGCTCCAGCATGGGCGCGTTCGTCTCGGCACTGGCTTCGCTGGAGCATCCGGTTGCCGGCCTGTTCCTGCTCGCCACGCCGGAGGCGATCCCCGGCTTCGATACCGCGCTGGACGTGCGCCAGGATGTGCCCACGTTTTTGATCCATGGCTGGCGCGACGAGCTTTGCCCGCTGGATGACATCTACACCTTCGCCGCCCGCCGCCAGCTGCCGCTGCTGATTCTCGACGACGATCACCGGCTGAGCGGCAGCCTCGCCGCGATCGAGCGCCAGTTCGCGCAATTCCTCGACGCGCTGGCATGAGCAACTATTTCGCCACCTGCCCGAAGGGCCTGGAATACCTGCTGCGCGACGAGCTGCTCGCACTCGGCGCGGATGAGTCGCATGAGGCGCTTGCCGGGGTGCGCTTTACCGGCACACTCGAAACCGCCTACCGCGCCTGCCTGTGGTCGCGCCTGGCCAGCCGCATCCTGCTGCCGCTGGCCGAGTTCGATGCGGCGGACGACGAGGCGCTCTACGCCGGCGTGCAGGCGATCGACTGGTCGACCCACCTTGCCGCGCACGGCACGCTGGCGGTCGATGCGCACACTGCGCAAAGCAAGCTGACGCACAGCCAGTTCATCGCGCAACGCGTGAAGGACGCGGTGGTCGATCAGTTCCGCCAGCGCGAAGGCGCGCGTCCGGCGGTCGATACGGAGGAGCCGGACGTGCGCCTCAACCTGCGCCTGAAGCGCGACCGCGCCACCTTGTCGCTGGACTTGGCGGGCGCGCCGCTGCACCGCCGTGGCTGGCGCGAGCAACAGGGTGAGGCGCCGCTGAAGGAAAACCTCGCCGCCGCGATGCTGCTGCGTGCGCACTGGCCGGAGGTCTATGCCGACGGCGGCGCGTTGCTCGACCCGATGTGCGGCTCAGGCACGTTGCTGATCGAAGGCGCGCTGATGGCCGCCGACGTGGCGCCGGGCCTGCGCCGCGATTATTTCGGCCTGCTCGGCTGGAAGCAGCACGACATCGCGTTGTGGCGTGGCTTGCTGGACGACGCACGGGCGCGTGCCGAGACCGGCCTGCGCAGCCTGCGCGCGGCGTTCTTCGGATCCGACGCTGACTCGCGCATGGTGCAGATGGCCAAGCGCAACGCGCAGGAGGCGGGCGTGGCCGGCTTCCTGACGCTGGAAAAGCGCGACATGGCGCATGCCGCGCCGCCGCCCGGTTACGCCACCGGCCTGGTCATCACCAACCCGCCCTACGGCGAGCGCCTGGGCGAGCGCGCGCAGATGCCGCAGCTCTACCGCGCGCTGGGCGATGCGCTGCGCGCGCGCTTCACCGGCTGGCGCGCCGCGGTGCTGGCGGGCGATGTGGAGCTCGGCCGCGCGCTCAATCTGCATGCGAACAAGCGCTATGCGCTCTACAACGGCGCGCTGGAAACCGTGTTGCTGACCTTCGAGCTGGTGGCGCGCGACACCGCGCCACGCGAGGTCAAGCCGCTCTCGCCCGGCGCGCAGATGCTGAAGAACCGGCTGGAGAAAACCGTCCGCCACCAGCGCAAGCGGCTGGCGCGCGAGGGCGTGTACTGCTGGCGCGCGTACGACCAGGACCTGCCGGAGTACGCCGCCGCGGTCGACGTCTACGGGCGTGACGGTGGCGAGCCGTGGCTGCACATCCAGGAATACCGCGCGCCGGCCGACGTGCCGGCGGATGTCGCCCGCACCCGCGTGCGCGAAATCGTGCGCGTGGCCGGCGAAGTGCTGGGCGTGCCGCGCGAGCGCATCGCCGTGAAGACCCGCGAGCGCGGCAAGGGCGGCGCCAAGTACGGCCGCTTGGACGAGCGCGGCGAGTTCATCGAGGTGGAGGAGGGCGGCCTGACCTTCCTGGTCAACCTGACTGATTACCTCGATACCGGATTGTTTCTCGACCACCGGCTGGTGCGTGAGCGACTGCGCGAGCTGGCGCGCGGGCAGCGTTTCCTCAACCTGTTCGCCTACACCGCCACCGCCAGCGTGTACGCCGCCGCGGGCGAGGCGCGCGACACCACCAGCGTGGATCTGTCCGCAACGTACCTGGAGTGGGCTTCGCGCAACCTGGCGCGCAATGGCTTCACCGGCGCCACGCACCGGCTGGTGCAGGCCGACGCGCTCGAATTCGTGCGCCAGGATCGCGGCCACTACGGCCTGATCTACGTCGATCCGCCGACCTTCTCGAACTCCAAGCGCGCCGAGGATTTCGACGTGCAACGCGATCATGTCGCGCTGTTGCTGGCGTGCTCGGACCGGCTCGCCAACGACGGCGTGATCGTGTTCTCCAACAACTTCCGCCGCTTCAAGCTCGACACCGCGGCGCTGCAAGAGCGCTTCGGCATCGAGGATTGGAGCGCGGCCAGTATTCCGTTCGACTTCGCCCGCCGCGCCGACATCCACGGATGCTGGCTGCTGCGTCCGCACCGGGCCGATCCACAGGTCAATCCCTGGGACAGCGCACGCATCAAACGCTGAAAACCACCCATGCGCCTGTGCGGCAGCTGAAGCCACGCCGCGACGGCAGGGTGGCCGCCCGGCGCTTAAGTAGCGATTAAGCCCGTTCACCCGAGCATCGTCGCCATGGGCAACGTTGCCCGGATGGAGACATGCATCATGACCAAGCGTTGGCTGGGCAAACCGGCTCTGGCGATGGCCGCGCTACTGGTGGCGTCGAGTGTGGCGCTGCCGATGGGCGCTTCGGCGCATGGCTGGCACGATCGTGGCTGGCATGGCGGCGGCCACTACGACCGCGGTTGGCACGATCGCGGCTGGCATGGCGACTATCGCCATGATCGTGGCCACTGGAGTGGCGGCCGCTGGATCGCCGGCGCGATCGTGACCGGTGCGGTGATCGGGCTGGTTGACGACGCGCTCAATCCGCCGCCGCGCACGGTGGTCTATGAACAACCGGTCTACCGGCGACCGGTGCGGGTGATCTACGAGGAACCGGTGGTTACCCGGCGCGTGGTCGAAACGCGCACCGTGTACGAAGACCCGGCACCGCCGACGCGTTACGTCGGTTACTACGGCGACGGCGACTGAGCACACCGTCGCACCCCGCACGAGGCCCGGCGATGCCGGGCCTCGTCGTTTCCGGCACCAGGCTCAACGGGACTACGGTTGTTCGGCGCCGCTGCCGTGGCGCGTGGCATGACCACGCATCCGCTCGAATCCGGCCTTGGCGATCGGGGTCACCGAGCGGATCGCGCACGGCGGCTGATCGCGCGCGCTGGCCGTCTCACCGGCCTCGCCACGATGCGGTCACCCGCCACCGCCTTGTTCGACGCGTTGGCGTGCAGCATGAAACCCGGCGCGCCGACGCCCAGCCGCAGGCAATCGGCCTGCAGGCGGACCACCTAGCGATGCGGCCCGGTGCGCACCAGCGCGGTGCGCGCGTCCACGATGTGCGACTCGTTGATCTTGTCAGTCTGGATGCACAGCGCATAAGGCAGCGGCTTGCGCCGCGCGTTGGCGGCAAAGGCGCTGGCACAGCTGGCGGTGGCCAGCAGCAGGATAGACAGATATTTCACGGTGATCACCTTGCTGGGGGAAGGTGCATGGCGGCAAGCGCACAGGCCAGCATCGCGCGGCCATGCGACGTGTGCCAGTGACGCTGTCAGATGTTTGCCATCCACCGATCACGAGTATTGAACGCACGCCGCAGCATGCTTGCGTGATGCCAACGGTTCGTTCCGCCCACGGATACAGCGTAGTTGCCGGCGCGCATGGCGTATGTTCGTCCGGCAGACGAAGGAGCCGACCATGACGCAGCTGCAATCCCTTCTTGGCGAGGCGCTTGCCCGGCGCTATCGGCAGGTCCGCCAGCAGACGCTGCAGCTGTGCGCGGGTCTTTCGGCCGAAGACATGATGGTGCAGTCGATGCCCGAGGCCAGCCCGGCGAAATGGCATCTGGCGCATACCACCTGGTTCTTCGAGCAGTTCGTGCTTGGCCGCGATTCGCACTATCGCCCGCGCGATCCAGCCTGGCACTACCTGTTCAACTCCTACTACCAGAGCGTCGGCCCGATGCACGCGCGACCGCAGCGCGGGTTGCTCTCGCGCCCGCCGCTGGACGAGGTGCTGGCTTATCGCCGCCACGTGGACGAAGCGCTGGCGGAGCTGCTCCTTGCCGACGGCGATGATGCGTTGGCCGCCCTGGTCGAACTGGGCCTGCAGCACGAACAGCAGCACCAGGAGCTGCTGCTTACCGACATCCAGCATGCGTTTGGGTGCAACCCGCTGTTGCCGGCCTACCGGCGGGAGGCGCCGTCACCCGCACCAGCATCCATCCCGTTGCACTTCCTGCCGGGACGCGAGGGCGTGGTGGAGATCGGGCACGTCGGCACCGGTTTCGCCTTCGACAACGAAACGCCGCGACATCGCACGCTGTTGGCACCGCACGCGCTGGCCAACCGGCTGGTGAGCAACGAGGAATACGCCGCATTCGTGCATGACGGCGGCTACCGCGAGCCGTCGCTGTGGCTGTCCGACGGCTGGGCGACGGTGCAGCGCGAAAGCTGGCAACGGCCGCTGTACTGGCAACCGGACCTGGCCAGTGCCTTCGGCCTGGCCGGCGTGCGCGCACTCGACCCGGGCGCCCCCGTCTGCCACCTGAGCTACTTCGAAGCCGACGCCTTTGCCCGCTGGGCCGGCGCGCGGCTGCCCACCGAAGCCGAGTGGGAAGCGGCAGCGGCCGGGCTGCCGGTCGAGGGCAACCTGCTCGACGGTCTGCCGCGACTCCCGGGCGCAGCCCGGGGCACAGGTCTGACGCAGATGTTCGGCGATGCGTGGGAATGGACCGCCTCGCCCTACATTGCTTATCCGGGCTTCCGCCCGCTGCCTGGATCGCTCGGCGAATACAACGGCAAGTTCATGTGCGGCCAGTGGGTGTTGCGGGGCGGCTCCTGCGCCACGCCGCGCGGCCACGTGCGCGCCAGTTACCGCAACTTCTTCCCCCCGCAGGCGCGCTGGCAGTTTGCCGGCTTGCGCCTGGCCCAGGATCAATAATCTAGGAGCCTTGCCGAATGAACATCCGTGCCCTGGACCTGCACGACGACGGCCGTACGCCGCCAGCCAGCACCCTGCTGGAAATCGTCCGCCGCGGGCTGCGCGCCCAGCCCAAGCACCTGCCTTCGTGGCTGTTCTACGACGCGCAGGGCTCGGCGCTGTTCGAACGCATCTGCGAGCAGCCCGAGTACTACCTCACCCGCTGCGAGACTGCCCTGATGCAGGCCCACGCGGCCGGCATCGCCGACACGTTGGGGATGGACGTGCGGCTGGTCGAATACGGCAGCGGCAGTGCAGCCAAGACGCGCCTGCTGCTCGAACACATGGCCTCGCCGGTGAGTTACGTGCCGGTGGAGATCTCGCCGGAGCCGCTGCAGGCGAGCGTGCAGCGGCTGGCCAGGCGATTCCCCGGTCTGCCGGTGCAGCCGCTGTGCGCCGACTTCACCCGCGCGTTGCGCCTGCCGATTCCCTCGCGCGCACCACGACGCACGGTGATCTACTTCCCCGGCTCGACCATCGGCAACTTCGACACGCGCGATGCGGTGGCGTTGCTGCGCAAGATGCGCGCGGAGATGGGCGAGAACGGTGGCATCCTGATCGGCGCGGATCTGAAGAAGGACACGGCGCTGATCGAGGCCGCCTACAACGACGCGGCCGGCATCACCGCCCAGTTCACTTTGAACATGCTGGGGCGCCTCAATCGCGAGCTCGGCAGCGATTTCAATCTCGAAAACTTTCGCCATCGCGCGCACTACAACGCACTGGCCGGCCGTATCGAAACCAGCCTGGTCAGCCAGCATGCGCAGAAGGTGCGGATGGGCCGCATGCAGGTGGCCTTCGGCGAGGACGAAGCGATCCGCGTGGAAATCAGCTGCAAATATTCGCTGGAAGACTTCGCCGCGCTCGCGGGCAAGGCCGGCCTGGACGTGCTGCGCGTGTGGCTTGATCCCGAGCGGATGTTCAGCCTGCAGTACCTGGTGCGCTCCGGCTCGGTGGCCCGCTGAGGGTTGTTGGCTGCTGAAAGGCCACCCGGTCGATCCTTGCCCCTCGCGCAGGAAGGTATCCGGAGGGTGGATCGGGGCAACCCGGCCCGCCGTCGCGTAATCGGTCGGCCCGCGTAAAATCGCCGCCATCTCCCTTGCCCCAAGATCCGATGGCACCCTCTTTTGCTGCTGCGCCCGAGACCCAGCTCGACGCCCTGTTCCTGCCTTTGGCCACCGGCGATCTTCAGCTGCCGGCTGACGCCCGCGTGCTCTTCCTGCACGCGCGCGACGGCAGGCGTCTGCGCGAATCCGCCCGGCCCGGCTGGTTGTGCCAGCAGAGCTTCAGGCCGTTCGCCCATGCGCTGCAGAGCGCAGGGTTCACGGTCGGCGAGCCCGCGCAAGGCGAGCGCTTCGACCTGGTGTTGGTGCTCCCGCCGCGCCAGCGCGACGAGGCGCGCGCGATGTTCGCGCGGGCGGCACGTCACGCGCAGCCCGGCGCCGTCGTGCTGGCCGCCGTTCCCAACGCCGAAGGGGCAAAGTCGGCTGAGGCGGACTTCGCCATGTTGTTCGGTCCGGCGCGCAATCTTTCCAAACACAAATGCCGCGTGTTCTGGGCGACGGCGGAGGACGCGCTCGATCTGGATGTGCAAGCCCGGTGGGAATCGCTCGATGCATCACGGCGCATCGATGGCGGTTATGTCAGCCGCCCGGGGCTGTTCGCCTGGGACCGCATCGATCCGGCGTCCGCGTTGCTCGCGGCACACTTGCCGGAGGACCTGCACGGACGCGTGGCCGATCTGGGCGCCGGCTACGGTTATCTCGCCGTGCAGCTGATCGCACGCTGCCCTGGCGTAACTGCGGTCGACCTGTACGAAGCCCAGGCGCGCGCGCTGGAACCGGCGCGGGCCAACCTGGCCGAGGCTGTCGCCGCGAGCGCACGCGAGGTGGCGGTGGGCGTGCACTGGCATGACGTCACCGCCGGCCTGCCGCATTGCTACGACGCGATCGTCAGCAATCCGCCGTTCCACCAGGGGCGTGCCGACCTGCCCGAGCTCGGCCGCGCCTTCATCGAAGCCGCCGCCGCGGCGTTGCTGCCGGGTGGGCGGCTGTGGCTGGTTGCCAACCGGCATCTTCCCTACGAAGCCACGCTGGCTTCGCGCTTCGCCGAGGTACGCATGGTCGCCGTGCAAGAGGGCTTCAAGGTGATCGAGGCGGTGTGCGCATGAAGCTGGTGCGGCTGATCGCCAATCTCGGCTATGGCAGCCGCAAGGACGTGATGCAACTGTTCGGCCAGGAGCGCGTCACTGACGCGGCGGGCGAACTGCTCTACATCGACGACAAAGTCGAGCATGGCGACGTGCGCATCGACGGCGAACCGCTCGACCCACCCACCGGCCTGGCGCTGCTGATGTACAAGCCAACCGGCTACACCTGCTCGCGCAAGGATACCGGCCGACTGGTCTACGACCTGCTGCCGCCGCGTTGGCGCCGCCGCGATCCGGCGCTGTCGACCGTGGGCCGTCTCGATCGCGATACCTCAGGGCTGCTGCTGCTCACCGACGATGGCGCGCTGTTGCACCGGATCATTTCGCCCAAGGCGAATGTCGCCAAGGTGTACCAGGCAACGCTCGCCCGCGACCTGGCCGGCGATGAAGCAGCGTTGTTCGCCAGCGGTAGCTTGATGCTGGAATCGGAGACCACGCCGCTCGCGCCTGCGCAGCTGGTGACCATCGGGCCACGGCGGGCACGATTGACCGTCACCGAGGGGCGCTACCACCAGGTGCGGCGAATGTTCGCGGCCACCGGCAACCACGTGCAGGCGCTCGAACGCGTGGCGATCGGGCAGCTGACCCTCGACGGGCTGGCGCCCGGCCAATGGCGGGTGCTGCAGCCGGACGACGTAGCCCGCGCCTTCGAACCGCCGACCCTGTAGGAAACCTCGAAAAAACTCCGCAGGCTTCCGGCGACCCCTGTAGGAGCCCACTTGTGGGCGATGCTTTTTGTCGATGCTTTTGGCGGTGCGACCAGGCGTAAGAGCATCGCCCACGAGTGGGCTCCTACAAGGCATCGCGCGAAAGGGGTTATTCAACGAGCCGTGCAAGAGCCCGCTCGCGGGCGAATGCTCTGATCCCGGCACCAAAGCCAGGGCGCCGCCCGCCAGCGGGCTCCTACACGAGATGCACCGGTGTCGGCAGGCGCTCGCCATACCATTTGCGCCGCTCGTCGCGGCATCCCGGGCTGCCCATCGCGTACTTGCGGCAGATTGCCGGACGCTGCTCGTAGATCGTGCAGCGCGAAGTGTTCGGGTCGACGGCTGCACACCAGCCGTCCTCGCCCTTGGCCAGGGTCGCCAGCCCGTGGTCGTCGTACGTGACCAGCCAGTCGGGCACGTGGTCCTCGGGCATCAGCACGACGGTCAGGCGGCAGCACACCGCTTCGCAGGCCGTGCATTGCACGGAAGGGTCGACGCTGGTGGCGTACGGGTCGTTTTCAATGTCGTTGTTCACGCGCCAGTATGGGGCTTCCCCTTGCGCGATGCGCTAAAGGTTCGTGTTTGCAGCGCCAACGCGCGCATGCGCTGTCGCGCGGTCATGCGATCATCCGCGCATGCGTTTGCGGTTCGACAATACGTTCGTGCGCGAGCTTCCGGGCGACCGCGAGCATGGCGCGCGCGTGCGCCAAGTCGAAGGCGCGGCGTATTCGCGCGTCGAGCCGACGCCGGTGAAGGCGCCGTGCGTCGTCGCCTGGTCGGACGAAATGGCCAAAGTGCTTGGACTGACCGAGGCCGACATCCGCAGCGCGCCGTTCGCCCAGGCGTTCGCCGGCAACGCATTGCTCGAAGGCATGCAGCCGTGGGCGAGCAACTACGGCGGCCATCAATTCGGCGTGTGGGCCGGCCAGCTCGGCGACGGTCGCGCAATCTCGCTGGGCGAGGCGCTGGATGCGCACGGACAACGCTGGGAACTGCAGCTCAAGGGCGCCGGCGTCACGCCGTACTCGCGCGGCGCGGACGGCCGCGCGGTGCTGCGCTCGTCGATCCGCGAATTTTTATGCAGTGAAGCGATGCATCACCTGCGCATTCCGACCACGCGTGCGCTATGCCTGCTCGAGACCGGCGAGGCGGTGGTGCGCGACATGTTCTACGACGGTCATCCGCGCGAGGAGCCGGGCGCCATCGTCTGCCGCGTCGCGCCCTCGTTCATCCGCTTCGGCCAATTTGAATTGCCGTTTTCGCGTAACGACATCGCGCTGTTGCGCAAGCTGGTGGACTTCACCATCCGGCGCGACTTCCCGCACCTGCGCGGCGAGGGGGACACGCTCTACGCCGACTGGTTCGGCGAGGTCTGCGAGCGCACCGCGCGGCTGGTTGCGCAGTGGATGCGGGTGGGCTTCGTGCACGGCGTGATGAACACCGACAACATGTCCATCCTCGGGCTCACCATCGACTACGGGCCGTACGGCTGGATCGACGACTACGATCCGGACTGGACCCCGAACACCACGGACGCGACGCGGCGTCGCTACCGTTTCGGGCAGCAACCGAACGTGGCGTGGTGGAATCTAACGCGCCTGGCAAGCGCGCTCTCGCCGTTGTTCGGCGATGTGGCGCCGCTGCAGGCGGGGCTGGATCGCTACGCTGCCGCGTGGGAGGCCGCCGACCGCGCCAGCGTGGCGGCGAAGCTGGGACTTGCGCACGCAGGCGACGATGACCTGGCCCTGCGCGATGGGCTGCACGCCTGGATGCGCGAAGCCCAGGCCGACATGACGCTGACCTGGCGCGCATTGATCGATCTGGACCCGGCCGCACCCTCGCCGGGTTTGCTCGACGGCGTCTGTTACGACGAGGCACGACGGCAGGCCGCCGAGCCTGTGCTGCGCGACTGGCTGGAGCGCTACGCCGCGCGCCTGCGCGAGGACCGCTTGCCCGTCGAACACCGTCGCAGCCGCATGCGGGCCGCCAATCCGAAGTACGTGCTGCGCAACTACCTGGCGCAGGAGGCGATCGATCGAGCCGAGCGAGGCGACTACACGCTGGTGCATGAGTTGCTCGATGTGATGCGCCATCCGTACGACGAGCAACCCGGTCGTGAGCGCTTCGCGGCAAAACGCCCGGATTGGGCCAGGCAACGTGCCGGGTGCTCGATGCTTTCGTGCAGTTCCTGAGCGTGATCAGCGCGCCTGACGCGGACTGGCTCCGGAACGACCGCTCGAGATGGCGCCGCGGCTAGCGCAGCGAATCGTCCACGAACTGCCGCAACTGTGCGGCGCTCAAGGCGCCTGATTGCCGCGCAGACTCGCGGCCGTCCTTGAGCAGGAGCAACGTCGGAATGCTGCGTATGCCGAAGCGTTGCGATAGCTGCGGTTGCGCGTCGGTGTCGACCTTGGCCAGGCGCAGGCGTGGCTCGAACTGGCGGGCCGCTTCGGCAAACACCGGCGCAAAGCCCTGGCACGGTCCGCACCAGGTGGCCCAGAAGTCGATCAGCACCGGGAGGTCGCCGCGCCCGGCCACGGCATCGAAATTGGCCGCCGTGAGCTCGATCGGCTTGCCCGCGAACAACGCCTGCTTGCAGCGCCCGCATACCGGATGCTCGGCCAGGCGTTCGGCCGGCACGCGATTGAGCGCCGCGCAGTGCGGGCAGGGGACGTTGATGGGCGTGGACATGGCATGCTCCCAAAGGATCTGCCGGCGATATGGCGATCGCCGCGGTGCGGCGCAAGCGGCCGCTACAGTGGAAAGCTCAGTGAGACCGACGCATTGTCGTTCCAATAGCCGGCGCCGCCGCCGCTGGCCGACGCGGCCGAGCTGCGGCCCGCGCGCAGCCCCAATCGGCCGTTGTGCGGCAGGCGGCCTTCCAGCGAAAGATCCAGTGTGTAGATCGCCGCGCCTTCGCCATTGACCCACTGCCGGCCCGCGTCCGCGTTCACGCGCAGCTTCCAGCGTGGGTCGAGGCTGACGATGCCGACCAGGCCGGCCTGCGTAGCGCGGTAGCGCTCCGGATTGAAATAGACGCCGCGATCGGGCTGGCTGTCGTGGAACAATCGGGTGGACAGTTGCGCGCCGAGCGCCGCAGTGGTGCCCGGGATGTCATACGGGCTGAGCAGCAGGCGCAGGCTGCCACCATCGCGATGGTTGCCGTCGCTGAATACCTGGCGATACGCGCCGGGGAGCAGATACCAGCGGGTGGCGGGACGCAGGTTCAGGTCGAGCGCATAGCGGTTGCCGATCAATCGCTGCGCGAGCGCCGTCGTGGTGGGCACGGGCGCTCGCGTAGCGCCGACAGACAGGCCGAAACTGTCGCTGGCCTGGAAGCTCCAGCCGGCATCGCCCTGCAGGTAGCGCCAGTCGCCCGCACGGCCGGTGCCGAGTGCGAGTTCGAAGCGGTGCGCATCGCCCAGGCGCCATCGGCCCAGTGCGCCGGCCTCGCGTACGCGAAAGCTGCGCTGGCCATCGTCGACGAAGGTGGTGTCGGCGCGCGCGCCCCAATCGAACACGCTGCCGTCGTGCTGCACGGGCGCGGCCAGGAAGCTCACGCCCGCACGCCAGGTATCCAGGCCTTCGTTGTCGTGGCTGTAGTCGAGGTCGCCGTCCACCTGCGGCGCGAGGGCGTAGCCCATGTCCTCGGCCAGCAGGCGGTATTGCATGCCCAGGTAGCCGCTCGCCGGTGCGGCGGGTGCGGCATCGAGGTAAGGCCGGCTGCGTTCCTGCCAGCCGAGCGATTGCAACGCGCGCAGCACCTCGACGGTAGCGCGCAAGTGGCCGGCAGCGAACAGTGACACCAGCGCCAGCGCTTCGCGTGGGCGGTCCTGTGCGTTCAATGCCTGCGCCAGTCCGGTCGCTGCCGCCTGGTGTGCGGTGGTGTCGGCCGCCAGCGCCAGCGCGTTGCGATAGGCCTCGCCGGCGGCGCGGTAGTCGCCAAGCCAGACGGTCGATTGACCCAGGCCCACCTGCGCTGCGTAGCGGTCCTCGCGCGCAAGATCGGGATGCGCCAGCGCCGCGGCGAACTGCGCGCGCGCCTGCGCAGGTTGCCCGGCGACCAGTGCCGCGCGGCCGGCGCGGATCTCAGCAGCAGGCGTCTGCGCGTGCAGCAGGCCTGCCGGAAGCAGCAGTGCAAGACAAAGCAGCGGGCGCATCATTTGGTACCCCAGTGCTTGCGCAGGTTGAGCATTTCGGAGAGGTAGCCGAGCACGCAACCCGGTTGCAGCACCACGCCATAGAAAAGCGCGTACACCACGAAGCCGAGCGGGTTGCGACGCACCTTCAGTCCCTGCGCGCGGAACATGCGCGACTGGATGAAGAACATCAGGTAATTCACCGCGAAGGCCATCGGCAGCACCAGCAACGTCATCGGCCCGGCCAGCCAGTAGATGCCGAACAGCGCCAGCACCAGGCCCGGGATGAAAAACAGCGTGTAGACCACGTCCATATAGGGGAACAACAAGTTCCACCAGACGAACACGGTGCTCATCCGCGGCAAGAACAACAGCCGCCAGTGCACCTTGAAGGCTTCGATCAGTCCGCGCGACCAGCGCTGGCGCTGGCGGATGAACTGGCCGAAGGTGGTCGGCGCGTTGGTGAAGGCAATTGCATCCTCGCAGTAGCCCACGCGATCGCCGCGGGCCAGGATCGCCCAGGTCAGCACGATGTCCTCGCCGACGCACTCGGGCCAGCCACCCACCTCACGCAGAACGTCGGTGCGGTACAGCGAGAACGCTCCCTGCGCCACCAGCGTGCCCTGGAACAGGCTCTGCAGTCGTTTGATCGCAGCGATGCCATGGAAGTAGTCCCACTCCTGGATGCGGGTGACCAGGTTCAGGCGTGAATTGCGTAGCAGCACGGTGCCGGCTACGGCGGCGGTATGCGGCGGATCGCTGAGGAAGCGGCCGACCAGTTGGCGCAATGCGCCGCGGTAAAGGTAGGAGTCGCCGTCGAGGGTGATCGTCAGCGGATGGCTGGCCAGCTTCAGCCCTTCGTTCAATGCGTTCGCCTTGCCGCGGTTGCGCGGCAGGTCGATCACCTTGAGCCATGGATAGGAAACCGTTTCCAGCAGCGCGATCGTGCCATCGGCGGATCCGTCGTTGATCACCAGCACTTCCAGTGGTGCCGGGTAATCCTGCTTGTCCAGGCTGGCCAGCGTGGCGAGGATTGAACCCTCCTCGTTGTAGGCCGCCACCAGCACCGTGATGCCCGGGTAGTTCGTGATCGGCGCGCGCGAGGGCCGGCGGTCGAGCAGCAGGCCGACCACCAGGAAGGCGTTCATGAAACCGGGCAGGATCGCGATGCCGAAGATCACCAGATGCGCCAGCGGAGCGCCGGCGAGCAGCGAAAGATCCGTAATCCAGCGCTCGGCCAAGTGGTAGGACAACAGTGCCCAAGCCAGCGAGGCCAGCAAGGTGAAGGCGAATTTGGTGCGCACCGACACATAGCGGGGACGCGGCCTGGTGTGGGGCAATGCTGTCGGCGGCGTCGCATCTGCGCCGGCCAGCGGGGTCGCCGAAGGCGGCTCGAGGAGGTCGGTGTTCATGGCTTTGGCTCGGGTTGGCGCACGGATACCCGCCAACCGGTGGTCGGCGTCCTGTCCGGGCGCAGAATGTGCCTCGACACTCTAGACACAAGCAGTTCACGTGCCATCGACAACCGCAACGATGTGCAAGACGCCAGCTGCGTGGCATTCCTCGCGGAGGCGCCCGGAAAGGCCCGAAAGCGACGTGTACAGACACCCATGGCCGTGTTCCGTCGGCCACCTCGGTTCGGCCCATCAGCTACTCGTGTGATTTGCCGCTTGCCTGCCGTTGCAACCAGCAGCGTGCGGGCAGGCACGCTTGCTGGCGCCAGGAAGTGCGCGCAGGTGGTCGACTCAGGGCGTGGACATCTTAGTGGGCGACGTGCGAGTGGATGGCGTCGCCGGGCCGGTCGCAGCTATCCTCGCGCCGTTGTCGTCCGGTCAACGATAGTGCGCGTGGCTCGCGTCACTCGGTGACGTCCGCAGTCGCCGTGTTGCCGGCGTGTCACGTTGCATTCTGTCGTCGCAAACTGTTGACACATCGGGAGCGGCTCGCGAAAATAGGCGTTCTTTGTTGGAGGGATACCCAAGCGGCCAACGGGGGCAGACTGTAAATCTGCTGGCTTACGCCTTCGGTGGTTCGAATCCACCTCCCTCCACCACGACGAGTTCCGCGTAGGGCCCGGCTACAAACCGGGAGTTTTATCCAGGCGGGAGTAGTTCAATGGTAGAACCTCAGCCTTCCAAGCTGATGGTGCGGGTTCGATCCCCGTCTCCCGCTCCATTGATCTCGTCGCAAGTTTTGAAAGAGTCTGGCAGGATGCCGGCCTGATTTCGCCGTCATGGAGGATGGCTTGAAGACACGCTCATGTAGCTCAGTCGGTAGAGCACTTCCTTGGTAAGGAAGAGGTCACAGGTTCGATTCCTGTCATGAGCACCATCTCACGCGGCTGCCGCCGGTCGCTCCGGGCCTACGGCAGGTTTTCTTTTTTTCATTGACTCCATCGGGGTTTAGCGCGCATGGCAAAGGGTAAATTCGAACGCACCAAGCCGCACGTGAACGTCGGCACGATCGGCCACGTGGACCACGGCAAGACGACGCTGACGGCGGCGCTGACCA